>JACCDS010684543.1_pt1 | contig 26743 bp, 28 predicted proteins | sample 7446441 | NCBI WGS metagenome assembly JACCDS01 (sample SAMN15323445, study PRJNA562643) | freshwater metagenome | isolation source: river surface water | place: USA:Blue River Watershed | collected 2017-08-17 | reverse complement strand
TCGACGACGATGGCGCCGCGCTCGTCGAGTTTGAGGCCGACGGCTTCGGCGTTGAGGCCGACGGTGTTGGGCACGCGCCCGATCGAGACGATCAGTTTCTCGACCGCCAGCGTCTGCGCGGCGCCCTTGGCATCGGTGTAGGCGACGCTGACGCCGCTCTTGCCGTTCTTGACCTCGCCGACCTTCACGCCCAGCTCAATCTTCAAGCCCTGCTTCGTGAAGGCCGATGCCGATGGCTACGAGATCGCCGTTTCTGCGCCGGCCAGCGAGTCGGTCAGGGGCAAGCACATCATCATCGCGACCGGTTCCAATCCGCGCGAGCTGCCAAATGCAGCGTTCGACGAGAAGCTGATCCTGTCAAATACCGGCGCACTCGCCATCGATGCCGTACCGAAGAAACTCGGCGTGATCGGCGCCGGCGTGATCGGCCTTGAGATGGGCAGCGTCTGGCGCCGCCTGGGTGCGGAAGTGACCATCCTCGAAGCGCTGCCAAACTTCCTTGGTGCGGCCGACGAGCAGGTGGCCAAGGAAGCGCACAAGCTGTTCGTGAAGCAGGGCCTGGCCATCGAGATGGGCGTCAAGATCGGCGACATCAAGAAGGGCAAGACCGTGACCGTCGATTACACCGACGCGAAGGGCGAAGCCCGCAAGCTGGAGGTCGACAAGCTGATTGTGTCCATCGGACGCGTGCCGAATACCACCGGCCTGAATCCGGACGCGGTCGGCCTGAAGCTGGACGAGCGCGGCTTCGTTGTCGTCGATGACCATTGCAAGTCCAGCCTGCCGAACGTGTGGGCTGTCGGCGACGTCGTGCGTGGCCCGATGCTCGCGCACAAGTCGGAAGAAGAGGGCGTCGCGGTAGCCGAGCGCATTGCGGGCCAGCACGGTCATGTGAACTTCAACACGATTCCCTGGGTCATCTACACAACGCCGGAAATCGCGTGGGTTGGCAGGACCGAGCAGCAGCTGAAGGCCGACGGCGTGGCCTACCATGCAGGCAGCTTCCCTTTCCTCGCGAATGGCCGCGCGCGCGCGCTGGGCGACACCTCGGGTTTCGTGAAGTTTCTGGCGGACGCAAAGACAGACGAAATCCTGGGCGTGCACATTATTGGCCCGATGGCCTCCGAACTGATCTCGGAAGCGGTGGTCGCCATGGAATTCCGTGCGTCCGCCGAGGACATCGCCCGCATCTGCCACGCGCACCCGACATTGTCGGAAGCGACGAAGGAAGCGGCGCTGGCCGTCGACAAGCGCGCACTGAATTTCTGATCAACCGCGCACACCAGCGCAAGGGCGACAAGGAGACAATGATGACACCGACGTTGAGACTTGCCGCCCTTGTCGCTTTTACCGCCGTGCTGGCGGGTTGCGCCAGCCAGCCGCAGCGTCCCGAGGGGCTGATTGCGATTGAAGCGAGCGCGCTGGGCAAGCCACTGGCCGGCGCCAATTGCACCGCCGGAACGCTGTCGGGCAGCTGGAGCGTGCAGACGCCGGGTACGGTCAACGTCGGTACGCCGAACGGCGACCTGCAAGTGGTGTGCAATCATCCGGGCTATCGTACTTCCGAAGTGATCATCCGCGCGGCGGCCGCTGCGGGCGCGCCCGGCGGCACCCGTGTCAGCGTCGGGATGGGCGGCGGTTTCGGCGGCTACCGGGGCGGCGGCATGTCGCTCGGCTTCGGTTTTCCGATCGTGTCCTCTCGCCCTCAGTATCCGGCCAGGGTCGTGGTCGACCTGACGCCACTGAATCCTCCGCAATGAACGTTATCGAGTATTACCGCCATGCATTGGCCGAACGCGGCTATCAGTCAGACCCGGCGCAACTGGCTGCGGTCGAGCGTTTGCAGCAGTCCTATGACCAATGGGTGAGCTACCGTGCAAAGCGCTCGACCCGGCTGACGAAGCTGCTGCGCCATCCCGACGTGCCGCGCGGGGTTTACCTGTGGGGCGGCGTTGGTCGCGGCAAGTCCTTTCTGATGGACAGCTATTACGCGGTCGTGCCGGTGGTGCGCAAGACCCGGGTGCATTTCCATGAGTTCATGCGCGGCGTCCATCGCGCGCTGGACGAGCAGAAAGATGTCGAGGATCCGCTGCTCGTTGTCGCGAAGAAGATCGCGCGCCGCTACCGGCTGATCTGCTTCGATGAATTCCATGTGTCCGACATCGCTGATGCGATGATCTTGTACAACTTGCTGCAGGCGCTGTTCGACCATGGCGTGTCCTTCGTGATGACCTCGAACTACGCGCCCGATGCGCTGTATCCCGACGGACTGCACCGTGACCGCATGCTGCCCGCAATCGCCTTGCTGAAAGACAGCCTGGATGTGCTTAACGTCGATGCCGGCACTGATTACCGCAAGCGCATCATGGAACAGGTTTCCGCGTATCACATGCCGCTCGGGCCTGAATCCGATCGCGCGCTGCTGCGCGCCTTCCTCGACATCGCCGAGACCACCGAGGGCGATCCGAAGATCAGGATAGAATCACGGGATATTCGCTGCGTGCGTCGCGCCGGCGGCGTGGCTTGGTTCGATTTCCCGACGCTGTGCGGCGGTCCGCGCTCGCAGAACGATTATCTCGAGATCGCGAGCCGCTTCCATACGGTGATTCTGTCGAACGTGCCTAAGATGTCGGCCGAGATGGCTTCCGAGGCGCGCCGCTTCACCTGGCTGGTCGACGTGTTGTACGACCATCGTGTGAAGCTGCTGATGTCGGCGGCAGTGGCCCCTGACCAGCTGTATACGGAGGGCAGGTTGGCCAATGAGTTTCACCGCACGGTATCGCGCATCATCGAGATGCAGTCGCGCGAGTACAAGGAAAGCGAGCGTCGCCAGGCGGCAACGTCGATTGCCTGAACAAGGCAGGAAAAAATGAATCTGAACCGTATCATTTCAAAGCTGTGCATCGCACTGGCCGCGCTTGGCCTCCATGCCGCGGCGGCCGGGCAGGCGGTCGAACAGGCGCTGGCAGAAGAATTTCCACCGCAATCGATCACCACTGTCGAACGCGCGAATGCCGCGCTGAAGCAGGTGCCGGACGTGCGCGCCGACATCGCAGCACGCACGCTGGACGAGAAGTCGGAGTGCTACCAGCGTTTCTTCACTGCGTCCTGCCTGAACGACGCGCTCGACCGCGAGCGCAAGGCGAAAAAAATCGTGCGGCGCGTCGAGGTTGAGGCGAATGCCTGGCTGCGCCGGGAAAAAGCAGCCGAACGTGATCGTGCCATTGCTGAGCGCGAGCAGCGCGCCGAGCAGCAGCGCGCGAAAGCGATCACCATCACCGGAGCCACCCGCGACGCCGGGTCCGCTGATACGCAAGCCGCACCTAAACCAGAACCCGGCACCGATGACGCCCGACGCTGACGAGCTTCGTGCGCAGCTGATCGAACTCGAGATCGAGCATCGCGATCTGGACGCGGCGATCGACAGGCTGCACGATGCCCCCAACCGCGATGATCTGCTGCTCAGGCGCCTGAAGAAGCGCAAGCTGCAACTGAAAGACCTGATCCTGCGCCTGAAGATGCAGCTGGTTCCCGACATTCCCGCGTAACACCCGACACGCTGCTTTGACCGACATCTCCGCAACGACCGAGGTCGCCGGCGTTCATGACGCCGACATTGACCAATTGTTTTCTGCCGACGGCACGCTCGCGTCCGGCATCGCCGGCTTTCGTCCGCGTCAGTCGCAGACGGACATGGCGCGCGCGGTCGCGCAGGCGATTGCGACGCAGGACAGCCTGCTGGCCGAGGCCGGCACCGGTACCGGCAAGACCTTTGCCTATCTGGTGCCTGCGCTGCTGTGGGGCGGCAAGGTGATCGTGTCGACCGGCACCAAGAACCTGCAGGACCAGCTGTTCCTGCGCGACATACCGACGGTGCGCAAGGCGCTGAACGCGCCGGTGTCGGTCGCATTGCTGAAGGGGCGCGCGAACTATGTGTGTCATTTTCATCTGGAGCGCACGCTGCAGAACGGGCGGCTGACGGCGCGCGAGGACGTCGGCTACCTGCGCGAGATCGGCCGTTTCATCAAGACCACGAGTAGCGGCGACAAAGCCGAGCTGTCGCGGGTGCCAGAGAGTGCGCTGGTGTGGAATCTGGTGACGTCCACGCGTGACAACTGCGCCGGTGCCGAGTGTCAGTACTACCAGGACTGCTTCGTGATGAAGGCGCGCAAGGAAGCTCAGCAGGCCGACGTGGTGGTGGTCAACCATCACCTGTTCTTCGCCGACGTGGCGCTGAAAGACACCGGCGTCGCCGAACTGCTGCCGGCCGCCAACACCGTGATCTTCGACGAGGCGCACCAGCTGCCCGAGACGGCGACGCTGTTCTTCGGCGACACCGTATCGACGTCGCAGCTGATGGAGCTGTGCCGCGATGTGCTGGCCGAGGGCCTCGCCCATGCGCGCGACGGCGCGGATTGGGGGGCGCTGGTCTCCACGGTCGAGAAAGCGGCGCGTGATCTGCGGCTTGCGTTCCCGGTCGAGGGTGTCAAGCTGGCGTACCAGCAGATCGCCGACAGCAGCCCCTTCTTTCCGGCGCTAGCGCACCTGAAGGCGATGCTGGCGAACATGATCGCCGTGCTGGCCGGGCAGGCCGAGCGCGCGGAGACCATAGAGCAGTGCCGCACGCGTGCGGCTGAACTCGCGCAGCAGCTCGATGCCTGGGCGCTGCCAAGCGATCCGCAGGAGCGCGCGGCCAAGGTGCTGTGGGTGGAAGCCTTTTCACAGTCACTTCAGCTGCACCAGACCCCGCTGTCGATCGCACCGATTTTCGCGAAGCAGCGCGAGGGTGCGCCGCGTGCATGGATCTTCACCTCGGCCACGCTGGCCGTCAAAAACGATTTCACGCATTACAGCTCGCAGATGGGACTGCAGGAAGCGCCTGCGAAGACCTGGCCCAGTCCATTCGATTACGCCAAACAGGCGCTGCTGTATGTGCCGAACAATCTGCCCGAACCGAATTCCATCGGCTACACCGATGCGGTGGTCGACGCGGCACTGCCAGTGATCGAAGCCTCCGGCGGCCGCGCCTTCCTGCTGTGCACGACGCTGCGCGCGGTCAGGCGCGCCGCCGAGCGGCTGCGCGAGGAATTCGAGCGTCGCAAGCTGCCCTGGCCGCTGCTGGTGCAGGGCGAACTCGGTCGCACCGAGCTGCTCGACCAGTTCCGCGCGGCCGGCAATGCGGTGCTGATCGGCAGCCAGAGTTTCTGGGAAGGCGTGGACGTGCGCGGCGACGCGCTGTCGGTGGTCATCATCGACAAGCTGCCATTTGCGCCGCCGGACGACCCGGTGCTGGCCGCGCGTATCGCCGACATGGAGAAGCGCGGGCTGAGCGGCTTCATGCATCACCAGCTGCCTGAAGCCATCATCACGCTGAAGCAGGGCGCGGGGCGGCTGATCCGCGACGAGGGCGACCGAGGCGTGCTGATGATCTGCGATCCGCGACTTATTTCCAAGCCCTATGGACGCCGGATCTGGCAAAGCCTGCCGCCGTTCGCCCGCACCCGGGAGTTCGCTACGGTGCAGAACTTTCTGATCAGCGAACCGCATTGAGCGGTGTCAAAGCAGCCTATGGCTGACTGTGCGTTCGGGTAAAATCGGCGCAATGAAAATCCTGATCAGCAACGACGACGGCTACCTTGCCCCCGGCATCAACGCGCTGGCCGACCAGCTTTCCTCCATCGCCGAGATCGTGGTGGTCGCGCCGGACAGCAACCGCTCCGGTTCGTCGAACTCGCTGACGCTGGACCGTCCGCTGCGCGTGATGAAGTCCGACAAGGGCTTCTTCTCGATCAATGGCACGCCTAGCGATTGCGTGCACATCGCGCTGACCGGCATGCTCGACGAGCGTCCCGATCTTGTCGTGTCCGGCATCAATCAGGGGCAGAACATGGGCGACGACACGCTGTACTCCGGCACCGTCGCCGCCGCTACCGAAGGTTATCTTTTCGGCATTCCGGCGATCGCTTTCTCGCAGGTCGAGCATGGCTGGGCCGAGCTCGATGCGGCCGCCCGCATAGCGAAGGACATCGTGCTGCGCAATCTGGACAGCTTGCACAAGCCCTTCCTGCTGAATGTGAACATCCCGAACCGGCCGTACGCGGCGCTGACGAAGACGGTCGCCACGCGGCTGGGCAAGCGGCATGAATCGGAGCCGGTGATCCGCACCCGCGATCCGCACGGCAACGAGATTTTCTGGATCGGCCCGGTGGGCAAGGCGAAGGAGGCGAGTGAGGGCACCGACTTCCATGCGACCGAGCAGGGCTGGGTGTCGGTGACTCCGCTGCAGGTCGACCTGACCCACAATGCGCAGCTCGAACGATTGAGGCAGGCACTGGAATGAGCGAAGGCGACGGCCAACCGAAGAAACGATTTCCGCTGACCCTGGATTTCGTCACCGGCCTGGCCGGCCGACGCGGCAGCGCGCATGCGCAGAACAGTACCCAGACGGCGACCCGCAATGCGGCCAGCCATGCTGCCGGCAGTCCGTCGGCCAAGCCTTTCGTCGTTTATGGCAAGGCGCCCGAAATGAAGCGGCCGTCGCCGCCGGTCGACAAGATGGCCAACATGCCGCTGGTCTCCGATGCCGTGCGCAAGGCGATGGTGCAGCGTATCGCGCAGCAGGGCGTGAAGGATGCGCTGGTGCTGGCCGCGATGGAAACGGTGCCGCGTCATTACTTCCTCGAGCCCGGCCTCGCTACGCAGGCCTATATCGACGCCTCGCTGCCGATCGGCTATCACCAGACCATTTCGCAACCCTACATCGTCGCCCGCATGATCGAGGTAATGCGCGAGGGTAACGGGGGCAAGCTCGGTCGTGTGCTCGAGATCGGTACCGGCTGCGGCTATCAGGCGGCGGTCCTGGCCGAGGTAGCCGCCGAGGTCTACTCGATCGAGCGCATCCGGCCCTTGCATGAACTGGCCCGCAACAACCTGCGGCCGTTGCGCATTCCTAATCTGCGCCTGCACTATGGCGATGGTATGTTGGGGTTGCCCCAGTGCGGCCCTTTCGATGGCATCATTCTGGCAGCAGCCGGGCTGGATGTGCCGCAGGCGCTGCTGGACCAGATGACGATAGGCGGCAGGCTGGTGGCGCCGGTTGGCACCAAGGAACAGAGGCTCAAGCTGGTCGTGCGCACCAAACGCAATGAGTGGATGGCCGACATGCTTGAGCCCTGCCACTTCGTGCCACTGCGTCCCGGTACCTTTGGTTGACGCCGGAATCGAAATGCCTCTGAACAGATGAAAACAATAACGACACGACTTGCACTGGCGCTGATGACCCTGCTGTACGGCTGCGCCGATATGCCTTCGCAGGCGCCGATTGACGACCGCACGGCCAGCCAGCGGCCCAAGCCTGTACTGCAGCCTATCGACCCGCCCGGTATCTACACGGTCAGGCAGGGTGACACGCTCGTCCGGATCGCGGGCCAGTTCAGACAGGGATGGCGTGACCTTGCCGAATGGAACAACCTCGCCAATCCGAACGACCTGAAGGTCGGCCAGCAATTGCGTATCGTGCGGCCAGAGGAGAGCAAGGTAACGAGCGTGCCCACCGACACCGGCATGGAGATGCGCCCGCTGGACGAGGTCGCCCCTGTCGTCAGCGCACCGCCTGCCGAGCCGGTTCGCCCGACGGTTAGCGTAATAAAGGCCGGCCCGCTCGGCCGCAAGGTGGCTTACACCGACCAGATCTGGAACGACATGCAGCGCGGCGAGCCGGCGCGCTCGCTGGACGAGCCACGCAAGGCTGCCGATGCGCCGGTCAGTACACGCTTTATCTGGCCGACCGAAGGCAAGGTCGTGCGTGGCTTCGATGTTTCCCGCAAGGGTATCGACATCGTCGGCCAGCCGGGCCAGTCCGTGGTGGCGGTCGGCGACGGTACCGTGCTGTACGCCAACAGCATGCGCGGCTACGGCAACCTCGTGATCGTCGATCACAAGGAAGGCGTGGTGTCGGCCTACGCGCACAACAAAACCATCCTGGTGAAGGAGGGTCAAACCGTCACCAAGGGGCAGCGTATCGCCGAAATGGGCGATTCCGATGCCGAATCCGTGCGGCTGCATTTCGAGATACGCCAGCTCGGCAAGCCCGTCGATCCGATCAGTTTCCTGCCGAGCCGCTGAATGACACGCCAGCCCGACGATCCCGAGCCGTCGGCTGCCGACGAACAAGGCGATGAATTTGCATTGCCTGAAGACGATGCCGTCGAGGAGCTGGAGGCGGCCACCGTCAGGATCGACGAATTCCGCACTTTGCTCGAATCCGAGCTAGCGACGGACACTACCCAGTATTACCTGACCCGCATCGGTACCCGGCCGCTGCTGACGCCCGAGCAAGAACTGCATTACGCGACGCTGGCGAAGCAGAGTGACTTCCAAGCGCGTCAGGTGATGATCGAGCACAACCTGCGACTGGTGGTATCGATTGCCAAGCATTACCTGAACCGCGGCGTCGTGCTGCTCGACCTGATCGAAGAAGGCAACCTTGGCCTGATGCATGCGATCGGCAAGTTCGAGCCGGAGCGCGGCTTCCGCTTTTCCACCTATGCGACCTGGTGGATACGGCAGAGCATAGAGCGCGCGATCATGAATCAGGGCCGCACGATACGGCTGCCCGTGCATCGCATCCGCGAACTGAATCTGGTGCTGCGCGCGAAATACCATCTTGAGGCGCGCATGACCGGCCCGCGGGATGCGCGGCTGGACGACATCGCCCACCTGGTCGAGCGCAGCGTCGACGAAGTGCGGCAGATTCTCGGACTCGCCGATCACGTGTGTTCGCTCGACACCCCGCTCGATGGCGATCCGAATTCCACCCTGATAGACTTGCTGACCGACGGCGACAGCGATGGCCCGGACGCACGCGCCGAGCAGCAGGAGATGGTGAGCCTGCTGCGCCGCTGGATAGACACGATACCGATCAAGCAGCGCATGGTGATCCTGCGCCGTTTCGGCCTCGACCACGGTACGCCGGCAACGCTGGAAGAGCTGGCCGAAGAAATGGGCGTCACGCGCGAACGCGTGCGGCAGATACAACAAGACGGGCTGGTCCGCCTGAAGCGGGCAATGACGGCGCGCGGCGTCGGGAAAGATGCATTGCTGTGAATCCTGTACTGGTTTTTGACATCGAGACCATTCCCGATGTGGCGGGCCTGCGCGCGCTGAACGGCGCCGCGGCCGGCGTAGCGGATGCCGAAGTTGCGCAACAGGCGTTCGACGCCAGGCGCGAGAAGACCGGGTCGGATTTCCTGCAGCATCATCTGCATCGCGTCGCCGCGATCTCCTGCGTTTTCCGTGATGACGAAGGCTTTCGCGTGAAGTCCCTCGGCTCTCTCGACGATGGCGAGGCCAAGCTGATCCAGGATTTCTACCGTGTGATCGACCGCTACACGCCGCAGCTGGTGTCCTGGAACGGCGTCGGTTTCGATTTGCCGGTACTGAACTACCGCGCGCTGGTCAATGGCATCACCGCGTCGCGCTTCTGGGAAACGGGCGACGATGACCGTGACTTCAAGTGGAACAACTACCTGTCGCGCTATCACACCCGGCATCTGGACCTGATGGACCATCTGGCGATGTACACCGGCCGTGCGAATGCGCCGCTCGACGATCTGGCCAAGCTGTGCGGCTTCCCCGGCAAGATGGGCGTCGACGGCTCGCAGGTGTGGATGCTGTATCAGGAAGGCAGGCTGCAGGAGATTCGCGATTACTGCGAGACGGACGTGGTGAACACCTATCTCGTCTATTGCCGCTACCAGCTGATGCGCGGACAGCTGACGCGCAGCGCCTATGATGCGGAGATCGAGCTGGTGCGTGCGTCGTTGCAGAAGCTGGATGCCAGGCACTGGCGGGAGTATCTGGCTTTGTGGCGCTGACTGGTGTTTTTGGTGGGTTTGGCGAAACCCACCAAGGCTGTAAAATCGCGGGTTTGCATTCGCGCCGGACCCGTTTCAAATGAATAATTCCCCGATTCTCGACATCGAGTCGCTCGACATGGAGGCGCGCGGCGTCGGCCATTTGCCGAATGAAGACGGCACGCCCGGCAAGGTGATCTTCGTCGAGGGTGCGTTGCCCGGCGAGCGCGTGCGTTTCAAGTCCTACCGCCGCAAGGCCAAGTGGGAAGCAGCCGACATGACCGAGTTGCTGACTGAATCGACACTGCGTACGAAGCCCAAATGCGAGTATTTCGGGTTGTGTGGCGGCTGTGCGATGCAGCACCTGAATGCGCCTGCGCAAGTCGCGATCAAGCAGCGCGTGCTGGAAGACAACCTGCACCACATCGGCCGCGTGCATCCCGAGAACGTGATGCGGCCCATACAAGGGCCGGACTGGAACTATCGCTACCGCGCGCGTATGTCGGTACGCTTCGTCGAGAAGAAGGGCGGCGTGCTGATCGGCTTCCATGAAAAGAAGTCGAGCTTCATCGCCGACATGAAGTCCTGCCAGATCCTGCCGCAAAAAGTGTCGGCCATGCTGGTGCCGATGCGCGCGCTGGTTGCGTCATTGTCGATTCGCGATCGGCTGCCGCAGGTGGAGCTGGCCGTTGGCGAGCATGACGGTGGTCAGGTGATTGTGCTGGTGCTGCGGATCATGGAGCCGCTGTCCGTCGATGACGAGCTGAAGCTCAAAGCCTTTGCCGATGAATGGGACATCGAATGGTGGCTGCAAACCAAGGGTCCGGATACTGCCGTGTCCTGGTATCCGCAGCGGCGGCCGCTGCACTACCTGCTGCCGGAGTTCGGCGTGACGATGCCGTTCAAGCCGACCGACTTCACGCAGGTAAACCATCAGATCAACCGCGTACTGGTGTCGCGCGCGCTGCGGCTCTTGAAGGTGCAACCCGAGGATCGCGTGGCCGACCTGTTTTGCGGCCTCGGTAATTTCACGCTGCCGCTGGCGACACAGGCGAAGGAAGTGGTCGGCATTGAGGGCAGTCCTGCACTGACCGAGCGCTCGTTGCAGAACGCTGCGCTGAACGGGCTTGACAAGAAAACCACCTTCTACAACCGCAACCTGTTCGAGTTCACGTTCGAGGACCTGAAGGCGCTCGGCCGGTTCGATCGCATGCTGATCGATCCGCCGCGCGAAGGCGCGATGGACGTCTGCAAGGCGGTTGCTGAAGCAAAGGAGATGGATGCGTCGTTGCAGCCGGAGCGTATCGTTTACGTGTCCTGCAACCCGGCCACGCTGGCGCGTGACGCGGGCGTGCTCGTGAACGTCGGCGGCTATCGCCTGAGCAAGGCGGGCGTCGTCAACATGTTCCCGCATACCGCGCATGTGGAGTCGATTGCGGTATTTGAGCGGGTTTGATGTGATCGTTTCTCAATAAAAAACGCCGACCCGAGGGTCGGCGTTTTTTTTGAAGGAAGACTCGCTTACTCGCGTTCTCCGCCAAAGATGCCCAGCAGCGCCAGCAGGTTCACGAACACGTTGTACAGATCAAGATAGATCGCCAGCGTCGCCGTGATGTAGTTGGTCTCGCCGCCGTTCACGACGCGCTGTACGTCGAACAGGATGTAGGCTGAGAAGATGGCGACTGCCACCAGCGAGATCACGATCTGCAGCGCGGGCATCTGCAGGAAGATGTTCGCTACAGCGGCCAGCAAGATCACGATGACCCCGGCGAACAGCCAGCTCGACAGTCCGGAAAAGTCACGCTTGCTGGTGGTGGCGATCGAAGCCATCGTTGCAAACACAAGACCGGTGCCGCCGAAGGCAGTCATGATCAGCTGCGCGCCGTTCGAGAAGTGCAGGATCTGCTCGATCATGCGCGACAACATCAGGCCCATGAAGAAAGTGAAGCCCAGCAGCAGCACGACGCCCAGACCGGAGTCTTTGGTGCGCTGTATGCCGTAGAAAAAGCCGAACGCGATCGCCATGAACGCGATGAAGCCCAGCATCGGGCTGGTCGCGAAGAACGAGAAGTGCATTTGCACGCCCAGCCATGCGCCCAGCACCGTGGGTAGCATCGACAGAGCGAGCAGCCAGAAAGTATTGCGCAATACGCGGTTGCGCACGGCCAGCGAGCCGTCGTACGTGCCGTATTGGGTGGGTAGGGGTTGGTTCATGTGACCTCCATTCTCTGATTGATAACAGTCGGCGAAATTCGGCGGCTGTCAATTCGCTAATTTACCTGAGTTCCGGATCGAGCGTCCAGCCCGGCCGCCCCCCGGGCAGTGCGAAGCGTTCACTACCCGACAAGCCCTGAGAGGGCGCTTTCATGCTAAAATCCCCGGCTAACCGGAATTCGGTACAGAATTCTTAACCCTTTAATTTCATTGGAGTTTTTTCAGATGGCAATCGAACGCACCCTGTCGATCATTAAACCGGATGCAGTCGCGAAAAACGTTATCGGCCAGATCTACTCGCGTTTCGAAAACGCCGGCCTGAAGGTAATCGCGGCCCGCATGATGCACCTGTCGCGCGCAGAAGCCGAAGGCTTTTACGCCGTGCACCGCGAGCGTCCTTTCTTCAAGGACCTGGTCGACTTCATGATCTCCGGCCCGGTGATGGTGCAGGCGCTCGAGGGCGACGACGCGATCGCGAAAAACCGTGACCTGATGGGCGCGACCGATCCGAAGAAAGCCGAGAAGGGCACGATCCGCGCCGACTTCGCCGATTCGATCGACGCGAACGCCGTGCACGGCTCCGATGCGCCGGAGACCGCCAAGGTCGAGATCGCTTACTTCTTCCCGAGCCTGAACGTCTACTCGCGCTGATCGGGCGACGGCAGTAAGCATAGGGAAATACCAGGCAGGGCCGGGGACGGAAAGCGAACGCCACCGTCCATCATCCGGCCCCGCCACAACAGGCATGCAGAGGCGCGAGATGGCGGCACTGACCAACTTGCTGGATCTGGAACCGGCCGAGCTTGTCCGCTGGTGCGGCGAACTCGGAGAGAAGCCGTTTCGCGCGAGGCAGCTGCAACGCTGGATACACCAGTTCGGCGAAGGCGATTTTGACGCGATGACTGATCTCGCCAAATCGCTGCGCGACAAGCTGAAGATCCACGCGACCATCGCCGCTCCGGCGGTGATCAGCGATCACACCTCGACTGACGGCACCCGCAAATGGCTGCTCGACGTTGGCAACGGCAACGCGGTCGAGACCGTGTTCATCCCGGAAGAAAATCGCGGTACGCTGTGCGTGTCCACACAGGCGGGCTGCGCGGTCAATTGCCGCTTCTGCTCGACCGGCAAGCAGGGTTTTTCGCGCAATCTTTCGGTCGGCGAGATCATTGGCCAGCTGTGGATGGCAGAAGGCGCGCTGCGCCGCGCGAAAGGCGTTGCAGCCGGGCCGAAGGGCGAGCGCCAGATCACGAATGTCGTGATGATGGGCATGGGCGAGCCGCTGCTGAATTATGAGCCGACGGTCGCCGCGCTGAAGCTGATGCTCGACGATAACGCCTACGGGCTGTCGCGCCGTCGCGTGACGGTATCGACCAGCGGTGTTGTGCCGATGATTGACAAGCTGTCGGGCGATTGCGCGGTGGCGCTCGCAGTGTCGTTGCACGCGTCGAACGACAAGCTGCGCGATGAGCTGGTGCCGCTGAACCGCAAGTACCCGCTGAAGGAACTGATGGCTGCCTGCAAGCGCTATCTGAACTTCGCGCCGCGCGATTTCATCACTTTCGAGTACTGCATGCTCGATGGCGTCAACGACACCGATGCGCATGCGCGCGAGCTGCTGGCCCTGGTGGCCGACGTGCCGTGCAAGTTCAATCTGATTCCGTTCAATCCCTTTCCCGAATCGGGATTGAAACGCTCGAACAACCCGCGCATCAAGGCCTTTGCACAAGTGCTGATGGACGGTGGCATCGTGACCACGACACGCAAGACGCGCGGCGACGATATCGACGCCGCCTGCGGCCAGCTGGCCGGTGAGGTGCAGGACCGCACGCGCGTTCAGGAGCGTATGCAGAAGATGACGACCTACCAGCAAAAATACGGCAAGGATTTCGGCCGCATTGTGGAGATTCCCGGATGAGACGATACGGAGGGCGATACCTGCCGTTGCTGGCACTGTCGCTGACCATGTTCGGCGCCTGCGCCGCGACTTCGCGCGACGGCGGCGATGTCGCCGATGACAAGCGGCGCGCTGACGCACGCCTTGAACTGGCCAATGCCTATTTTGCCGAGGGCCGCTACGATATCGCGCTCGACGAAACGGACCTTGCGCTGGATGCTGAGCCCGATCGCGCCGATGTGCTCGGCTTGCGCGGACTGGCTTTGATGAAGCTCGACGAGCCGGAGCAGGCGCTCCTGAGCATGCAGCGCGCACTGAAAATTGCGCCGGACGATCCTGCGCTGCAGAACAACATGGGCTGGGTGCTGTGCGAAAGCGGCAAGGCGATGCAGGGCCTGACGTATTTCGATCGGGCGCTGGCGAACCGCCGTTATGCGGCGCCGGCAAATGCGGCGATGAACGCCGGCCTGTGCAGCCTGAAGTTCGGCGACAAGGCGCGCGCTGAAAAGTATTTCCGGCAGGCGCAGCAAGCCGAACCGCGGTTGCTGCCCGCGCACGCGAACCTCGCGCGGCTTGCGTTCGACCGCGGCAATGACGATGAGGCACGCCGGCAGCTGCTTCCCGTGATCGCGGGCGGTCAGGCGAGCGATGACGATTATGCGCTGGCGATCCGCATCGAGCGCAAGTTCGGTGACAAGGATGCCGAAAGAAGTCTGGCTTCGCAGTGGCAGCGGCGTTTCCCCGACTCGCCGCAACTACAGGCCTACCTACGTGGCGAATTCAATGAGTGATAACGAAAAACAGCAGGAACCTGCGCACACACACGAATCGGCTGCAGTGGAAGCTGCCGAGGCAGTCGCTGCAGCAGTGATGGATGAGGTGCTGGTCCTTGACGAGCCTGCCGCTGAACCCGCTGCCGAACTGCCGGCGCAGCTGCCCGGCGAAATTCTTGCAGCGCGTCGTGAAGAAATGCGACTGTCGATCGAGGAAGTGTCGGCACGGCTGAAACTGGCGCCGCGCCAGATCGTTGCGCTGGAGGCCGATGATTTTGCGCAGTTGCCCGGACTGGCGACGGTGCGCGGCTTCGTTCGCTCTTACGCCAAGCTGCTGGAACTGGCGCCCGAACCGTTGATTGCAAGCCTGGTCAGCGCGCCTGATCCGGTGATCGATGCCGTGATCGCGCGACGCCCGTTGCCGTCCCCGGGCTTCAGTGGCCGCCGTTACTCGCCGCCGACGCGGCACCGCAGTGGCGCACGCCGCCTGTCCGGTCTCGCCGTCGTGATACTCGTATTCGTCGGTACGCTCGCCTTCATCGCGTATCGCAACGACTGGCTGCACATGCCATCGATTGATCTGACCGCTGCGCAGTTGGCGCTGACGCCGGCGTCGGATGTGGCGACTGCCGCGGAATCTGGCCCGGTCAATGGCAGTTTGCCCGCGGTCGTGCTGTCGGCCGATAGTGCGCTGCAGTTGAAGGCATCGCAGGATACGTGGGTCGAGGTTATTGCAGTCGACGGCGAACGCAAGCTGGTATCGAAACTGGTGAAGGCTGGAACGAGCGAGCTGGTGGAAGTCGCTGAGCCTGTGGTGCTCGTGGTGGGCAATGCTGCCGGCATTGAAGCTATCCTGCGCGGGCAGGCGCTCAATCTGCGGGCTGCAGCGCGCGACAATGTCGCCAAACTCAGCCTCAAGTAAGGAGCTTTCGATGGATCAGTCCGTATCGCCTGTCCCTTCCGGTCCTGTTCCGCGCAAGATCACGCGTCAGGTCACCGTGCGTCATGGCGCGCGTGAAGTGCTGGTTGGCGGCGGTGCGCCGGTGCTAGTGCAGAGCATGACCAATACCGATACCGCCGATGCGATCGGTACCGCGATACAGGTGAAGGAACTGGCGCGTGCCGGTTCGGAAGTGGTGCGAATTACGGTCAATTCGCCGGAAGCGGCGGCGGCCGTGCCGGTGATCCGCGAGCAACTCGACAAGATGGGCGTGGACGTGCCGCTGGTCGGCGATTTTCATTACAACGGTCATCTGCTGCTGACGCAGTATCCGGCGTGTGCCGAGGCCTTGTCGAAGTACCGCATCAATCCGGGCAATGTCGGTCAGGGCGCGAAACGTGACACGCAGTTCGCGCAAATGGTCGATGTGGCAAACAAGCACCAGAAGCCGGTGCGCATCGGTGTCAACTGGGGCAGCTTGGACCAGTCGCTGCTGGCCCGCATCATGGACGAGAACGCCAGCCGCAAAGAGCCATGGAGCGCGCAGGCCGTGATGTATGAGGCGCTGATCACCTCGGCGCTGGAGAACGCGCAGCGCGCGGAAGAACTCGGGATGCCGGGCGATCGCATCATCCTGTCGTGCAAGGTGTCCGGCGTGCAGGACCTGATCGCGGTCTACCGCGAGCTGTCGCGTCGCTGCGATTATCCGCTGCACCTCGGCCTGACCGAGGCCGGCATGGGCAGCAAGGGCATCGTCGCGTCGACCGCGGCAATGGGCGTGCTGCTGCAGGAAGGCATAGGCGACACGATACGCGTGTCACTGACGCCGGAGCCGGGTGGCGACCGCACGAAGGAAGTGATCGTTGCGCAGGAGATCCTGCAGACGATGGGCCTGCGCAAGTTCACGCCGATGGTGATCGCGTGCCCGGGCTGCGGCCGCACCACTTCGACCGTGTTCCAGGAACTGGCGGATCAGATCCAGACCTACCTGCGCGAGCAGATGCCTGTCTGGAAGACCAGCTACCCCGGCGTCGAAGCCATGAATGTGGCCGTGATGGGCTGTATCGTGAACGGCCCCGGTGAATCGAAGCACGCGAACATCGGCATCAGCCTGCCGGGTACCGGCGAGTCGCCGGCTGCGCCGGTGTTTGTCGACGGTCAGAAGACCGTCACGCTGCGCGGCGAGCGTATCGCCGAAGAATTCCAGACCATCGTGCTGGACTATGTGAAGACGCGTTATGGCAGAAGCTAAGAAAGAAAAGATCCTCGGCGTGAAGGGCATGAACGATGTTCTGCCCGACGATGCGCCTTTGTGGGAAGTGTTCGAGAACACCGTGCAGGCGGTGCTGCGCAGCTATGGCTACCAGCAGATCCGCACGCCGATCGTCGAGCCGACCGCGCTGTTCGCGCGTGGCCTCGGCGAGGTGACCGACATCGTCGAGAAAGAGATGTATTCGTTCACCGACAGCATGAACGGCGACCAGCTGACGCTGCGTCCCGAGTGCACCGCTGGCGTGGTGCGCGCGGCACTCGAGCACAACCTGACCTATGACAGCCCGAAACGGCTCTGGTACGCCGGCCCGATGTTCCGTCACGAGCGACCGCAGCGTGGCCGTTACCGGCAATTCCATCAGGTCGGCGCAGAGGCCATCGGCTTCTCCGGCCCGGATATTGATGCCGAGATGATCATGATGTGTCAGCGCCTGTGGGATGACCTCGGCCTGACCGACATCCGGCTCGAAATCAACTCGATCGGTGATGCTGCCGAGCGCAACCGCCATCGCGCCGACCTGATCGCCTATTTCGAACAGCATGGCGACCTGCTCGACGCGGAAGCGAAGCGCCGCCTGCACAGCAATCCGCTGCGCATCCTCGATACGAAAAATCCGGCGATGCAGGAACTGGTGAATAACGCGCCGAAGCTGCTCGATTATCTCGGCGACGAATCGCGTGCGCACTTTGAAGGGGTGCAGCGGCTGCTGTCGGCCAATAACGTGCCGTTCAAGATCAATCCGCGTCTCGTGCGCGGAATGGATTATTACAATCGTACCGTGTTCGAATGGATCACCGACCACCTCGGCTCGCAGGGCACGGTGTGTGGCGGCGGCCGCTATGATCCGCTGGTTGAAATCTTCGGTGGCAAGCCGACGCCGGCCGTCGGTTTCGCGATGGGCGTCGAGCGGCTGCTGGAACTGCTGAAGGCGTCCGGCGAGACCTTGGCGCGTGGCCAGTGCGACGTCTACCTGGTACACCAGGGCGAAGCGGCGCAGATGCAGGCCTTCACGCTGGGCGAGCGCCTGCGGGATGCCGGGCTGGATGTTGTGCTACATTGCGCGGCGGCTGGCGGAGCCGGCAGCTTCAAGTCGCAGATGAAGCGCGCCGACGCCAGTGGCGCCGCGTTTGCGGTCATTCTCGGCGATGACGAGATCGCAAGGGGCGAGGCTACCGTCAAGCACCTGCGCGAGGCCGACATGGCGAACAACCAGCAAAACGTTGCGTTTGCGCAGGTCGTCGATTACCTGATCGACCAGATCGCCGGCGGCGACGACGAACATGACCACGGCCATTTGCACGCCGGACAGATCCACACCCATCATTAAGTAAACATAAAACCATGGCATACGATCACGAAGAACAGGAACAACTGGCGACGCTGAAGGCGTGGTGGGATAAGAACGGCAACATCGTCACCTGGCTGGCGACCGCCGTGCTGGTTGCCTATGCCGCATGGAGCGGCTGGAATTACTGGCAGCGCTCGCAGACGGCGAAGGCTGCCGTGCTGTACGAAGAAGTCGTGAAGGCAGTCGACGCGAAGGATGCGAGCAAGCTCGCGCGCGCATCGGCCGACATCAAGGACAGGTTCAGCGGCACCGCCTACGCACAGATGGCCGCCCTGGCGGCAGCCAAGGCAGCGTTCGACGCGAACGACCTGAAGACCGCGAAGGCGCAATTGCAGTGGGTGGCGGAGAACGGCAAGAACGAGGAGTTCAAGGCCATCGCGCGCATTCGTCTGGCTGGCGTGCTGCTCGACGAGAAGTCTTACGACGACGGCCTCAAGGTGCTGGTTGCCGAATTCCCCGAGCAGTTCGCCGCACAGGTTGCGGATCGCAAAGGCGATCTGCTGTATGCGATGAACAAGATCGATGATGCGCGCGCTGCGTACCAGACTGCGCTCGACAAGACCGAGGTCAAGAACCCTGCGCGCCAGCTGATACAACTGAAGCTCGACGCGCTCGGCGCCGCACCGGTCAAGGGCTGACGGAGTGCGCGCAATGAATTTCACTATGAACTCGCTGCGCACCGGCGCTTTGCTGTCGCTGGCCTTGCTGGCCGGATGCTCCATGTTCCCTGGCAAGAAAGGGCGCACTGAACCGGCGTCACTGCAAAACTTCAAGCCGTCGATGGCAGTGCGCACGCTGTGGACTGCGGAGATGGGCAAGACTGGCAACTATTTCCTCGCACCGGTCGTTTCGGAGGGCAGGGTCTACGCGGCAGCCACCGAAGGCAAGCTCACGGCGTTCAACGCCGCCAACGGCAAGCCAGTCTGGAGCACGATGGTCGATGCGGACATCAGTGCTGGTGTCGGCGCCGATGCCGGGACCGTCGCGGTGGCCAGCGCAAAGGGTACGCTGTTCGCATTTGATGCGGCTACCGGCAAGCAGCGCTGGAAAATGAAGCTGTCGACCGAGGTACTGTCGGCTCCGGCCGTAGGTTCGGGTGTCGTTGTCGTGCGCAGCATGGACAACAAGATCGCGGCGTATGACATCGAAACCGGCAATCGTCGCTGGGTCGTGCAGCGCACTGCGCCAGCTCTGGTATTGCGCACGGCGCCCGGCATCGTGATCAATGATGGCATCGCTTACGTCGGTCTGCCGGCTGGCCGGCTGTTGGCCCTGTCCGCGACGACCGGCGCTGCGCGCTGGGATGCGCCGGTGGCCGAGCCGCGCGGTGCGACCGAGCTCGAGCGGGTTGCCGATGTGTCGGGTATGCCGGCGCTGCTGGGCCGCGAGATCTGTGCCACTTCGTACCAGGGCCGGATCAGCTGCATTGATGCGGTGAATGGCAGCGTGCGCTGGGCGCGTGATTTTTCGGCCGACGTCGGCCCCGCGATCGACCAGCGCTATGTGTTCGGCGCCGATGAGCAGGGCACGGTGGCAGGCTTTTCGCGCGATACCGGCGGCAGCCTGTGGCGCTCCACCAGCCTGTCCGGACGCGGATTGTCCGCGCCTGTATCGTACGGCCGCGCCGTCGTGATCGGCGACAGGGAAGGCTACCTGCATTTCCTGTCGCGCGAAGAAGGCGCGATGCTGGCGCGCGTGAATGTTGGCAGCGAGGTACGCGCGACCCCGGTCGTGGCCGGTGCAAACCTGATCGTGCAGACGCGCGACGGCAAGCTGCTTGCCATGACTACCGAATAACACAGGAATTAACACCACAACGGGGCTGGCGCCGATCAGGTGGCCAGCCCCATGGATTTTATGAAGCCCGTCATTGCCCTAGTCGGCCGACCCAACGTCGGCAAATCAACGCTGTTCAACCGTCTCACGCGATCGAGGGACGCGCTGGTGGCCGACCTCCCCGGGCTGACCCGCGACCGTCACTACGGCGAAGGTCGCGGCGGCAAGCGGCCCTATCTCGTGATCGACACCGGCGGTTTCGAGCCGGTCGCGAAAGAGGGCATCATGCACGAGATGGCCAAGCAGACCAAGCAGGCAGTGGCCGAAGCCGATGTGGTGGTCTTCATCGTCGATGGCCGTCAAGGTCTGACGCCGCACGACAAGACCATCACTGATTTCCTGCGCAAGGCCGGGCGCAAGGTGATGCTGGTAGTGAACAAGTCCGAAGGGATGAAGTACACCACCGTCACCGCCGATTTCTACGAGCTGGGACTCGGCGATCCTTACGTGATCTCGGCGGCGCACGGTGATGGCGTGGCGGATCTGGTGGAAGAGGCGCTCGATCTCGTGACTGGCGGACAGCCAGAGGAAGAGGCGGATGAAGACAAGGCGCGCGGCATTCGGATCGCGATTGTCGGCCGCCCGAACGTCGGCAAATCGACCATGGTCAATACGCTACTCGGCGAGGAGCGTGTGATTGCGTTCGACATGCCGGGTACCACGCGCGATTCGATCGAAATTCCGTTCGAGCGCAATGGCCGCCATTACTCGCTGATCGATACCGCCGGCATTCGCCGCAAAGGTAAAGTGTTCGAAGCGATCGAGAAATTCTCGGTCGTCAAGACACTGCAGTCGATCTCGGAAGCAAACGTCGTGCTGCTGCTGCTCGATGCCCAGCAGGACATATCTGAACAGGATGCGCATATCGCCGGCTTCGTGCTCGAAGCCGGACGCGCGCTGGTGATCGGCGTAAATAAGTGGGACGGTCTGAATACCGATCAGCGCGACCACATCAAGCGCGAGATAGAGCGCAAGCTGTCCTTCCTGTCATTTGCGAAGATGCATTTCATCTCTGCACTGAATGGAACGGGTATTCCGCCGATGCTGAAGTCAATCGACGCCGCGTATGAGGCAGCAATGAAGAAGCTGCCGACGCCGCAGCTGACCCGCGCGTTGCAGGAAGCGGTAGACCACCAGCAGCCGCGCCGCAAGGGGGCGACCCGCCCCAAGCTGCGCTACGCGCACCAGGGCGGAATGAACCCGCCGGTGATCGTTGTGCACGGCAATTCGCTGGATGCGATCGATGCGAATTACCGCCGGTATCTCGAGAAACATTTCCGTGAAAGTTTCTCGCTGACCGGCACGCCGTTGCGAATAGAGTTTCGCTCTGGAAAAAACCCCTTTTCCAAGGCGGATTAGCGCAGTTTTTGCGCGACGCCGTTTGCCAGCGAGTGGCAAAATCGATTACATTCGACGCAGGCAGTGATTGCGGCGCCAACCTTTTTCCGGCGCCGACCCAACCTCCTGACCTCAGAAAAATTACGGAGCTTCCATGAGCAACAAAGGGCAACTGCTACAAGACCCATTCCTGAACGCCTTGCGCAAAGAGCATGTTCCGGTATCCATTTATCTGGTCAACGGCATCAAGCTGCAAGGGCATGTCGAATCCTTCGATCAATATGTTGTGCTGCTTCGCAACACCGTCACGCAGATGGTTTACAAGCATGCCATTTCCACTGTGGTGCCGGCCCGCGCGGTCAATCTCGCCCAATCTTCTGAGTCCGAGTCTGAATAAGTCCTTTCTGCCTCGGGCCGGCCGGACCGGGGCTCATTGATGCGCGCAGTACTGGTCGGTGTCGACTTCGGCAAAGGGGATTTCCTCGCTAGCCTTGAAGAACTCGGCTTATTGTCAAGCTCCGCTGGTGCCGAGCCGGTAGCGGCGGTTACCGGTCGACGTGCCAGTCCCGATCCGGCGCTGTTCGTCGGATCCGGCAAGGCCGACGAGATCGGCGATGCGGTGGCCGATCTTGACGCGGAGCTCGTGATCTTCAATCATGCGCTGTCGCCGGCGCAACAGCGCAACCTCGAACGCCACCTGAAGGTGCGCGTGATCGACCGTACTAGCCTGATCCTCGACATCTTTGCGCAGCGCGCGCAGAGTCACGAGGGCAAGGTACAGGTCGAGCTGGCACAGTTGCAGCATCTGGCCACTCGGCTGGTGCGCGGCTGGACCCACCTGGAGCGCCAGAAGGGTGGCATCGGCCTGCGCGGCCCCGGCGAAACCCAGCTCGAGACGGATCGCCGGCTGATCGGCGAACGCGTCAAGATGCTGCGCGCCAAGCTCGACAAGCTGCAGCGGCAACGGATGACGCAACGTCGCGCACGGGCGCGCAACCATACCTTCTCGGTTTCGCTGGTCGGCTACACCAACGCCGGCAAGTCCACCCTGTTCAACAACATGACCAAGGCCGGCGTGTATGCGGCGAACCAGCTGTTCGCGACGCTCGACACCACCTCGCGCCGCATGCACCTGGGCGAGGCCGGCAATATCGTATTGTCGGACACCGTAGGCTTCATCCGCGAGCTGCCGACACAGCTGGTGGCTGCTTTCCGGGCGACGCTGGAAGAGACCGTGCATGCCGACCTGCTGCTGCATGTCGTCGATGCGGCCAGTCCGGTGCGCGACGAGCAGATCGAGCAGGTGAATGCGGTATTGGCGGAGATTGGCGCCGATCACATCCCGCAGATCCTGGTCTGGAACAAGATCGATGTCGCCGGGCTGGCGCCATCGGTCGAGCGTGATGAATATGATAAAATCCGTCGGGTTTTTGTCAGTGCACAGACCGGTGCCGGCATAGACCTGCTGCGCGGCGCGATCGCCGAATTTGCGCAGAAACCCCTCTGACTGCGGAACGCGACGGCATGCTCCAATCAATAAGGAAAAAATTCGGCCTGAAGTTCTCCCTGAACGATCCCCGTTGGGGACGTGGCTCTCAGGATAACGAAGGGCAGGAACCCCGACAGAATGGTCGCCAGAACGACGGCCCGCCTGATCTCGATCAGTTGTGGCGTGACTTCAACCAGCGCCTGAACCGCCTGTTCGGCGGCAAGGGCGGCGGTGGCGGAACCGGTGGCGGCTCGTCCGGTGACGCGCGCGGCGCGAGCATCAGCGCTGGCGTGGTCGGCGTGGTTATTCTGTTCCTGTGGCTGGTCAGCGGCTTCTTCATCGTGCAGGAAGGGCAAACCGGCATCGTGCTCAGCTTCGGCAAATACAGTCATTCTGCGCAGCCCGGTTTCAACTGGCGCTGGCCTTACCCTGTCCAGAGCCATGAAACGGTGAACCTGTCTCAGGTGCGCACGGTCGAGGTCGGTTATCGCGGCAACGTCCGCAACAAGCTCGCGCGCGAGTCGCTGATGCTGACTGACGACGAGAACATCATCGATATCCAGTTCGCGGTTCAGTACCGGCTGAAGGATGCGGCGGCCTGGGTGTTTTCCAACCGCGACCAGGAAGAAACGGTCAAGCAGGTTGCCGAGACCTCGATTCGTGAAGTGGTCGCCAAATCGAAAATGGACTTCGTGCTGTACGAGGGCCGCGAGAAGGTTGCCTTCGACACCAGCGCTCTGATGCAGCAGATCCTCGACCGCTACAGCATCGGCGTGCTGGTCACCAACGTAACGATGCAGGGTGTGCAGCCGCCGGAGCAGGTTCAAGCCTCATTTGATGACGCGGTGAAGGCCGGCCAGGACCGCGAGCGCCAGAAGAACGAGGGTCAGGCCTACGCGAATGACATCGTGCCGCGGGCACGCGGCGCCGCGTCGCGCCTGCTGCAAGAGTCCGAAGGCTACCGCGCACGCGTGATAGCGAACGCCGAGGGTGAAGCCTCGCGCTTCTCGAAAGTGCTGACCGAGTACCAGCGTGCGCCGGCCGTGATGCGCGACCGCCTGTACATAGACGCAATGCAGCAGATTTTTTCCAGCACGACCAAGATCATGGTCGATACGAAAAGCAACAACAGCATGATTTACCTTCCGCTAGACAAGCTGATCGCGCAGACTGCGGCCGAAGCTGCCGCCGGCATGCAGCCGCCCGCACCGGCGCAGCCGGCAGTACCCGCGCTGAACGAATCACTGCCCGAGGGCAGGGTAGACCGCAGCCGCGATCGCGGCTCACGTGACCGGGAGACCCGCTGATGAACCGCATGATCTCCTCCGTGATCGCCGCGCTGGTTGCGCTGGTCATCCTGTCATCGACCTTGTTCGTGGTGGACCAGCGCCAGTACGCGATCGTGTTTGCGTTGGGCGAGGTCAAGCAAGTGATCAAGGAACCCGGCCTGCACTTCAAATTGCCGCCGCCATTCCAGAACGTGATGTTCCTGGACAAGCGCATCCTGACGCTGGATACGCCCGAGCCAGATCGCTTCATCACGGCCGAGAAAAAGAACGTGCTGATCGATGCGTTCGTAAAGTGGCGCATCGTCGACCCGCGTTTGTATTTCGTTTCCTTCAGCGGCGATGAACGCCGCGCGCAGGACCGTATGGCACAGATCATCAAGGCCGCGCTGAACGAAGAGATCACGAAGCGCACCGTGCGCGAAGTGATTTCCGGCGAGCGCGGCAAGGTGATGGATTCGATTCGCAACAAGGTGACGGCTGAGGCGAAACAGATCGGCGCGCAGATCGTCGATGTGCGCCTGAAGCGGGTCGACTACGTCGAGCAGATCAACAATTCCGTATACGAGCGGATGAAGTCCGAGCGCGCGCGTGTCGCTAACGAACTGCGTTCGACCGGTGCGGCCGAGTCGGAAAAGATACGCGCGGACGCCGATCGCCAGCGCACCGTGATCCTTGCCGATGCCTACCGCCAGGCCGAGTCTATCCGCGGCGAGGGCGACGCGAAGGCCGCGCGCATCTACTCGGACGCGTTTGGCAAGAACCCAGAATTCTACAAGTTCATGCGCAGCCTTGAGGCTTACAAGGAAAGCTTCAAGACGCGCAGCGATGTCTTGCTGATTGATCCGAATTCGGAGTTCCTGAGGTACTTCAAGACCCCCGGCGGCGCGAAGAAATAAGGCGTGACGCGGCGTATGTGTCTCCATTCGCGCCGGGTCTGCTTCGTGCTGCTCGCTTTTCCTCTTTTTACCGCTGATTCCTGATTTTCATGCCCAACTGGCTGCTCCCCGAGAATGTCGCCGATGTCCTGCCGTCCGAAGCGCGCAGGACAGAGGAACTGCGCCGCGCGCTGCTGGACAACTTCCGCAGCTACGGCTACGAACTCGTTGCCCCGCCGATGCTCGAATACCTGGAATCGCTGATGCCGGTGCAGGACGACGAGCTCGATCTGCGCATGTTCAAGCTGATCGACCAGCTGTCGGGCCGTACGATGGCCGTGCGCGCCGACATGACCACGCAGGTTGCGCGCATTGACGCTCACCTGCTGAACCGGCCGGGCATCACGCGGCTGTGCTACGCCGGTACGGTGCTGCACACGCGTCCGTCGGGTTTTCACTCGACCCGCGAGCCGCTGCAGATCGGCGCCGAGATTTACGGTCATGCCGGCCTCGAGGCCGACCTCGAAATCCAGTCGCTGGCGCTGGCCGCGCTGAAGCTGGCCGGCCTCACTGAGGTAACGCTCGACCTGTCGCACGCGGGCATACTGAACGCGATCATCGAAGGCGACGCCGTCGCCACGCGCTGCCGCATCCAATTGATTGCGCTGCTGCGCGCCAAGGACCTTCCGGGCTTGCAGGCGCTGACCCGGACTTTCGGCGCCGGGACGCGGGATGCGGTGCTCGCGCTGTCGACGCTCAATGGCGACGCTGGCGTGATCGCTCTGGCAGCCGAACGCTTGCCAAAGAAACCGGCGATCACCTCGGCGCTGGCCGAGCTGGCACAGCTGGCGGCTTCGGCCGGCGCTGTGCGCGTGAATGTCGATCTGGCCGATCTGTCGGGTTATCAGTACGAGAGCGGCGTGACCTTCGCGCTGTATGTGCCGCGGCTGCCGAATGCGGTCGCGCGCGGCGGGCGCTATGACCAGGTGGGCGAGGCCTTTGGTCGCGCGCGACCGGCGACCGGCTTCTCCATGGACCTGCGCGAGATCGCCCGGCTCTTGCCGTCGGCCGCGCCGGTGTCGGCGATTCGCGCACCGTGGGGACAGGACGCCGCGTTGCAGGAACAGATTACGGCGTTGCGCGGCAATGGCGAGATCGTGATCCAGAGTTTGCCGGGGCACGAGCACGAGCAGCAGGAATTCGATTGCGACCGCGAAATCGTCGCCGAGCACGGAAAATTCATCATCAAGCAGCTGCGGTAAAAGCAGCAATCATTCGAGATTCGATAATCATGGCTAGAAACGTTGTTGTCATCGGCACCCAGTGGGGCGACGAAGGTAAGGGGAAAGTCGTCGACTGGCTGACTGATCATTCGCAGGGCGTGGTGCGCTTCCAGGGCGGCCACAATGCCGGTCACACGCTCGTGATCGGCGGGCAGAAGACCGCATTGCAGCTGATCCCGTCGGGCATCATGCGCGAAGGCGTCGCCTGCTACATCGGCAACGGCGTCGTACTGTCAGTGCCGGACCTGCTGCGCGAGATCGACAAGCTCGAGGCCTCCGGCGTGCAGGTGATGTCGCGCCTGAAGGTATCCGAGGCTTGCCCCGTGATCCTGCC
>JACCDS010337139.1_pt1 | contig 26787 bp, 23 predicted proteins | sample 7446441 | NCBI WGS metagenome assembly JACCDS01 (sample SAMN15323445, study PRJNA562643) | freshwater metagenome | isolation source: river surface water | place: USA:Blue River Watershed | collected 2017-08-17 | reverse complement strand
GGGGTTCCGGCTTTGGGCTATGTGTGTGAATATGGCGCGATTGTGGCCACCCTGACCAAGGTTTGCCAGCAACTCGGCATTGGCATGCTGCGCCCGGCACAATTACTGGCCAGCCACTCGCAACCGGAACGATTGCAGCTCGATTTGCAGCAAGCTGGCCAAACCAGCCCGCTTGCCACCCGGCTGCTGGTGATGGCTGAAGGTGGGCTGTTTGACAGCCAAACCGATAAGGGAATTTTCCGCGATTATCGGCAAAGTGCGCTGGTCGCGACCGTGCGCAGTAACGCACCACTGCCGCAGCGCGCCTTTGAGCGGTTTACCGATGAAGGCCCACTGGCACTGTTGCCGCACGATGATGGGCAAGGGCCAGCCTATGCCTTGGTTTGGTGCGTCGCGCCGGAACGTGCCGCGCACTTGCAGGCACTCGATGATGCCGCGTTTTTGGCCGAACTAGGGCGTGCGTTTGGCACCCGGCTTGGCCAATTTATTGCCACCGGCCCCAGACGCAGCTTCCCGCTCGGCCTGAATGCGGTGCCGCAGCACGACTTGCCGCCCGATGCGCGCAGTGTCGCCATTGGCAACGCGGCGCAAACCCTGCACCCGGTGGCTGGACAGGGTTTAAATTTGGGCCTGCGCGATGCGCATGTGCTGTCGCGCCTGCTGTCACGGCACATGGGCCCGGCCAGTCTGCAACGCTTTGTCCAAACCCGACGCGAAGACCGCAGCCTGACCGTGAATCTGACCGATACCATGGCCCGCGTGTTTACCCGCAAGCGGGCCGGGCCGCTGGACAATTTGCTACAGGGCGCACTCGGGGCCGGGCTGGGTTTGCTCGATGGCTTTGACCCGGCCAAACACCTGTTGGCCGAGCTGATGATGTTTGGCCACCGCAACGGATGATCGGGCAACGGCGAATCAGGCAACAGTGATAGGACTTACGCAAAACCGCCCCAGCGGCGTTGCGCTGCCTTGCCGTACAGGCGTACTGCCTGCGGCAGCGCGCCTTGCTGGAACAATTTTGCGTAAGTCCTGAGTGAATCAGGCAGCAGCGAATCGGGCAGCAGCGAGGCGCTCCCCTACACTACGAAACTTATCGCCACAACTTCATCGCCTAAAATTTAGCGCGGCACATTCTTCGCCCAAAATTTGGCACTACCCATTTAGCGCGTCCCCAACTAGCCCGCCTGTTTGGCCAGAAACGCATCGATTGTGCCAATTTGCCGGTGCAAATCGACTTTCAGATAATTGATCACTTCAATCGATTCGTCACACGCAAAATCGTCCCACGCTCGCTCACCGTGCGCCCCGTGCGCCCCGTTCTCGCCGCGCAATTGTGCCACCCGTACCTCGCGCGCGTGTACCAGTGCTTCGATCTGAGGCCAGAACAGTTGCACGAAACCAATCAACCAGCGACTCACCAGTGACCAGTAGCGCGGCTCTGCCAGCGTGAATTGGTCCAGCCGGGCCAGTACCTGATCCGGCGTTAGCCAATAGCCCTTGGTCACCCATTGATTGGTGCAAAACAGCTTGACCGGCAAACCCTGCGGATTCATGGCCAGCGCAATCAGATGGCTTGGTGCCTCATCATCGGGCCACGGGCTACCCGGCTGCCGCAAACTGCCATCGGCTGTGAGCAGGGCAAACAGGTGAAAGTGGCCATGTTCGCTTTTGCTGGTGCGGTGTGAGTGGTAATAATATTGGTAGCCATTGACACTATCGGCAACTTCATCGGGTGGGTAATGCTGCCAAAGGTCAAACTGGCCATGGCGCGGCCCGATGCGCGAGAGCACGCTGTGGCCGCGCTTTTGCAGCGCCAGCATGGCATCGAGCAGCATCTCGCCACCCTGCTGCATGCGGGTCAGGCGTTCAGCCGACAGGCTGGCCAAGTTTAGGCGAAATGGCGTTGACAGCGCTGCCACCGGTGGCGTGGCAGGCGAAGCGCTGGGCAATGGCGAAATAGCGGAGATGGCAGTGGGGGCAACAGCGGGAACAACAGCGTCGGGTGCAATAGACATGGCAACAGGGATGGCAACAGGAATGGCAACAGGGATGGCAACAGGAATGGCAACAGGGACGGGAGACAGGTGAGAAAAAAATCGGCCCTCACGGGCCGATTTTCCAAAAACCGTGAACCGGGTTTATTTCTTGCCTGCGCAGCAGCCCTTTTTAGCGGCGCAGCAGCCTTTTTTAGCCGCGCAGCAGCCCTTTTTAGCGGCGTAACAGCCTTTTTTGCCAGCACAGCAACCTTTTTTACCGGCACAAGTCTTGGCACTGCAAGCACCCTTGGCAGCGCAGCAACCCTTGGTGGAACAACCGGCGGTAGCGGCAACAACGGTAACGGCAGCAGCCAACATGGCGAGTTTTTTCGACAATTTCATGTGATATCTCCAAAGAATAGAAAAACGGGAATAATGAATGCGACCTGTACGCCGGTCGTCCGCGTTAATCACTTGCTGTTGACAACGATGGTCGGGAGTGGTTCACTCTTTTGGCCAGGTTTGGCTTCGCCCGGTACGCTGGTTCGCCAGCCAACTTGCTTACTGATCTTTTAACTGCGCCCATTTGGCATCGGCCTGTTGGATGAACTCGGCCTGTTTGGCTTGCCAGCGCTGTGAAATCGCGGCGTTGTAGTTGATATAGAGCTTGCCATTAACCACGGCCCATTGGCTTGGGTCACCATCGGCTTTTTTGCCCAGTGCTGCGGCATAGGCACAATAGCCACCATATTGCGGCACATATTTGGCTGGGTCGGCTTTGAACGTATCCCGGTTTTTTTCCGAAGCGAACGCATATTTCGCCCCCTGATAGTTTTCCGTGAACTTTTCATTGCCCTTGGCCGGTTTTTTATCGGTGAAATAGGCGACCGGATCATGTCCGCTCAAGGCATAGCCACTGTTGTCCAAAAACACGGCTGGCTCGGCCATTGCTACGCCCCACATCAAACCCAATACACAACCGATCCAACGGAAATAATGCAACATATTGCCTCCGATTATCTAAAATCGCTTGAAAATATACATGCCCATGAAAACGCAAATGCAAAGAGAGCCTTGCGGCCCTCTTTGCATTCGGTGCATGAAGCGCAAACCTCATGCAAACCATACCACATTAGCGCGTGCGACGAATCACAATACGCATGGTCGGGTTATCGAAGCGATGCTGCGAACGCAAATCAGCGGTCGCAAAACCTGCATCTCTCGATACCACGCCTTGGTGATAGTGAACCCTTGGCACGCCGTCATTACGCGCAGCGTTAAACCCTTCACCACCACAATCCGGGCCTGGAATGTCGGCACAACGCTCTGAGTTGTCCTCGGTGCCTGAATCCCAAGTTGGCATCATCAGGGTATGAGTTTCACCAACGGCCAGATTGCCAATTGGCAAACCAGTGATACCGGTAAAGGCGTCATTGGTATGCACCAGCATCGTGGTCACAGTCAGGGTACGGCCTGCGCTCGGGGCGTAGGTCAAATCGTAGCTGGCTGATTGGCCCATTGGCAACGGAGTAGCGCCAACTGCCATCGCCACACCACCGTTCGCCATCAGTTCATTGACGTAATCATCAATGATGGCGCCTTCAGCCAATCGCTCCAAGGCGACCGAAGCAGGGCTGCCTTCGGTCCAGCCGATGGTACGACCGTCGCCAACCACGATCACGGTCGGCAAGAACGGCTGCCGTGCGGTCAGGTTGGTGATGCTGACGTTGAGCGTCACATTGGTCGAAGCCGGCGGCGGAGTCGGAACCGGAGTCGGAACCGGGGTCGGCACTGGAGTTGGAACCGGAGTTGGAACCGGAGTTGGGACCGGAGTCGGAGTCGGAGACGGTACCGCAGGTGTCGAATCGGACGAACCGCAACCGGCCATGATCAGTGCCGACAGCAAGGCACTGGCAACGGCCGCAGCTTTATGGTTAACACGCAATTTATACATGGCGTGCCCCCCTTAACGCACGGTGACGGTGACTCGCACTACCGGATTGAGCCAACGATGGACACGGCTATCAAGATCGCTGATGCCGCCATTTGGATCGGTATCGCCAACCGTGCCACGGTGAATGTGAACCACGTTCGGTTCCAAAATGTTTGGCGTTGCAGCTACGGCACCGGTACCATTGCGGCCACGGCGGCCACCTGGGTCAGCAGGCATGCCTGGTACGCCAACAGCGCCCGGTACACCACCGAACAATTCGTTATTCGCTTCCGAACCATTGTCATACGCGTTCAAAAACACGGTATAGACGCCTGGGGTGGTAGGAATAGGCCAGTTATTCAAGCCAGCGAAAGCATCATTGGTTGGCAACAACATCGACACAATCGACAAATTGGTATTGGTTGCGCTGGTGTTCATGTCAGCCGATACGCTGGCACCGGGAGCCAACATGCCTGGGCCGATCAACGGGCCACCGGCCAATGCGACTGGGTTTTCAACCGTTTGCGCGCCAGCAGCACGAACCACGCCTGCCAGTGGGCCAATATCGCCACCTTCAGCCATGGCTGCGAATTCGCGGCTGGTTGGACGACCGGCTTCAAACAGGTTCATCGTAGCTGGATGGGCTACGTAGAGGAACGGGGTATAGAAAATACCGCCGGTCAGATTCGTCACTCTGACGGAAATGTTGACAGCGTGGGCCGATGAGGCGGCCAAAGCGGTTAACGCCAAGCCAGCAAGGATTTTGCGGTGGATCATATCTAACTCTCCATTCGTGTAAATTGGGAACCGCCATAATAGCAAACTTCACTGTGACGCGGTGCGACAATTGTGCATCAGACCCCTAACAATTTTCAGTGTAATGTGCCGATTTGGCCACATTGAGCCAAAGATCGAACCTGCATACCAAATAAGGGAAGCCATGCTCAGCTTTACTCTGATTCGCGGGGCGGGTTGACCTGCACATCACGCTTGCCCAATTGCTCGCGTTCGGCTTTTTCGCGGGCTTTTTGCTCGGCTGCCAACGCCCGCTCGGCCGCCAGTTGTGCATCAATTCGCAGCATTTCGTTGCGTGTTTCCGGCGTTTCTAGACTAATCCGGCCCAAGCTGCCATGTCGATAATCATGCAACAGCACATGGGCCGCCTTTTCGATATCCCACTGCCCGCCCTTGACCCGGTAACCGCGTCGCTCGGCCACCTTTTGCACGAGCGCTATGCCGTCCAATCCGGCCACGGTGCAGCCATAACGAGCATTAAGCAAGTTTCCGTAGCGTGCCAGCAACAAATCTGCCAAAAAATAAGCCACTTGCTCTTCAACCACCGCATTGGTGCCAATCGCATGTGACGCGGCCAGCATAAAACCGTCGCTGTCGTGTTCAATTTTTGGCCACAGCATGCCCGGCGTATCGACCAGCACCACATGCTGACTCAAATACAGTTTTTGCTGGGTTTTGGTAACCGCCGGCTCGTCGCCCACCTTGGCCACGCGCTTTTTCAGCAAGGCATTCATCAGGGTTGATTTGCCGACATTGGGAATACCCATGATCATCAGGCGCAGCGGCTTGGTTGGGACCCCGCGATGCGGTGCCAGTCTTTGGCACAGATCAGGGATTTTGGCCACGTCTTGCGGCTTTTTGCACGATAGTGCAACCACATGCACATCTTTTTGCGCACTGTAATAATCAATCCATTGCTTGGTGACGTTGGGGTCGGCCAAATCACTTTTGTTCAAAATTTTCAGGCAGGGGCGCTGGCGATGATGGCGCAGTTGCGACACCATCGGGTTGCAACTGGCCTCGGGCAGGCGGGCGTCAAGCACTTCGATCACCAGATCGGTGCTTTCCATGGTTTCTGCCGCCTGACGGCGGGCAGCGTTCATGTGGCCGGGGAACCATTGAATGGACATGTGAATACTCAAATATTAAAAAAAGAAAAAAGACCGGCAAGCAGCACCGGAGATCAGCCCAAAATCAGCAAAAGATCAGCAAAAGATCAGCAAAAGATCAGCAAAAAACCAGCAAGAGCGTCGGCGACAATCAATTGCTGGCCGGGCATCAAGCGCTGGCCGAACATCAAGCGCTGGCCAAACATTAGGCGCTGGCCCGAATGATATCGGGCAGCCTATTCTGCCGCCAGTCCGGCCAGTGCCTTCAAGTGCGCTGCCACACTGCGCCCAAGGGCCGATAAATTGTAGCCACCTTCCAGCGAACTGACGATGCGGCCACCAGCGTACTGGCGTGCCACCTGCATCAATTGTTCGGTCATCCAGGCATAATCAGACTCAACGAGCGACATGCCACCGATATCGTCATCGCGGTGCGCATCAAACCCGGCGGAAATGAACAGCATCTCGGGTTGCTGGGCATGCAGTGCGGGCAGCAATTGTTCTCTGAACACGGTGCGGATTACCCGGCCATCCGAACGGGCTGGCAGCGGCACATGCACATCGTTTTTGCCAGCCGGCCCCTGGGTGCCGGAATACGGGTAAAACGGATGCTGGAAAAAACTGACCATCATTACGCGCGGTTCATTCGCAAACGCTTCGGCAGTGCCATTGCCGTGATGCACATCGAAATCGATAATCGCCACCCGTTTCAAACCATGCACATCAAGTGCCCGCCGCGCCGCAATCGCAATATTATTAAACAGGCAAAACCCCATCGATTCGGAGGGGCGCGCATGGTGTCCGGGCGGGCGCACGGCACAAAATGCATTCTCCAGTTCGCCCTTGATGACGGCATCGGTTGCCGCGACTGCGGCACCGGCGGCACGCAGGGCGGCCTGCCAGCTATGGGCGTTGAGCGAGGTATCCCCATCGATCGGGTAATAATCGTCAAGCGCGGGAATATTGCTTTCGACATTGGCAATCATTTGGCTGCCATGGACCCGGGCCAGATCGTCCCTGGTGGCAAGCGGGGCTTCGCGGTGTTGCAAAAACGGATCAATCCGGCTCAAAATCAATTGATCGGCAATCGCCTGCAGACGGGCCGGGGATTCCGGGTGCCAGTCCCCCATTTCGTGGCGTGCGCAGTCGGGGTGGGAAAAAATCGCAGTGGTCATGGTCGGCTAAAAAGTGACAATTCGGTACAGCACACAACAAATTTACCGGAAAATACCGTAATCTGGCATTATCGTCTTTTACGCGCACAAACGCCAGCGCGGGCCAGCAGTTTTTACTTTGATAATAGATCATGTTTGAAAAAATTCACGCGGCGGCAAAGCAGGTGGGGCAAATTGTGGTGGGCAAGGACAGTGCGATCCGGCAGGCGCTGGTCTGCCTGCTCGCCGGTGGCCATTTGCTGATTGAAGACGTGCCGGGGGTCGGTAAAACCACTCTGGCCCATGCGTTGGCAATTTCGCTCGGCCTGCAATTTAACCGCCAGCAATTTACCTCGGATCTGCTGCCGGCCGATGTGCTGGGCATTTCCATTTTTGAACGCGAATCGAACCAGTTCCAGTTTCATCCGGGGCCGATTTTTACCCAGGTGTTGCTGGCCGATGAAATCAACCGTGCGCCACCCAAAACCCAGTCCGGCCTGCTCGAAGCGATGGAAGAGCGACGTGTGACGGTTGATGGCCAAACGCGGGACTTGCCAGAACCGTTTTTTGTGATCGCCACGCAAAACCCGGCGCATCAGGTTGGCACTTTTCCACTACCAGAATCCCAGCTTGACCGTTTTTTGATGTGTCTCTCGCTCGGCTATCCGGATGCCAAGGCCGAACGGGCGCTACTGATGGGGGAAGACCGGCGCAGCATGCTGAAACACTTGTCCAAGGTCATGGAACCGGCCCAGTTACTAACGGCACAACAGGCGCTGCGCCAGATTCACTGCTCCAGCCATTTGATCGATTATGTGCAGGCACTGGCCGCCGCTTCGCGCCAAAATGGCATGTTTGCCGAAGGCATGAGCCCACGCGCCGCGCTGGCACTGTTGCAGGCCGCGCGCGCCTTTGCCGCGCTTGAGGGGCGAGACCATGTGATTCCGGAAGATGTGCAGGCGATTTTGGTGCCGGTGGTGGCGCACCGCTTGCGACCATTGAAGGCGGCCCACGGCGTGGCCAGTTCCAGCAGCGATCTGGTGCTGCAAATGATGCAGTCGGTTGCACTCTAGCCATGCCTGCCCCCGGCGCATCTGCACCTAGCGTGCCAACCCCTGAAACGGTGGCCAGCCAGAGCCGCCGGGCCGGTCTGCGCGAGCGCATCCGGCGCAAGATTTTTCCGCCCAAACCAGCCGAACCGGGTGAAGTGTATTTGCACCAGCGGCGCGTCTACATTTTGCCCAGTGGTGCGGGATTGGGCTTTGGTGCGATGCTGTTGCTACTGTTTATCGGCTCGGTCAATTACAACCTCTCGCTCGGCTTTGGCTTAACCTTTGTGCTGGCCGCCTGTGGCGTGGTGGATATGCACCTGACGTTTCGCAACCTGGCCTATTTGACGCTGGCCCCCGGGCGCAGCAACCCGGTGTTTGCCGGTGACATGGCGCATTTTGAAATCCACCTGCTCAACCGCCGCCGTTACGAACGCTTTGCCATCTGGGTCAATTTTGAAGATGCCTCGCTCGGCCCGGCCCAGGCCGCCGATGTGGCAGCCGAAGAGCGCTGTACGCTGCAACTGTCGCTGCCCAGCGTGCGGCGCGGCTATTTGCATGCGCCACGGATTCGCCTGCAAACCGGCTTTCCACTCGGTTTGCTCAAGTGCTGGAGCTATTGGCATCCGGCCATGTCGCTGCTGGTATACCCACACCCGGAAACCGATCCGCCGCCGCTGCCGCTACATGGGGTGCGCCATGGCAGTGGTCAGGGCCGAAGCGGCGACGATGATTTTGCCGGGGTGCGCAATTATCAGGCCGGGGATGCCATGAAACATTTGGCATGGCGACAAATGGCCCGGCTGGCCCCGGACTTGGGCGGGCAGTTGCTGGCCAAGCATTTTGAGGGTGGCGGCGAAGAAGAACTGGTGCTGGATCTGGCCCAAGTACCGGCTACGCTCGATCTGGAGGCACGGCTCTCGCGCCTGTGTGCCTGGGTACTGGCCGCCGACCATGCGGGTTTGCCATATGCGTTTCGCCTGCCCGGCCTCGATTTTGCCAGTGCCAGCGGCGCGGCACACCAGCAGGCTTGTCTTGAAGCACTGGCCCGCTTTGGCTTGCCTGCCACCTCGGGTGCGGAGGCGGCATGAACCCGATCCCGCTGGCGGTGCGCTCCCACTTTGCCAATCTGGCGCGCGACAAGGCCGACACACTGCTGTTGCTCACCGCCTGCCTGCTGGTCATGCTGCCCCATGTTGGGCACCTGTCACTGGCCGTCATCCTTTGCAGTGCCACGCTGCTGGTTTGGCGCGCTGCCCTAACCCTTACCGGTCGGCGCCTGCCACCGGCACGCCTGCTGTTGCCCATTGCCATAGCCGGGATGGCACTGGTCTGGCTGGAGCAGCGCACGCTGTTCGGGCGCGAGGCCGGAGTATCGATGCTGATGCTGTTATTGGCTTGCAAATTGCTGGAAATGCACGCCAAGCGCGATTTGTTTGTGGTGGTGTTTTTAAGCCTGTTCGTGATTTTGACCAATTTCCTGTATTCGCAGTCGATTCCCACTGCCCTGATGATGATTGTGGCGATTACCGCCCTGCTCTCGGCCCAGCTTTCGTTTCAATATACCGGCAAGGTGCCGCCACTGTGGCAGCGCATCAAACTGGCAAGCCTGATTTTTGGCCTGGCGGTACCGCTGTCGCTGGTGCTTTTTTTCTTGTTTCCGCGCGTTTCGGGGCCGCTGTGGGGCTTGCCGAACGATGCCCATAGCGGCAAGAGCGGCCTGTCGGGCAGCATGGCACCGGGCAATATCTCGAATCTGGCGCAATCAGAAGAAATTGCCCTGCGTGCCAAATTCGATAGTCCACCACCGCCAAAACAGTTTCTGTACTGGCGCGGCCCGGTGCTATCGCATTATGACGGGCGCAACTGGAGTGCGGTAAAAAGCCAGACCCAGAATCCGATTACCGTTTCCACCCGCTCGGCACCGATCGGCTATCAAGTGACGCTTGAGCCAAGTGGCCAGAACTGGCTGTATGCGCTGGAGATGGCGCGCGAGTTGCCGGTGATTGAACGGCATCAGGTGCGCATTTCGTCGGAAATGGAAATGTTAAGCGGCCAGCGCATCCGCGAGCGGGTGCGCTACCGGATACGCTCGGTATTGGACTATGGCTGGCAGGCCGAGCAACTGCCCGAGCGCAGTGCCTTGCAATTGCCTGCCGGTTTTAACCCGCGCAGCATAGCCATGGCACGCCAGATGCGCGCGCAAGAATCGGATCCATGGCAACTGGCAGTGGCGGTGTTAAAACTGTTTCGCGAGCAACCGTTTCGCTATACGCTGGAGCCGCCCACGCTGGGCCGACACGCGATGGATGAGTTCCTGTTCCAGACTCAGGCCGGTTTTTGCGAACACTATGCCAGTGCATTCGTGGTACTGATGCGGGCCGCCGGGGTGCCAAGCCGGGTGGTAACTGGCTACCAGGGTGGGGAAATCAACCCGGTCGATGGGTTTATGGTGCTGCGCCAGTCGGACGCCCATGCCTGGGCCGAAATCTGGATCGCCGGACGCGGTTGGGTGCGACTCGATCCGACCGCCGCCGTTGCCCCGGAGCGGGTGGAAAAGAATCTGGCCAGTGCACTCAGGCGTACCCCTTCGCTGTTGCCTGGCCTGCTCAATCTGTCCGGCACGGAATTGTCTTGGCTCACCCAATGGCGCAATAACTGGAGTGCCCTGAACAATAGCTGGAACCAGTGGGTGCTTGACTACACCCCGGGCCGCCAGCGTGAACTGTTACAAAACCTCGGCTTGCCAAAAACCGATTGGCAAACCCTGGCCTTCCTTGCCATTGGTATCGGCATCGGCGTGATGACGCTGGCGATTTTGCCGCTGCTGTGGCAACGGCAACGCGCCGATCCACAGCAATTGCTGTACCAGCGCCTCTGCCAGCAATTGGCCAAACGCGGCCATGTGAGGCTGCCGCACGAAGGGCCAAGTGCGTTTCGCCGTCGATTAATACAACAATGGCAAGCATCGCCCCCCGAATCGGGCAGCACTCCGGCCACGCGCGAAGCCGTACTTCGCTTCCTGGAGGTGTATAGTAACGCCCGTTATGCGCCACATCCGGTGGCCCTGCCCACCCTGAAGTCCTTATTTGCCCAATGTCAATGAAACTGTCTCTGGTTCGCTGCCTCGCCCTGTGCGCTCCCTTGTTGTGTGCCACATTGTTGCCTGCCCCGGCCCTGGCCAAGCCGCACAAGCCCGCGAAAATTAGCAAAACCGCTAAAAAAACCGCCACTCAATCTACTAACCAAACCGATACCCGGGGCGAGTACGCCAACTTCGTCGAATGGCACAGCGTAAACCGGTTTATTGATGAAATGGTGGAAAAACACCAGTTTGACAAGGCCGATCTGCAAGCGCTGATGCGGCAGGTACATTACATAGACAGTGCGGTAAAGCTGGTCAAACCGCTGCCTCAGGGGCGCAACAAAAACTGGCAGCAATACCGAAAATTATTGGTCGATACCACCCGGATTGCCGCAGGCGGCCAGTTCTGGCAGGAAAATGCCGCAACGCTGGCCCGCGCCGAAGAGCAGTATGGCGTACCAGCCGAGATTATCGTGGCGATTTTGGGCGTTGAAACCGTGTATGGCAAAAATGTCGGCAATTTTCGGGTGCTCGATGTGATTACCACGCTGGCCTTCGCCTACCCGGCCACGCCGAAGCAGGCCGAGCGCATGGCATTTTTCCGGGGGCAACTGGAACAGGCGCTACTATTCTCGCGCGAGAAGACACTCGACCCACTCTCGCTGCTTGGCTCATATGCCGGGGCGATTGGCCTGCCACAATTCATGCCGGGCAGCATCCGCAAATACGCGGTCGATTTTGATCAGGATGGCCAAATCGACCTGTCGCGCTCGCGCGCCGATGCGATCGGCAGCATCGGCCACTACCTGCAACAGCATGGCTGGCAAAAAGCCGGGCCGCTGGTGTTTCCGGCCGCGGTCTGGTTGCCCGAGGCCGGGCAAGTCGCAGCATGGGAACATTTTTTGGAACAAGGACTGGTGGCCAAATACACCCTGCCACAATTGCGCGCAGCCGGAATCAATACCGCGCCCGATGTGCCAGAGAACCAGTTACTGGGCCTGATCGATTTGCAAAACGGTAGCGAAGCCACCGAATACTGGCTTGCCGCCCCCAACTTCTTTGCCCTGACCCAATACAACCGTAGCTACTTTTACGCTATGTCGGTTGTAGAACTGGGGCGTCGCCTGCGGCAAATGCGTGGTCTATAAGCAACATTCATTTCCTTGGCAAAAGCTTGAAAAAACGCATTAAAATGCACTGGAGACAACTTTTCACCAAAAAAAGCAAGACTGTTATAGCAAATTTGGATTAAATCACACACTTGAAAAATTTTTTTATTGCCGCTGTGTATTACATTGAAGTTCATTGTATTATTGCGTATATTTTTTGAAACGGTTGGAGCAACGTCCTTTGTACTATCGGCTTGATCTCACAACCGTCGTGGCTTTCCCCCGCAGTTCCCTTGTTTATATGTCTTTGTTGTTCAATACCCCGCGTCCGGTATAATGGCCGCACCAACTTACTAAATGGAATTCATAAAACTATGACTACTCAAGCTAGCAACGACCTGAACGATGCCGATCAAGATGATCTGCTGAACTATAACCCCAATCGCCTGCTCGACACGCTGATTGAAAACCTGCGCCTGAAGAACGATGCCGCCTTGTCGCGCGCACTCGAAGTTGCACCGCCGGTTATCAGCAAGATCCGCCACCACCGCCTGCCGGTTGGTGCTTCGCTGCTCATTCGCATGCATGAAGTAAGTGATCTGTCGATTCGCGACCTGCGTTATTTGATGGGCGACCGCCGCACCAAATTCCGTATCAGCGACAAGCAGTTCAAGCCAAAAGACGGCGAGTGATCTGGACGGTACTGGCAACAGTACCGTACTGCTCCCCCTGCAAGCGCTGCCCGATTCGCCCCGTGCCACAAGCCGGGGTCAATCGGGTATTATTTTTGTGTGAAATTTTTTTAGGCCGCCATGGTTGGCCTGACATAGTTAGGACTTACGCAAAATTGTCCCAGCAAGGCGCGCTGCCGCAGGCAGTACGCCTGTACGGCAAGGCAGCGCAACGCTGCTGGGGCGGTTTTGCGTAAGTCCTAATAGTTTTACCTGATGTCATTTGCCTCAATTAGTTGGCCCAAATTTGTTGCCCCAAATCCATCAAGCCGGAAATACCCCGGTTGACAAATAGCGGTCGCCCCGATCGCACACAATAAACACAATCACCGCATTTTCCACGGTTTGCGCCACCCGCAAGGCAATCTCGCACGCGCCACCAGCGGAAATGCCGCAAAAAATTCCTTCTTCGGTAGCCAAACGGCGTGCCATGCGCTCAGCCTGGGCCTGATTGACCGATTCAACCTGATCGACCCGGCTGCGGTCGAAAATTTTCGGCATATACGCTTCCGGCCATTTGCGGATGCCGGGAATCGACGAACCTTCTTCTGGCTGGGCACCCACGATGCGAATCGCCGGATTTTGTTCTTTCAGGTAGCGCGAGACCCCCATGATGGTGCCGGTGGTGCCCATGGCACTGACGAAATGGGTAATTTTGCCAAGGGTGGCCTGCCAAATTTCCGGGCCAGTACCCTCGTAATGGGCGCGCGGGTTGTCCGGGTTGCCAAACTGGTCAAGAATCCGGCCCTTGCCCGCCTTTTGCATTTGCTCAGCCAAATCACGCGCATATTCCATGCCACCGGTCTTGGGGGTGAGGATGATTTCGGCACCATAGGCAGTCATGCTCTGGCGCCGTTCCACCGACTGGTTCTCCGGCATCAACAACACCATTTTATAGCCGCGCACCGCCGCTGCCATGGCCAGCGCAATGCCGGTATTGCCACTGGTAGCCTCGATCAGGGTATCACCGGGCTTGATTTCACCGCGTTCTTCGGCGCGCCGGATCATGGAAATGGCCGGACGATCCTTGACCGATCCGGCCGGATTGTCGCCTTCCATCTTGCCCAAAATCACATTATTGCGCGCGACATTGTCGGCACCGGGCAGGCGGCGCAATTGCACCAGCGCCGTGTTGCCGATTGTGTTCTCAATCGTTGAATAAGCCATTGTTTGCCAAAACCATCGTCAAAAAGGAATCCCTGCATTGTACCCGGAATTATTGGGCCAGCCAGACGGGCACGCCAAGGGTAGCGCGATTCGGTTCAACAGATTGGTAATATCCATATACTTGGCCGTAGGGCTTGGCCCGCCGCGCCACAAGATGCACAAGGTATCAAGCGGCTCCCCTGCGGCGACGCCCGAGCCACCATTCAACTATTTCAAACAGTGCCTGGGTCAACAACGCCAGCACCGCCGCCGGAATCGCCCCGGCCAACAGCATGGTATTGTCGTTCAGTGCCAGCCCGATTACAATCGCCTCGCCATAGCCTCCGGCACCAATGAACGCAGCAATCGTGGCACCACCGACATTAACTACCGCAGCGGTTTTGATGCCGGCCAAAATGGTGGGCAGGGCCAGCGGCAAATCGACATAGCGCGTGCGCTGCCAGCGTGTCATGCCCAGCGCCAGTGCAGCAGTGCGCAAACCGGTTGGTACCTGCAACAAGCCGGTGCAGGTATTGCGCACAATCGGCAGCAAGGCATACAAAAACAGGGTAACCATGGCCGGTAGCCAGCCGATTTGACCCAGCAAGGTTATCAGTATCGTCAACAGGGCCAGTGCCGGGATGGTTTGCAATACGCCAACGAGCGCCATCACCACCTGCCGCACCGCAGGCCGAAATGCTGCCAGTGCCCCCAGCGGCAAGGCAATCAGGGCCGCCAGCGCCACCGAGAACAACACCAGCGTGACGTGTTGCCGGGTGCGGGTGGCAAATTTATCGTCAAAAATTTTATCCAGTACCCCGGAAGAAGCGCTCACCCGGCCTGTGCTGCTGGCACTGCTGGCGCTAGCCGAAGCAGTGCTGCCGCTGCTGCCACTTTCAATAGCAGTTCGGCCAGCCCCAGTCCGCTGCGCCAAAAATCCCTGCGCAATCGAGGCAAAGCTCTCACCTTTCAGTTCGGCCTGACCATTCATGGCCATCATCTGTGCTTCGCTGATTGCCCCTTCAAGCTTTTGCCATTCGGCCCAGACTTTGGGAAAACGCTGTGGCAAATCGAGCCGATACAGCAACACGGCATCATAGCGCGGGAAATAGCCGAGATCATCTTCAAGCACCTGCAAGCCATAGCGTGCGATTTGGGCCGAAGTGGAATAGGCGTCGATCACGTCCACCTGCCGGGTAGCCAGCGCCTGATACGCCACCCCGTTTTCCAGCATGCCCGGTTGCTGTGGCAAGCGGTAGCGGCTGGCCAGACCGGGCCAGCCATCGTTGCGGCCCAAAAATTCGGGCGACAGGCCAAACCGCAGACCCGGCACCTGTGCCAAATCGCTCAGGCGAACAATGCCACGCGCTTTGGCATCATCGCGCCGCATGGAAAAGGCAAAGGTATTGTTAAAACCCAGCGGCACCGCCATACCCAGCCCGATTTTGGCCAGTTCCTGCCGCATTTGCGCCAGTGGCACCGGCTGTTTGTGCTGTAGCACTTCAAAATTGATGGTGCCGGTATAGTCTGGATAAATATCAATGCTACCGGTTTTCAATGCCGCCAGCACCACGGCGGTATTGCCCAGACCTTGCAAATGTTCGGCTTTGGTGTGTGGCGCGGCACTCTGGCGCAAGATTTCGCCCAAAATATATGATTCCGGGAAGCGCTTGGAACCAATGTGCAGCACCGGTTCGCCAGCCAGGGCGGGCCAGGCCAGCCAGAGCGGAAGAATGCATGACAATACGAATAACTTGCCGCATGAGCGGATACATGCGCGAATACATGCGCGAATACCTGGCCTAAACCATGTACCAAGCCATGCCCCAAACCATGCACCGTATGAAAGCCGAATCGAAGACGGGTATATTGGCATTGGGCGACCGTTTATTGCATCACCGCCAGCCGCTCCAGCCCGGCACGCGGACAGGGGGCGACACTCGACACACCATCGACAAACACCATGAACTGGCCAGGCGGCATCTGGCACCAGATTTCATCGCTGGTCAAGGGCGCGGTGGCAATAATCGCCACCTTGTCCTGTGGCCCAACCGGTGTGGTAAAGGCCACATCGAGTTCATCATCGTGCAAAGTGGCATGGGCAAAGCGTGGCTGGCGCACGATGTAATGCAAATCGGTCGAGCAATGCACATACATCGCCTTGCCGTCCGAGAACAGCATGTTGAAGGTGCCGTATTGCGCCAATTCGTGGCAATGGTGTTGCAAAAACCAGGTCAGGTCGGATGAGGACGGCGCTTCCGGGCCGAATTCGCGCCGCATTTCCTGTAGCAAATAGCAAAATGCGCGCTCACTGTCGGTAGTGCCAACCGGGTGGAATGAACCATCCAACACCGGATGAAAATCTTTCAGGTTGCCATTGTGGGCAAACACCCAGTAGCGCCCCCACAGTTCACGGGTAAATGGATGGCAATTTTCCAGTGCCACCTCGCCTTGCGTCGCCTTGCGGATATGGGCAATCACATTGGTGGATTTGATCGGCCAGCGCTGCACCAATTCAGCCAGCGGCGAATCGATGGCTGGGCGCTGATCGACAAAATGCCGGGCACACGGGCCATCAAAAAAGGCAATGCCCCAGCCATCCTTGTGGTGATCAGTCAAGCCGCCACGCGGCACGAACTTGGAAAAACTGAAAATAATATCGGTTGGAACATTGCAATTCATTCCAAGCAGTTGGCACATGGCGAAATCTCCCTGACGACAGTGGATTGTCTGCGGATCATTGTACCGAAATCCCCGGTCACAAATGGCGCTCGGGCGAATATTTTTGACTAAGCGTAGGGCAGCAACCCCAGATGCCACGGTACTGTATCTGGGAATACTCAGAAAGTGGCTGTTTCCTGCGCAAAAATCGGCGCGCTTGGCGTGCCAGCACAGGAATTTAAGGGATATAATATTAGCCAATATCGGCAAATTTTAGCAATAAAAGACAATATGTTATCCATTAATTTCAAACCCGCCGGACAATTACTAACCGAATTGGGGCAACGGGCGAAACAGGCACGGCTACGCCTGAACCTGTCGCGCCAAACCCTGGCCGAGCGCTCCGGGGTGCCTGCCAGTTCCATCAAGCGCTTTGAAAACACCGGTCAAATTGGTCTGGCCAGTCTGATCGATATCATGCAAGTGCTTGATCGGCAAGATGAACTGGAACACCTGTTTATGGCAAACCCGGTGCCATCGATCCGTGAACTCGATTCGGCGCAGCACCTGCGCCAGCGGGGCCGACAATGAATCGGCACACCGAACGGTTGCGGGTACTGTGCGACGGCATGCCGGTTGGCACACTGGCCATGGCAGACCGCGCGCGCATCGTTTTTGAATATGATGCAAGCTGGATCAGGCACGGCTTTGATCTTGCGCCGCGCTCACTGACCTTTAACACCGAACCCCAGCTTGCCAAAGAGCGGCTGTTTGGCGGCTTGCACGGCGTGTTTAATGATTCGCTGCCCGATGGCTGGGGCCTGCTGTTGATGGATCGGGCACTGAAACAGCAATTTGGCTGGGCGCGCCATGAGATCACACCACTTGATCGGCTGTCCTACATTGGCCAGCGCGCCATGGGTTCATTGGGCTACCAACCGGAACAGCCACAGGAAAGCACGCCGGATCAAGTCGATTTGGCCAGCATGGCGGCCCAGGCCGAACGGATCTTGGCAGGCAGCCCCGAATCGGTGTTAACCGCACTCATGCTGCACGGCGGCTCGCCGGGCGGGGCCAGACCCAAGGTAACGGTGGCCCTGTCGCCCCACAGCGACACCTGCCTGTCCGGCTTGACCGCATTGCCGCCCGGCTACCAACACTGGCTGGTCAAGTTTCGCTCGGCGGAAGACCCGCCAGACATGGGCCGGATCGAAAAAACCTATGCCGACATGGCCACGCTTGCCGGACTCGACATGCCCGCTACCGCCTTGCAAAACGTGGTGGTAAATGGCACGCCGGAACAGTTTTTTTCAGTTCGCCGGTTTGATCGGGAAAATAGCAAAAAACGGCATGTGGTCACCATGGCCGGTCTGTTTTACGCCGATTTTAGAACCCCCTGTATTGATTATCAGGATGTAATGGCAGCGACTGCCATGCTAACCAAAGACGCCCGGCAAGTTGCACTTTGTTTTCGGCTGATGGTATTTAATGTACTGGCCCACAACAAGGATGATCATGCCAAAAACTTCTCCTTTATTTGGCAAGACGACCACTGGCAACTGGCCCCGGCCTATGATTTGACGTTTAACCACGGCATGGGTGGCGAGCACATGACGGCCATTGCCGGTAGCGGCAACCCGGCTCAAAAGCACTGGATGCAGCTTGCCAGCACGTTTCGTATCAATGACGCCGAACGGATTGTGGCCGAGGTGCGGCAGGCAATCGGGCAGTGGCATGCGCTGGCCGAGGCGAATCAGGTGTCGGTGCCACTGCGTGATGAAATTGGGGCATATCTGGCCAAGATTGGACGCCATTTTGGTTGATGTGGTGCAGCCCGTATGCTTTCTACAAATTTCTTCCAGCATCCCTGTTGGCGCGGTTGCTTCAGCACCTTGGCGGTCGCCGGCACGGGTTCAAATCGGATAGTGCAGTTCACTTATACGTCGCCCAACAACAACCGATTCTGTCGGCGCAACTCCTGCGCGAGAAACGGCGCACGACGGGTCAGGTAAGCGACATTAATTTCACCCGCCTGATACGCCTCAAAATAAGTTTCCCGCTGCGCACAGCAAAGCGCTTTGTTCAAGCCCAACCGCTCAATCGTTTCCCACACCTGCGCTTCGACTACGCCCGCCGCCCCGGCCCCCGGCTTGACCTGAAACGCAACCAATTCCAGGGCAAAGGTTTCAGGCGCTATTGCAAATGGATCAAGCAACAGTGGATAAATGTTTTTATTGGCATTGATATAGGCACTGGCCAAACGGTAGTTGTTCCACTCGTATGCCTTGTCCCATGCCAGTGATTTGGGTTTGAAATGATCAACCGACGGGTTGCCGGTTGCATCTTCAATGTACAGGGCAAGGTAGGCACACAAGCGTTGGTATCGTTGCAGCATATCCGGCAAGGCGGCAGTCCAATATGCTGGAAAACTGTCGGGTGGAATTTGACCCCGGTGATCGGCAACTTTCGTCAGCCGCCTGCCGGGCCGCTTGCCGGATCGGGTGCCGGGCCATTTCGGCAAACTGGCCTCCCCCACCAGTTCAGCCAGCGCGTACAAACCCTTTTGCCGTACCTTTTCATCAAAATCAGCCGGTTCATCGGCTGGTATGACCGGGATCATTGCCCGATTCCATTCTCGGCAGCAAACTTGCCCCAGCGCACCCAAAATGGATCAATGTCGGGTAATGCTGCCTTGCGCAATTGCCGGTCAACGGCAATGATCTCATCCCGGGTTGGTGCCTTGGTTTGCCGCAGCAGGGTGCGGGCATTTTCAATGGCTGATTCGGCCTCGTTTGAGCGTGCCGCCTTCAAATCAAACGCTTCGCTAGTGAGCCAATTGGAAACATCGCCATGCCGGGTGAATCTCATCTTGCGAATCGCAGGCGTTGGCAGCGCTACCTGTTGCCCAAGATCAAGATCAAACCATGCATCCTGTTCTGCATCAAAAAATGGCTCAACCGATGCCAAAACCAGCGGCGAATGGGTAGCGACGATCAATTGAATACCTGCGTTGATATGCAAGATGGTGTTCATGTTGAGAATGGAATGCAAAATCGACCGCTGCCAGCGTGGGTGCAGATGACACTCCACTTCGTCAACCAGCATCACCACCTGCTCCGCTTCTGTTTCACCCAACTGTTTGGCTGCCAGCAGGTTCTCGCGCTTGCACCACAACAGCATATATGCCAGTGCCACCACACGCCGCACGCCGGACGAGGCATGCAAGATCGGCGTTGGGTGGGCTGCGCCGCTCTGAATGGTTGGAATATCACGTACATCGTCCAGTGCAATACGGCCAAGCGGGCCGGGTTGCAGGCAATCTTCGGGTAGGGTACTGGGCGAGAGTGCTTTGAGTGCCTGCGCCATCAACTCGGCATCGGCCCCTCCCTCCCGTATCCAATTGGCCCAATCCCGAATCAAGCCATTGCACACCACTTTTTTCGTGCCATCGACCTCAATTTCCAATCCATCCCAAACTTGCTGCGGCGAAAAAACATAGGCGGGCAGCCGCTCTTGCACATCGATATTGCCCTTCTTTTTCCAGTAATTGCGGGCCGGGTCCCAGACTGAAAAACCACCATCGGCCTGGGCGTAAATGACCAGGCCGGGATTGGGCGGGCGACCGGCCTTGCCCAGCCAAGCTTCTTCGCGTGGCACAAATTTTGATTCGTAACTTACCCTTTTGCCGTTCGATGTTTGCAGGCCGAATCCTATGCTGGCGGCACACGCCGGATCATGTGGCCGCGCAGGGTAGCCCGATACCAGTTTGGCGTTCAATTCACGCGGCCACTTGCGCGTCAAGGCCCACCATGCTACATCGAGCAGAAAACTCTTGCCCAGACCGTTGTCACCAGTCAATACATTCAGTCGCGCTGCAAGCGCCAACTCAAGTGCCGGGGCGGGGCCAACATTTTGCAGTTTTAAATATTCAAGCATGTTTTGCAGTCAACAGATTAGCTATCAAGGTGCCGCGACGATTGGCACAATTGGCACAATTGGCAAGGATACCGCTATTCAACCCAGTTTTCCAGTTACAAGCCATCAATCCGGGCAAATTCGCGCCCAAATAAACACAGGCGCAAGAAGCCACCCGGCAGCACACCGGTTGCGGGCAAAACTCGCGCATCGCCGGGCAAATCGGAGTAAGATGTCAGCCATCGCCAACGACGACACTTGGCATTGGCCTGCCTCACATCGTATGCAAAACCATAATACAACTTTGCCAACTCTGAATCTGCCAAGCACCGATTTTACCAACGCCGATTTCCAACCATTCTGCCAACCTCAGCCGACACCACCCTACCCATGAACACATTACACCGCAAACCCCTGCCCGGTACTTCGCTCGATTATTTTGACGCCCGCGCCGCCGTTGATGCCATTGCCCCCGGTGCCTATGCCCAATTGCCGTATACCTCGCGCGTGCTGGCCGAAAATTTGGTGCGACGTTGCGACCCGGCCACGCTAACCGACTCCCTGAAACAATTAATTGAGCGCAAGCAGGATCTGGATTTTCCATGGTTCCCGGCCCGGGTGGTGTGCCACGACATTTTGGGCCAAACCGCGCTGGTCGATCTGGCTGGTTTGCGTGATGCGATTGCCGAACAAGGCGGCGACCCGGCCATGGTCAACCCGGTGGTGCCGACCCAGTTGGTGGTCGATCACTCGCTGGCGGTGGAATGTGGCGGTTTTGACCCGGATGCGTTTGACAAAAACCGCGCCATTGAAGATCGGCGCAATGAAGACCGATTCCACTTTATTAACTGGACCAAACTGGCGTTTAAAAATGTCGATGTGATCCCACCCGGCAATGGCATTTTGCATCAGATCAATCTGGAACGGATGTCACCGGTAATTCAAGTGGCCGATGGCATTGCCTACCCGGATACGCTGGTTGGCACCGACAGCCACACCCCGATGGTCGATGCGCTGGGCGTGATTGCAATTGGGGTCGGCGGGCTGGAAGCGGAAAGCGTGATGCTGGGGCGGGCTTCGTGGATGCGCCTGCCCGACATCATCGGCGTGGAACTGTCCGGCAAGCCGCAACCGGGCATTACCGCCACCGATATCGTACTGGCCCTGACCGAATTCTTGCGCAAGGAAAAAGTGGTATCGAGCTATCTGGAGTTTTTCGGTGAAGGTGCCAATGCCCTGACGCTGGGCGACCGGGCCACGATTGCCAATATGGCCCCGGAATTTGGCTCAACCGCCGCCATGTTTTATATCGACCAGCAAACCATCAACTATCTGCGCCTGACCGGGCGACTGGAAACTCAGGTGGCACTGGTGGAAAGCTATGCCAAACATACCGGGCTGTGGGCCGACAGTTTGGCAACCGCCGTGTATGAACGAGTATTAAAATTTGATTTGTCGAGCGTGGTGCGCAATATTGCCGGGCCATCGAACCCGCACAAGCGGGTGCCAACTTCGGAACTGGCGGCGCGCGGCATCAGCGGCGTGGTGGAAAACGAAGCCGGTAAAATGCCCGATGGCGCGGTGATTATTGCCGCCATTACCAGTTGCACCAATACCAACAACCCAAGAAACATGATTGCTGCCGGTTTGATCGCGCGCAACGCCAACCGGCTTGGCTTAACCCGCAAGCCGTGGGTCAAAAGCTCGCTCGCGCCCGGCTCGAAAACGGTGCCGCTGTATTTGCAGCAAGCCGGGTTGATGGGAGAATTGGAACAACTCGGGTTTGGCGTGGTGGCGTTTGCCTGCACTACCTGCAACGGCATGTCCGGCGCGCTCGATCCGGTGATTCAAAAAGAAGTGATCGAACGCGATTTGTACGCCACCGCCGTTCTGTCCGGCAACCGCAATTTTGATGGCCGGATTCACCCATATGCGAAACAGGCGTTTCTCGCCTCGCCGCCCTTGGTAGTGGCGTATGCGATTGCCGGGACGATTCGCTTTGACATTGAAAAAGACGTGCTCGGCATTGGCCCGGATGGCAAGGAAATTCGGCTGGCCGATATTTGGCCGGATGACGCCGAAATCGACGCCGTGGTGGAATCGAGCGTGAAACCGACCCAGTTCCGCCAGGTGTATGACCCGATGTTTACGCTGTCGGTGGCCAGCAACGAAGTGATCAGCCCGCTGTACGACTGGCGCGCCCCGTCCACCTACATCCGCCGCCCGCCGTACTGGGAAGGCGCGCTGGCTGGTGAGCGTAGCATGCGTGATATGCGGGCGCTGGCGGTGTTGGGCGACAACATTACCACCGACCATTTATCGCCCTCGAACGCGATTATGTTGGATAGTGCCGCCGGAGAATATCTGGCCAAAATGGGCTTGCCGGAAGAAGATTTTAATTCCTACGCCACCCATCGCGGCGACCACCTGACCGCACAGCGCGCAACCTTTGCCAACCCGACCCTGAAAAATGAAATGGTGCTGGAAAACGGTAAAGTAAAAGCCGGTTCGCTGGCCCGCATCGAACCGGAAGGCACTGTTACCCGGATGTGGGAAGCGATTGAAACCTATATGGCGCGCAAACAGCCGCTGATCGTGATTGCCGGGGCCGATTATGGCCAGGGTTCATCGCGAGACTGGGCCGCCAAGGGCGTGCGGCTGGCCGGGGTGGAAGTGATTGTGGCTGAGGGGTTTGAACGGATTCACCGTACCAACCTGATCGGCATGGGGGTGTTGCCGCTGGAATTTAAACCGGGCGTCAATCGCCTGACGCTGGCCATTGATGGCAGCGAAACCTTTGATGTGGAAGGTGAACGCCAGCCACGCACCACGCTGACCCTGATCATCAAGCGCAGGAATGGGGAACGGGTCGAGGTGCCGGTTACTTGCCGTTTGGATACGGCGGAAGAAGTCTCGATTTACGAAGCGGGTGGCGTGTTGCAGCGCTTTGCGCAAGACTTTTTGGCCCAGAATCAGGCCAACTGAGTCAGGCTGCATAAAGCGCGCCAGACACAAGGTAACAGCGCAACAGCGTAGGGTGGGCACAGCGTGCCCACGCGCTAGCCGCCCCCTACCAAATTCGATCTCACCTGCCGTATTTTGTTTTTAACGCGTGGGCACAGGTGCCCACCCTACAGGATAAATGACATGTCACATTCTCCCCAAATTAAAGTTCCGGCTACCTATATGCGCGGTGGCACCAGCAAAGGCGTATTTTTCCGGCTCGACGATTTGCCAGCGGCGGCGCAAGTGCCGGGCGCGGCGCGCGATGCGCTGCTCTTGCGCATTATCGGCAGCCCCGATCCGTATGGCAAACAAATCGATGGCATGGGCGGGGCAACTTCCTCGACCAGCAAAACCGTGATTTTGTCGAAAAGCAGTCGGCCCGATCATGATATCGATTACCTGTTCGGGCAGGTGTCAATCGACAGCCCGTTCGTTGACTGGAGCGGCAATTGCGGCAACCTGTCTTCTGCGGTTGGCCCGTTTGCGGTGGCCAATGGGCTGGTTGATCCGGCCAAGGTGCCGCAAAACGGCGTGCTCAGTTTGCGCATCTGGCAGGCCAACATCGGCAAAACCATTATCGCCCATGTGCCGATTCAGGATGGCCAGGTACAGGAAACCGGGGATTTTGAACTTGATGGCGTGACCTTTCCGGCGGCGGAAGTGGTGCTTGAATTCATGGACCCGGCCGCCGATGAAGATGGCGCGGGTGGCTCGATGTTCCCGACCGGGAATCTGGTTGATGATTTGGCGGTGCCGGGGGTTGGCACCTTGAAAGCGACCATGATCAATGCCGGGATTCCGACCATTTTTGTCAATGCGGCGGATATTGGCTACAGCGGCACCGAATTGCAGGAAGCGATTAATGGTGACGCCAAGGCACTGGCGCGCTTTGAAACGATTCGCGCCCATGGGGCGTTGAAAATGGGCTTGATCAAGCATTTGGATGAAGCGGCGAAACGCCAACACACGCCGAAGATTGCCTTTGTTGCACCGCCGCAGGATTACGTGGCGTCCAGCGGCAAGGCGATTAAGGCGAGCGAGATTGATTTGCTGGTGCGGGCGCTGTCGATGGGCAAGCTACACCATGCGATGATGGGCACGGCAGCGGTGGCGATTGGTACGGCGGCGGCGATTCCGGGCACCTTGGTTAGTCAGGCGGCAGGCGGGCAGGCGCGCGAAGCGGTGCGGTTTGGTCACCCATCCGGCACCTTGCGCGTGGGGGCCAAGGCGGCGCAGGTCGATGGCGAGTGGCAAGTGACCAAGGCGATTATGAGCCGCAGTGCGCGGGTGTTGATGGAGGGGTTGGTGCGGGTACCGGGGTAAAAAATTTAAAAAACTCCTTCAATAAATGCACCGTATAAGGTACACTTCGATCCATGACCAAACAGAAAGCCATCCCAAAACTCAACGCCATTTTTTATAAAACAAAAATGGGCACGGAACCGGTCAAGGAATGGCTACTATCAGTCACGAAAGAGGAGCGGCGACAGATTGGCACGGAAATTTCCTACGTTCAATTCAAGTGGCCGCTTGGCAAACCCCGGGTCGATCATTTGCGTGGTGCTATTTGGGAAGTTCGTACCACGCTCCAAACCCGAATCGCCCGCGTTTTGTTCGCAGTTGAAGGTGATGTAATGCTATTACTACACGGTTTTATCAAAAAAACGCAAGCGACTGAAAAAAATGAGATTGACTTGGCAGAAACCCGGCTCAAAGATTGGAAAAAACATCATGAAAACTAGTAACCCACGCAGCGGCACCACGTTTGACGACTTTCTCAAAGAACAGGGAATGTATGACGAAATAACCGCTAAAGCCCTGAAACGGGCAATTACCGAACAATTGAAAGACGCCATGCAAACGCAACAACTGACCAAGGTAGCCATGGCCAGCCGGATGGAAACCAGCCGCACCCAGGTTGACCGCCTGCTTGATCCTGACAATTTACGAATTCAGTTTGACAGTCTGGTCAAGGCAGCCAGTGCGATTGGCAAACGAGTGGAAATTCGGCTGATCGATAATGCCAGCACGGCCTGACATGGCGCACGGCGCAGGCCAGACCACAACAACTAATCCAAAACCGGACAACACCATGCGCGAAGAATACGACTTCTCACAATCCGTCCCGAATCCATATGCGAAGAAGCTCAAGCAATCACCATCCAAGTCAAATGTTAAAGATAATTAAATCCCATTAAAATATTAAATATTAAATATTAAATATTAGCAACAAAACCGACTGTAAATTTCGGCGCGCTCCGCGCGCCAAAAAACCGGGCCGCATCCTGCGGCCCCGGCGCGTCCCGCGCCTCCAAAAGCGGCGTCCCGCCGCTTTTAAAACCTGCTTGCCAGACTGGTGAACCTCAGGGCCAGACGGAAGCCAACATCATCGTTGCGATACCTGCACTCGTGGGCGCGCCGGTACGCAGAGCGGACGCTGGGCGCGCCGTAGATCCACGACCCGCCGCGCAGCACCGCCCGGCCTCCCGCCGGCCCTTCATTCGCCGGGTTAACCGTATCGTCCCAACCTGGATCGGCTACCGCCTTGTCTTCATATTTCCGCTGCCCATCGGCACACCATTCCCACACGTTGCCATGCATTTGGTATAGGCCCCAGCTATTCGCTGGCAAGTCCTTCACCGGCAAGGTGCGTTCCCGATATTCGCCTTTTTTACCCTTACCCACCGGATTATTGCCATCAAAATTAATTTGATCGGTGCTGATCGTCTCACCAAAACAAAACGCCGTTTCGCTTCCAGCCCGGCACGCATATTCCCATTGTGCTTCGGTCGGTAAGCTCAATGGACAACCCGGCAATTTTTTCATGGCCGTCTGCAAAAATGCCTGCACGTCGAGCCAACTGACCTGTTCCACCGTGTGCTGCGGCCCGCCCCGGTTGTCGGCATGAAACCGGCTCGGGTTGTTGCCCATCACCGCCTGCCACAACGCTTGGGTACATGCAGTGTCGGCCAGCCAAAACCCTTGCCCGATGCTTACCCGGTGTTGTGGCCCTTCGTCTTCATATCGCCCAGCTTCGCTTTTGGGTGATCCCATCAAAAAATTCCCCGGCTTGATCCAACGAAAGCGTTGCACTGCTTCAGCCACCGCAATTTCCAGC
>JACCDS010136444.1_pt1 | contig 26787 bp, 24 predicted proteins | sample 7446441 | NCBI WGS metagenome assembly JACCDS01 (sample SAMN15323445, study PRJNA562643) | freshwater metagenome | isolation source: river surface water | place: USA:Blue River Watershed | collected 2017-08-17 | reverse complement strand
GAATAAATAGAACAATAAAAGAAGAATACTTAGACCACTGGAAACCTGAAAATTATGAACAATTAAAAAAGTTTGTAGATAAAGCTGTTTATCAATACAATAACAAAAGACCACACAATAATAATGAGAAATTAAGTCCTGTGTGTTTTGAAGAAAAATGGAATAACAATAAGTTTTTTTCTAAACCAAGATTTACTATTTTTAACAATGAAAAATCAATAGAAACCGGTCAACTCTAATCAGGGAAGTACAGAAAAGAGAAAAGAGGGAACAGGAAAAGAGAAAAGAGGGAACAGGAAAAGAGAAAAGAGGAAACAGGAAAAGAGAAAAGAGGAAAAAATAAAAGAGAAAATAGAAAGCAGGAAAGGTGAAGAGTGAATTCTACAAAATAGTAGGGGAGATATAGATAAAAATCTTTGCGACCCAATAATATATTTTTCCAACAAAAAATCATTTAGAATCTTATCAAAGATGAAATGGATATGCCTACTACAAACTGTTTTAATCCTTGAATTCTTTGAAGATGAATAGGCAATTTTTTCTAAATCTGTGCTATTCTGTGCTAATTAATTTAAGGAAAAGTTTAATTTATTTGTTTAGAATTTGTAGATTTAAGTCTTTAAAGAAATAATTTAATTTTATTGATATGAGTATATTAATTGGACAAAAAGAATATTTTAAAGGTATAGATCAAATCCAATACGAAGGTCCTGAATCGGACAATCCCTTAGCATTTAGATACTATAATGAAAATCAAGTAGTTGCAGGTAAGACTATGAAGGAGCATCTTCGTTTTGCAATTGCATATTGGCATTCTTTCTGTGGGAATGGAGCCGATCCATTTGGTCCTGGTACCCATCATTATCCTTGGGATGTGTCCAATGATCCTAAACAAAGAGCATTAGATAAAGCGGATGCTGCTTTTGAATTTATTACCAAAATGGGTGCTCCATTTTACTGTTTCCATGACGTAGATGCCATTGATCAATGCAATGATCCCAAAGAATTTTCTGAAAGAATGAAATTCATTGCAGATGTATTTGAAAAAAAACAAGCCGAAAGCAAGGTGAAATTACTTTGGGGGACAGCCAATTTATTTTCTCACGAAAGATACATGAATGGTGCGTCAACCAATCCTAATTTTGAAGTTGTTGCTCATGCGGGAGCACAATTAAAAGGTGCGATTGATGCTACCATTAAATTAGGAGGACAAGGTTACGTGTTTTGGGGAGGAAGAGAAGGGTATATGACATTGCTTAATACAGATATGAAACGTGAAAGAGAGCATTTTGCGCGAATGCTTCATACTTGTGTTGAATATGCAAGGAGAAATGGATTCAAAGGAAAGTTTTTCATTGAGCCGAAACCTTGTGAACCAACCAAACACCAATATGATTATGATGCAGCAACGGTGATTGGGTTTTTACGTGAATTTGATTTGTTGTCAGAATTTGGACTGAACCTAGAAGTGAATCATGCTACTTTAGCAGGTCATACTTTCGCACATGAATGTCAAGTTGCTTCTGATGCGGGAATGTTGGCTTCGATAGATGCGAACCGTGGAGATTATCAAAATGGTTGGGATACAGATCAATTTCCTTTGGATATTTACGAATGGGCTGAAGCCATGTCGATCATCTTGAATCAAGGAGGATTAGCTGGAGGCGGTATCAATTTTGACGCAAAGCGTCGTAGAAATTCGACGGATGCTGCAGATTTATTTTATGCACATATTGGAGGAATGGATACGATTGCACGATCTCTGTTGATTGCAGAAAAGATTCAAAAAAATGGAGAATTAGCAAAATTCAAGGCCACGAGGTATGCAAGTTTCAATCAAGGAAATGGGGCGGATTACGAGGCTGGGAAATTAAAATTAGAAGATTTATTCCAAATTGCAACTGAAATTGGAGAGCCTCAAATGCTATCTGGTAAACAAGAATATCTAGAAAATTTGTTGGGTCGATTCGTTTAAAAGAATGAATGAGGTATGAAAAATATATTGCCGATTTTCCTATTAATAATTATGATAAATTTAAAAGCAGTGGGTCAAAAGCCTGCTGCTTTTTCTACATCTAAACCATGGGCTTATTGGTGGTGGCCGGGAAGCGCTGTGAATGAAAAAAGCATTAGCTATAATTTAGAGGCATTTGCTAAACAAGGTTTTGGGGGTTTACATATTATTCCTATTTATGGTGCCAAAGGATATGAAAGTCAGTTTTTAACCTATTTATCAAATGAATGGAAAGCGAAGTTTGCTTTTACGTTAAAAGAAGCACAAAGATTACATTTAGGAATTGACCTGACATTGGGTACGGGTTGGCCTTTTGGTGGTCCTCAAATTACTCCTTTGGAGGCGGCAAAGGCCTATCAAGTATTTAAGATAACAATTCCAGATGGCGCATCATTACCTGTTATCGATAATTCGCTTGCGAAATTTCCTGGTTCAAGTTTAACAGCTATTTCGATTTTTGAAAATGGGAAATACAAGGAAAATCTTTTTGAATTATATAAAAAAAACAACTTAGGTTCTTGGCATTCAAAGTCTGACTCTACGCATGTTTATTTGATGTATTTGACTTTAACCAAGCAGATGGTCAAAAGAGCGGCGCCTGGTGGTGAAGGTCTTGTAATGGACCATTTTAATACAGATGCATTTGATGCTTACAAAGTGCCTTTTACTTCTTTGTTGAAAAAATCTCATCGCCCGTTAAGAGCCATTTACAATGATTCTTATGAGGCCTTCGGTGCGAACTGGACCCTTGATTTTTTTGAACAATTTCTACAATACAATGGATACGATTTAAGAGCTCATTTAGATGTTTTATATAAAAGTCAAGCAGATAATGAAACAGAAAATCAAATTTGGGCAGATTACCATCGGACTATCTCTCACTTGTTAATGAAAAATTTCACTCAACCCTTTGCTTCTTTTGCAAAGGAAATGGGTTTTTTAAGTAGAGATCAAGCTCATGGATCACCAGGAAATTTGTTGGATTTATATGGAGCAGTTGATATTCCTGAAGCGGAGTTTTTTGGTAGTAAACCCTATAAAATCCCTAATTATCGCGTTGACCCTGACTATGATAGTTTGACTTTTGGCATACCTGATATTCGTGCATTAAAGCTCGCTTCTTCATCGGCTAACTTATTAGGAAAGAAACTTGTATCAAGTGAAACTGCTACTTGGCTGGGAAATCATTTTAAAGTGTCACTATCGCAAGTAAAACCTATTATTGATGAGGTTTTTATCGGAGGAGTCAATCATGTGTTTTTTCACGGGGCAACTTTTAGTCCCCAAGAGGTCGCATGGCCAGGTTGGCTTTTTTATGCTAGTACAAACTTCAATCCGCAAAGTCATTTCTGGGAGGCTTTGCCTGAATTAAATAAGTATATAGAAACCTGTCAGGACCTCTTGCAAAAAAATGCAACAGATTCAGATTTGTTGTTGTATTTTCCTATGGAAGAAATTTGGCATCAAAGAAATGGTAAAGGCAAAATTCATACGCTTGATCTACATGCAAATAGTCGAAATTGGTTAAAAAACACTTCATTTGGTAAATGGGCTCAACTCTTGCAAGACCGGGGTTATCAAACGGATTATATTTCAGACGAATTATTGAAATCATTAAAGCCGAATGTCAACAAAACATTTACAGCTCAATCTGGCAATATCTACAAAACACTATTAATTCCGCCAGTGAATTATTTATCATATTCCACTTTGGAAATATTGGCTGATTGGGTAAAAAAAGGTTATCCTGTCTATTTCCTTGAAAAACTTCCTGAAAAAAATATCCTTTGGAATGAAACGGATGAACAAAAAGCTTCTTGGAATACCTTAAGAGATCAATTGGTCATGAATGTCCTTTCTGATCCAAGAGATGTATTGGCCAAAAGAGCTGTTTCCAAAGAAGAAATGAGTGAACTTGGTTTATCTTTTATTCGTAAGAAAGAAAATGGAAGTTATGCTTATTTTGTATCAAATTTATCCGATACATTCCATGAAGGATTTGTCAATTTTGCTCGTAAATCAAATGCTTATACCTATTTAAATCCTTTGACAGGAAAAGTGGGAGAATTTCCAATGGATAAAATAAAAGGTGCATTGATACAATTGCAACCTGGTGAAAGTTTAATCATTCGACCTCTGAAAGCAAAGAAGGTTAAAAAAATAGGGGGAGCAATCGAGCCTTCATTAACTACTTTCCTTTCTCCAAGTTCTAAAATAAAAATAGATTTTGTAAAAGGCGCACCAGAATTACCTAAAAGTTTAAGCTTGGATAGTTTAGATTTTTGGACCAAAGATTCTTCGACTCACCGTTTTTGGGGAACAGGAAAATATAGTTTTGATTTTGACTTAAATTCAAATGAATTATTAAATGCCAAGGTTCTTCATTTAGATCAATTAAAAGATTGGGCTCAGGTGAGTATAAATGGTAAACTAATTGGAAAAATTTGGTCTATTCCTTTTCAATTAAACATTCCCAATGGTACATTGAAAGAGCATAATCACATTGAAATTCAAGTCACCAATTTGTCAGCCAATCGAATCCGAGATTTAGATAGGAAGGGGGTTGTTTGGAAAAAATTCCACGAAATTAATTTTGTTGATATCCGTTATAAGCCTTTTGACGCATCTAATTGGTCCATTGATACGAGCGGTTTAAAGGGCAAGATCTATTTTACAAATCGATGAGTAAATTTATTCAGGAACTCGATGCCGCTTTTCAATTGCTAAAACATGTTGAAAATGCAGGTTGGATGAGTAAGTACATGCGAAATCAGTTTCCTTATTTGGGAATTAAAAAACCTGAAAGATACATGGTATTTTCGGACTTATATAAGAAATACGGCCTTGAGGAAGATTGGTGGAGTGTATGCAATAAGTTGTTTGATAGAAAAGAAAGAGAATATCAATATGTGGCGATGGATTTTTTACAAAAGAAATCGAAAGATTGGGATCAACGGATTCCTGCTTTGGTTGAATCATGGATACTAAAGAGTCCATGGTGGGATGTAGTAGATGTGCTGGCTCCCAAGATTTTAGGGCCTTACTTTTTACGTTTTCCTGAACAAAAAAACTTTTGGCTGAATAAATGGATGGCTTCTGATAATTTTTGGTTACAAAGAGCATGTGTATTGTTTCAGTTATTGTACAAATCGAAAACCGATACGGTTATTTTGACACATATCATTCAGGAGTTAAGTTTTTCCAAAGAGTTTTTTATCCAAAAAGCAATTGGTTGGTCTTTGCGCCAATATGCAAGGACTGATTCAGATTGGGTTATTCATTTTGTTGAAAACAACCAAATCTCTGCTTTAAGTAGAAGAGAAGCCTTATTGAGAATCAAATAAAGATTGATAATTAAAGAGCGAAATAATATTACTAATCCTTAACTCATATTAATAACTAATGGATTTCTCTTTTTTTTCTCTTTCCTGTTTCCTCTTTTCTTGAAATGTTTATTTGTTACTTCTTACAAACTGAAAATATCAGTTACTTGAACATTAAAATGCCTAAATTGCAGGGGGTAAGGGGCCTCATTCCCCAAAATAAATTAAAAGCAATTTTCAATACAATAAGCTGATATTTTCAATCAATTAACTGATTTTGTGAAAAATAAAAAGGCTTGCCGTGGGGCAAGCCTTTCGTTATTTAAGGGGATTTGATTTAACAATAAATTTGCCTAAACCAAACGATTGATGATTACACAGTATATCAATAAAGGTTCATAAACTCAAAAACTTTAAAAAATCATAAAGACATTCAAAGGTTGCGGTTAGGCAAAAGAACTTGTTTTGAAAATAAGTTCGGGAATGAATGCATTAATTCTCTACAAAGTTCGTGAAAGGTGTGAAATAAAAAAATAATTTAGATTTTATTTTTCAAATCCATGTCCTAAAATTTTTGTTTTTACTCGGATTAAATTCATGTCTGAAGTAATGAATAATGTTTTTCCATCCTCACCAAAAGCTACATTTGAGTTGGCATTTTCAGTAATTATTCTTCCCAAAAGTTTTCCTTTTGAATTGATAATCAATACTCCTCCAGGGCCTGTAGTCCAAATATTTCCTTCTTGATCAATCTTCATTCCATCGGCTGATCCGTTTAATCCGCTTTTATGCATGGCATTTCCATCAAAAAAAACACTCGGTTCACCTAAATTGCCCTGCTTATCTACGGGGTAGGCGTTCCAGATCAAAGCATTAGGGTCAGATTGCGCCACGTACAAAATCGATTCATCTAAATTAAATGCCAAACCGTTAGGTCTAGTCATCACTTTAGATTGCAAGCTTAAATTTCCTTTTGTATCTATTTTATAAATGCCTTGAAAATCTAATTCTTTAGCAGGTTCCGCTTTACCTCTACCGGGTAGACCATAAGGAGGATCGGTGAAATAGTATGCGCCTGAACTATGTTGAACCAAATCATTTGGGCTGTTGAGTTTTTTCCCTTCAAAAATATGAGCCAAGGTCTTTTTTTGATCTGGATGGTGAATTGGCATCTCAGCAATTCTTCTGTCGCCATGTTCACAGCTAACCAAATTTCCTTTTTTATTGATAATCAAACCATTAGCGCCAGGTTCTTCTGAATAATATTCTTTTCCAGTATATCCAGATGGCTTTAAGAATGTTTCTAGTCCTTTTGCTTCAGTCCATTTATGAATCGTGTTTTCTGGAACGTCAGTAAAAAGTAAAAAATTTTCTTTTTTAACCCAAACAGGTCCTTCAGACCAGGTAAAACCATTTGCAATAATTTCAATCTTTGAATTAACATCCAATAAATGATCTAATTCAGGATCAATTCTTTCAATTCGACCAATTGTTGGATAAGTTTTTTGTGCATTCATAGAATAAAATGAAATGACTGAGAGGAAAGTCAAGCAGGAAAATAGGAATTTTGACATATCGAAAAAAAGGCGTGCATAGATATATGCACGCCTTACATTTAAGGATTATAAATTGAGTTTTTTCAATTCTTTTACTGCAAAGTCAGCAGCACGAGCTGTTAATGCCATGTAAGTTAAAGATGGATTAACGCAAGATGTTGATGTCATTGCTGAGCCATCTGTTACGAATACGTTTTTACAAGCATGTGTTTGATTATGTGCATTCAAAACAGATGTTTTAGGATCTCTACCCATTCGAGCAGTTCCCATTTCGTGGATTGCCATTCCTAAGTAAGAACCGTTATCATGTGTTTTTACATTTTTCAAACCTGCGCTTTCCAACATTTCTCTAGCATCTTCCATCATATCCTTACGCATTTTCATCTCGTTCTCTTTTAAACCAGCATCGAAAACAACAACAGGTAATCCCCACTTGTCTTTGGTCGTTGGATCTAAATACATTTTATTTTCATGATAAGGCAAGGTTTCACCAAAACCTCCCAAGTTCATAGTCCATGGACCTGGTTTAGTTAAGGATTCCTTGTAATCACCTCCAAAACTTAAATCGCCTATACCTCTATTCCAACTTTGTCTAGATCCACCACCTTGATAACCAAAGCCACGTAAATAATCTCTTTTATCATTTCCGATATTACGATATCTAGGAATATAGATTCCATTCGCTCTTCTACCAATATAGTATTTGTCCTCATCTCCTTCCCAAACTCCACTTGCACCCGTACGGAAATGGTGATCCATTAAATTATGTCCTAATTCACCTGAATCATTTCCAAATCCATTCGGAAAACGAGCCGATTTAGAATTTAATAATAAGGCCGTAGAACTAACCGTAGATCCACAAATGAAAATTACTTTTGCATAATATTCTCTAACCTCATGAGTAACCGTATCGATCACTCGAACACCTTTTGCTTTGTTCTTTTTTTCGTCGTAAAGAATTTCTGAAACCAAAGAATCTGGGCGCAATGTCATTAAACCTGTTTTAGCAGCAGGCGGTAATGTACAAGATTGAGAGCTGAAATATGCTCCGTATGGACATCCTAATCGACATTTATTTCTGTATTGACAAGCGGATCTACCAATGCCCAATTGAGCTTGTTTTGCTTCAGACAAATTCGCTACACGGCCAATCGTCATGTTTCTTCCTGGGAAGTTTTTTTCAATTCTTTTGCGAACTTCTTTTTCCACACAATACATGTCCATTGGTTTCAAAAACTCCGAGTCTGGAAGTTGAGGTAATCCTAGGGCTACACCCGAAATCCCAACATGTTTTTCAACATAGGAGTACCAAGGTGCGATATCTTTGTATCGAATTGGCCAATCTACAGCAATACCATCCTTTAAATTTGCTTCAAAGTCGATATCAGACAAACGATATGTTTGACGGCCCCACATGATTGATTTTCCTCCAACAATATTAGGTCTGAACCAATCAAATCGTTGAACCTCTTTGTACATTGAATCAGAGTCATTGAACCAATAGTCTTGGGTCATTTCGTTGTAAGGATAATCTCTTGCTAATTTGGGATGACTTGCTTTTTGTTCTTGTGTCAATAATCCATTGTATTTGAAATCCCAAGGGTCTTTATAGGTTGGAGCATATCCAGTAATATGTTCCATTTGTTTACCTCTATCTAACACTAAAGTTCTTAAGCCTTTCTCTGTCAATTCTTTGGCAGCAAACCCACCTGAAACTCCAGAACCTACCACGATAGCATCGTATGTTTGTCCTTTGATTGCGTCTATATTTAAATTCATTGTTGTTCGGTTTAAAATTAAATAGCCCAAGTTTTTTGATTCGCTGTTAATGGCATGCAGCCATCGAACTTACCAGGAATGGATAAATATTCCAATGCTTTGGTTGCACCAATTTCGGAGGTGAAATACCCCGTTGTAGTCAATTCTTTCATCATAAAGAAGAAAGTAGCTTGTCCTTTTTTGTTCTTTCTAGCCAAATCTGCTTCTAACATACAAGTTGTCAAGGCTTCTTTTTTCTGCGTAGCATTCGCCGAGGCAAATCCTGTACCAAATTTTGTTTTACAATCTTCGTCTAATTTATTTAGACCTGCATAGAAAATATCTTGATCGGCTTTGGTATAACAATCCCTTACTACACGAACGATGAATTGTTCTACTTTAGCTGCTTTTGCGCCAGGAGTGGAGGTAGTAGGGATAATTACATCAGCTACCTCGGCTAATAATGATTCTTGTTCCGCAGTGAATTGGACGAATTCCCCATGATGGATTTTTTTACCCATCATTCCAGCCATAGCTGGAGCTGAAATCATACCGCCCATTAGAATTGCTACTCGTTGGACGGCATCTCTTCTGTTCATTTTTTTCATATTATTTTCGGTTTATTCGATACGAGGATGTTCTTTTAAAGAAAAAATTAAACTTATTCTCAAAGAATTTCAAATATATACAATTATTCTAAAAAAACTAATCCGATTTGAATGCTTTTTGGAGAATAATTCATCTATTTTTGTGAAATAAGCCATTTTATGTCAAGAGTTAAAGCATCCTTATTAATTGCAGAAATCATTGAGTCGATTCAATCCATTTATTCGGAAGAAGAAGCGAATGCAGTTGCTTATCGATTGGTGGATTTGGAATTCGATTGTAGTAAAATGGACGTTTATATGGGAGCCGAAATAACTAGGCCTGATCATTGGCAACAGATTCTTTCCCGTTTGAGCGAAGGAGAACCTTTTCAATATGTGATTGAAAAGGCGTTTTTCAGATCATCGATCTTTGAGGTCAATAAAGATACGCTCATACCTAGGCCCGAAACTTCAGAATTGGTGGACCTTGTATTAGATAAAATACCTACTTGGAAAACTAATCCAACCGTCTTAGATGTAGGAACGGGTTCAGGGTGTATTCCCATTTCATTGAAAATGGAGTGTCCGCAACTTCAAATTACCGCTTGGGATATATCCAATGATGCATTAAAAATCGCCCAAAAAAATGCATTAAAACATCAAGTGAACATACAATTCAAGCAGCAAGATGTATTTAAGTGGGCTGAAACAACCGAATTTTGGGATATTATAGTGGCTAACCCTCCTTATGTCTTGGAGAAAGAGGCCACAGAAATGGAACCACATGTGTTGAATTTTGAACCTCATTTAGCTTTATTTGTTCCCAATAATGACCCTTTAAAGTATTACAAGGCATTGGCTGATTTTGCTTTTAATAGTCTGCATAACAATGCATGGCTGCTCCTCGAAATTAATCGGGCATTTGGGGAAAAAGCCAAGCAATTATTAACTGAAAAAGGATTTTCAGAGGTTTCTTTAGTGAATGATTTTAAGGATAATCCTAGATTCGTAATTGGTAAAAAGTAGGCTGTTTAGTTCGATTTCAAATACTTTCTAGCACTATCCAATGGGAATATTGTTTTATGTCCATTCTTTTCTCTCAAATAGGTAATGATTTCTGCAATGTCCAATGCTTCTAATTTATTATTACTTGGCATAAAACCATCATATTTTTTTCCTTTCACGATTATTTCTCCTTTCTGACCCAATTTTAAGAGATGTACCAATTGCTCACTCGACACTCTTTGAAATAAATCAGTTCCCATCACTGGCGGATAAAGATCTTTCAAGCCTTTACCATCTTTTTGATGGCAATTTTCGCAATGCAATTGATAGGCATTCATGCCTTCTATTGAGTATTGCTGACGCAGGATTTCTTCTTTGCTCTGACAAGAAAACAATCCCAGTATACTTAATGTCGCTAAATAGATGATGGTTTTCACTTATTTTTCTTTTAATAATATTTCCATGTCTTCAATTAAGTGGTCCACTTCTTCCGGTTTAGTCCCATCATAAATCCCTCGAACATGTTTGTTTTTATCGACTAAGATAAATGCTCCGCTGTGAAGAAATCCACCTGCTTCATTTTTATCTTCTTGAGCAGTTACCATGTAGGATTTTTCACCTAATTGATAAATTGCTTTTTTATCCCCAGTCAATAAATTCCATTTGGGAGATTGAATGTGTAATCTTTCAGCATATTTTTTCAGCACATTGGGACGATCAAATTCAGGGTCTATGCTATAGGAAACAAGAGCAACATTCTGAATGTTTTGATATCTTTCATATAATCGCAGCATTTGTGTTTTCATTTTTGGACAAATCGTTGGACATGAGGTGAAAAAAAAATCAGCCACGTAAATTTTATTGTCCAAATTTTTATCACTAACCAAAATGGAATCTTGATTTAAAAACTCAAAGGGTGGAATTTGATGGTAAATCGTATCTACTTTTCCTTGGACGATTTTTGTTGTTTTGCTTCCTAAATAAGGCAGTTTCTTTTCTTTTGAACAGGAAAGTAGGAAGCCTGAAACAATTAAACTAATTTGAAATATATTTTTTAGCTGCATATAAAGTTGAATCAGTTATTTTTTCGACGGATTTTAATTGTAGGTACTGTGACTGAAGGTATTTTACTTGATTTTTAACATCCATTTTATCTAAACTATCCAAAGAAAAGTGATGCATCCAATTCATCATTTCATTTTCTGCTATTGTTAAAGATTGGATCAGGTTATGAACATGTGTAGAATCTTTTCCCGTAGAAAGACTATCAAGCTGGCTTTTAAGTTGTATAATTTCTTCTGTTTGAGGCATTAATTTATCATGCAAATTCATCACTTGCTCATTTAATACCTCTTTTATTTTTTGTTCTGCTTCTTGGCAAGCATGTAAGCCAAAGAATAGTACTAGGTATAATAGTGCGAATTTTGTTTTCATTTTAATTGAACTCTATTGTCTGAAATTAATTTTTTGACGTTTTCTCTAAGATCTAAGTATCCATTTTGTCCGCCTATCATTTTGGCAATTTCATCAATTCTTTCCTCTTCTTTTAAAAGTTTAATTGCAGAAACTGTTTTTTCGCCGGAATGATTTTTGTAAACAAATAGGTGTTTTTGACCTGCAGATGCAATTTGAGGTAAATGTGTAATGGCAATTAATTGATGTTTTCTACTCATTTGTCCCAGCATTTGCCCGATTTTTATAGCAATTTCACCAGAAACACCGGTATCAATTTCATCTAAAATTAATGTAGGTAATGCTCTTTTTTCTGCCAGTAAATGTTTGATCGATAACATAAGTCGACTCATTTCTCCACCAGAAGCTATGAGTTTAAACGGTTTTGGTGATAGGCCTTTGTTCGCAGAAAATAACAATTGGATTTTATCTATTCCAGTCAAACCTAATTCTTTCTCTTGTATTTCCCAGTCGAGAGTAGCATTAGGGATACCTAATTGTTGCAAGGAGTTTAATAGTTGTTGAATTATTGAATCAACTACTTTTAATCTACTTTTTTGAAGCAGAAGTCCTTTTTCACTAGCTATATTCTGTGCTTCCTGAAGTTTTTCTTTTGCCAATGATAGGTTTTCATCCACGTTTTCTACCAAGCTTAATTCATTTTCCACTTTTTCTTGAACCTTTATTAATTCTTCAATACTTTGAACTTGGTATTTTTGAAGCAATCGGTTGAGTAAGTCGAGTCTTTTTTGGAGGCTTTCTAATTCAATTGGCTCAGAAAGACTAGACTCTGCTTCGGATTCAATTTCTAAACTTAAATCTTTTAGTTCTATCCAGATTGATTCCAATCGACTTCTCCAGTTTTCAAAATCATCTCCCCACTTACTTAAGGCTTGACTTTGTTGTAATGCAAGCCTGGTTTGGTGAAGTGCTGAATAGTCTGAAAGACTCAATAAATTACTAAGGTTGGCCAATTTTTCTTGAATTTGCTCTGCATTTTGAAGTCGCTCTACTTGACTACGTAAATGGTCGTATTCTTCACTTTTTAACTGAGCTTTATCAAGTTCATCTCTTTGAAATTGTAAAAAATCTAAATTCTGCTTACTCGTTTCAGCTTTAGATTCTAGATTTTTGACAATTTCAATTTGTTTAGAGTAGGCTTTAAAACTATCAATATAGTGATTTTTGATTTCTTGATTTTGGGCAAAACTATCTACCAAGTCTAATGAGAAATCTGCATGATACATCCAGCTATTATCTTGTTGGGAGTGAATATCCACGAGTTCTTGACCAATTTTTTTTAGAGCATCTAAAATGACTGGACTATCATTGATAAAACTTCTAGATTTACCTTGAGGGTTGATTTCTCGTCGAATAATACAAATAGGATCCCAATCAATGTCTTCTTCAGTGAAAATATCTTTTAAATGAGGATAGTTTTCAATGGCAAAACTACCTTCAATGACGCATTTTTTTTCCTGATCAAATAATGACTTCGAATCAGCCCTTTGGCCTAAAAGAAGAGAAATGGCTCCTAAAAGGATGGATTTTCCGGCACCTGTTTCTCCAGTAATGACAATCAATCCCTTGTCTAGATCTAAATCAAGGGTTTCAATCAATGCATAATTTTGAATATGTAGATGCTTGAGCATTTTTTAAATTGTCTTCAAACCCTGAAATTACACATTTTCTTTGTTTGAATTTTATTTCCATAAAAGAAGAAAAGCTTTTTGATAAAATTTATCAATAATTTGTACCTTTGGGAAAATTTTTCGCCTAGTTAAATTAACACCAACGAAATGAGCGTTTTAGTCAATAAGAATTCAAAAATCATAGTTCAAGGATTTACAGGAACTGAGGGTACTTTTCATGCAGAGCAAATGATTGCCTATGGCACTCAGGTTGTAGGCGGGGTAACACCTGGAAAAGGAGGAGCGAAGCATTTAGATCGCCCTATATTTAACACAGTTCAAGAAGCTGTTTCAACAACAGGAGCTGATACTTCTATTATTTTTGTGCCACCAGCTTTTGCTGCGGATGCCATCATGGAGGCTGCTGATGCAGGAATCAAAGTGATTATTTGTATCACAGAAGGTATTCCAACAAAAGATATGATCGTTGCAAAAGAATACATTAGCAATCACGATTGTCGTTTGATTGGGCCAAATTGTCCAGGGGTAATGACTGCTGAAGAATGTAAAGTGGGTATTATGCCAGGTTTTATTTTTTCTAAAGGTAAGGTAGGAATTGTTTCTAAATCGGGAACATTGACTTATGAGGCAGTTGATCAATTGACTAAAGCTGGATTAGGACAAACTACTGCCATTGGAATTGGAGGAGATCCTATTATCGGTACTACTACGAAAGAAGCAGTTGAGTTATTGATGAATGATCCAGAAACAGAGGGTATTGTTATGATTGGTGAAATTGGTGGTGGAATGGAAGCAGAGGCTGCAAGATGGATTAAAGCAGATGGTAATAGAAAACCAGTTGTCGGATTTATTGCAGGTCAAACAGCTCCGAAAGGTCGTAGAATGGGTCATGCGGGTGCAATTATCGGTGGCGCAGATGATACAGCTGAGGCTAAGATGAAAATCATGCAAGAATGTGGTATTCATGTTGTTTACTCTCCAGCAGACATTGGAGAAACAATGTTGAAGGCATTAGCTGCAAAGTAATATAATTTTAAAGGAAAATTCCTTTTATGAATCAATCTGCTTCTTTGACGTCTTTCTGGGCCATTAGAAGCAGATTTTTTTGTTTCTTTTTTTTACTAATTTCTTTTGCATCTGTAAGTCAATTTCAAAAAACGCATAGTTTTGAGAAAGATTGGTTGATTTATCAATCCAATTGGAAAAGTTTCCTGCCGTATATTGCTAACAAGCATTTTAATTATCATTCAAAATCCATTCTTATACAACCGAAGGATTATCCAGCTAATTTTTTAAAAGTTCAGCCACGAGATTCCTATTATCTTTTTATAAATGGAACATATCAATTTCAATTTAAGAAAGATTCAACCTATGTATTTTCAGTGGATAGCTTGAGTCAAAAATATCAAAATGTTACGAATTTGATTTTGACTTTTTACAAAGAGGACTTAACTGGTATTCCTGAAGAAATAAGTTTGGGTAGAAAAATTCTTCCAAAACAACAACTTTCCATTGCAAGTCAAATTAAATCTCTAGAAAGACTTAGTGAGTATAAAACGAATTTTATTATTATCAGTTTAATCGTCATTTTGACTTTTTTGGCAATTTTACATAATTATTTTCCGAAGTATTTTTATTCCTATTTTAGGTATTCAGATTGGATTCATTGGGAAATCAAGGATAATGTGATTCAAAATACCCCTTTTGCATTTCCAAATGTGTTGGTAATTCTTATTTTGAGTTTAATTTCAGCATTTATTGGTTTTTACTTTACCCTTTCTAATCCCAATTTTTTTATTTTACAGGGTCAAGAATTGAATTTTTATGCTGCTTTTGGATGGGTCGGTGGTAGGTCACTGATAGCAATGACCTTGTTTTTTAGTAGATTTTTGATCTATAAAATTTTCACCAGTTTGTTCAAAATTGAATTCATGACAAAAGCGCATTTTTACAAAGCGATTCAAACCAATCTTCAATTTCTAGTTCTAATTTATGGAAGTTTTGTATTAATTACCTTTTATTTTGGGCCTTCATTTATACTCAACTTTGACTATATTTATTTGCTTGTATATATTTATTTCGTCGCACGTGTGGTCTATTTTTTTCAAATTTTCAGGAAAAGATATCATATAAATGCCATTACTTTAGGAGCCTATTTAATCATTATTGAAGGGCAAGTCATATTTTTTGGTTTGAACCAAATTCTTTTTCCTTCTATCAATTAATAAGAAGTCATAAATATTTCTTGAAAAATTCTTATCTTTGCACCCAATTAGGGATTGTTCATCCTTCAATAAAGAGTAAACTTACCAATTGTTTATGAGTGAAATGACTAAAGTTGCCCAAACAGAAACGGATCGTCTTAAAACTGTTAAAAGTATTTTGGTTACCCAAGCGGCTCCTACCGATGCACAATCACCTTATTTTCAGATTGAAAAAAAATACAACGTTAAGGTAGATTTTAGACCATTTATAGAGGTACAAGGAATCGCTTTCAAAGATTTTCGCAAGCAAAAAATCAATATTTTAGAGCATACAGCGATTATTTTTACAAGTCGAAACGCAATTGATCATTTCTTTCGTATTTGTAAAGAAGCCAAAATTGAGGTTCCTGCTGATATGAAATATTTCTGTATTACCGAGCAAACGGCTAATTACTTACAGAAGTATATCGTTATTCGTAAGCGTAAAGTATTTACTGGTACAAAAACTGCACTTGATTTGTTGGAAGTGATTAAAAAGCATAAATCAGAAAAGTTTTTGTTCCCTTGTTCAAATAAGAGACAGAAGGATTTACCTGATTATATGGGGACTAATGATTATCAGTTAACAGAAGCGGTTATGTATGAAACGGTTTCTGCTGATTTGTCGGATTTAGAAAATGTTTTTTATGATATAATTGCGTTTTTTAGCCCTTCAGGAATTACTTCCTTGTTTGAAAATTTCCCTGATTTTAAACAAAATAATACTCGAATCGCAGCTTTTGGACCTACAACTGCACAAGCAGTGACAGACGCAGGTTTAATTATAGATATTCAAGCGCCAATGCCTAACGCACCATCCATGACAGGGGCTTTGGAAGTGTATATCAAACAAGCTAATCAATGATTTTAAGCCCCAATCTTGGGGCTTTTTTATTTATTTGTCGACTAATATCATTTGGATTTAGAAATATTGTTTATTTTTAGCCATTGAATGCCTTCGGACTGTAATTTATACCAATGCCTAACGTGCGAATTTTTTCTGGGAAATATTTATTGAATTGGATGTTAAGTGTGGCCCTCTGTATGCACTTTTCCTCTCTATTGGCACAGCAAGATCCAGGCCTAAGTATGTTTTCTTTCAATCAGATAACATTAAATCCAGCTTTTTCAGGTTTGAATGGGGAATCTTATGCACAAATTCATTACAGGAATCAATGGTCTCAATATCAGTCAACTTACGACGGTGCAGGTAACTTGGGTACCCAAATGGCAGGTATTTCACTCCCCATTCCGAAAATTAATATTGGCGCATCTTTATTCTATATGTCGGATTATACGCCTTCTGGTGTAGGCCAACAATTTGTTAATTTACAATTGGCCAAACATTTTCAGTTAGGTGGGGGGCAGTTTTCTGCGGGACTACGATTAGGGCTTTCTTCTAAGTCTTTTGACGGAAGAGTGTTTAAGCCTCGCGATGTCAATGACCCTATTATTGACCCATTATCTGTTAAGTCAGTGAGTCAATCGCTTCCCAATATAGGTTTGGGTATTATTTATTCAAAAGATAATTACAACTTAGGTTTTAATGTAGATCATTTAAATGCACCCAATTATACATTCCAAAGTGCCGCTTCGTCAGTATTGAAACCAATTTATACCATTCATGCGGATGTAGATTTGTCAATTTCAACTGCCATACAAATTCAACCTTTTGCTGCCTTAAGATATTATTCTGGTCGATTTTTGCCTGAAGGTGGAACTAGGGTGAAATTATTTGATGCTTTTTGGATAGGAGGTAGTTATCGATGGAATGATGCCGTCATTGGTATGATTGGCTTTTCTGCCTTAAAACAAAAATTGGACATTGGTTATTCTTTGGACAATACTTTGGTAAATCCCACAGTCAAAGCGCCTTTGTCGCATGAACTATTTATTAAATTCCTTTTACCAAGTTTTAAGTCAGCAACAAAAGGAATACCTATTAAAACTCCGAGATTTAAAATTTTATAATTGATAATACTTTAAAAAATATATTTTTTTGAAAAATTATTGATATAAAACCTTTAATTTTGGGGAATTTGAATCAATCTTGAATGAGATTGTCTGTTAAAATACAATTTATTGTGTTCAGTTACGTTAGAGACTAGATATTATTATACTTGAATATGAATTTTCAACTTGTTGGTAAGAGTATTATTAAAGTCCTTTCTGTTGTTTTGGTAGCTTCAACTTTATTTAGTTGTGGCCTATTCAAGTCGAAAGAAGGCGGAGGTAAAACCCTAAGTAGTAAAAAAGGTAATTCTTCCAAAGGCGGATTACTTAGCTTTAAAAAAGGTATCAAGGAAACTGTAGGTGTTGAAAATGGTGAAATTGTCGCCTCAGCACGTAGAGGGTGGAGCCAGCCAACACCTTATGGCATGGTTTTAGTACCTTCTGGAAGTTTTATGATGGGGCAAGCTGATGAAGATATTTCTCATACGGGAGTTAACTTTAATAAGCGTGTGACTGTTTCTCCTTTTTTTATGGATGATACTGAAATTACTAATCATGAGTATCGTCAGTTTACCAATTCCTTATTGAAAGATTCTGTATCGGTTTTGGGTGAAGATAAAATCATGAACGAATTTTATCCAGATACGACTGTTTGGAAAAGAGATTTTACTTATCACAATGGAGATCCCATGGTTGAATATTATTTTTCAAGTCCAGCATTTGATTTGTATCCTGTTGTGGGTGTAAGTTGGACTGCAAGTAAATATTTTTGCGAGTGGAGAAGTAAGATGATGAATAATTACCGTAGAAAAGAAGGGATGTACATTTTACCTCGATTTGAATTGCCTTCCGAGGCTGAATGGGAGTGGGCAGCAAGGGGAGGGAAGGCTTCTGCTAAATATCCATGGGGCAATCCTTATATTTCTAATGCAAAGGGATGTTTGTTAGCTAATTTTAAACCTCACCGTGGTAATTTTGATTCGGATGGTTATGCCTACACAGCACCGGCTAATGCCTATAATCCGAATGAGTATGGATTGTATAATATGTCCGGTAATGTTGCTGAATGGTGTGAAGATGCTTATGCTGATAATGCTGTTGCAGTAACTTGGGACTTGAATACAGTGAATAAAAATTCAGATGAACCTAGAAAAGTTACAAGAGGGGGTTCTTGGAAAGATATTGCTTATTATTTGGAAACAGGTACTAGAGCATATGAATTAGAAAATAGTAAACGATCATACATTGGTTTTAGATGCGCTATGCGTTATTTAGGTAAACCAAGCAAATAATTTTAAAATTTAACACTTTATAATAAAATGAACGGATTAGAAAAAATCATTAATGTAATTGCTAGTTTTGGTGCAGCAGTTGTTATTGTAGGAGCTTTGTTTAAAATTGTACACTGGACAGGCGCCAATGAAATGCTAATTGTAGGTATGTTTACAGAAGCAGCCATTTTTATTTTATTCGGAGTGTTGTATTTACAACAAAAGCCAGAAAAATCTTACGAATGGGAAAAAGTATATCCAGAATTAGTGGATGGAGCACCCGCTGTTAAGCGTTCTTCTGATTTATCCGGTCTTAGTCAAAACGGAATAAGCCCAGAGGTAGTTGAGAATTTAACTAGTTCATTGAAGGGTTTAACAGCTACAGCTAATAGTTTACAAGAAATAACTAAAGCTACTGGAGCCACCCAAGAATTTGTTCAATCCTTAACTTCGTCGTCTCAATCTTTAGGAGCTTTGAACAAATCAGTTTCAGACGCAGCCAATTCTTTGACAAGCATTTCAACTTCTTCATTAGAAGCAGCCAAATATGCTACTCAATATGCGAAGGCAGGAGATCAATTGGCAGCATTGAATGCTGTTTATGAGAATGAAATTCAAGAAGCTTCCAAGCACTTGAAAGCAATCAATGGTTTTTACGGAAATGTGAATGCCTCCGCGGAGCAAATTGCTTCTACTCAAAAGGATGCCGAACTTTTCAAATCTGAATTAGCAAAATTGAATGCCAATATTCAATCGCTTAATCAAGTTTATGGTAGTATGTTAACAGCTATGAAAGGCTAATTTAAAACAATAGCTTTATAAAGATATGGCAGCGTTAAAGGAAACCCCTCGGCAGAAAATGATCGGGATGATGTATTTGGTGTTAACCGCTTTGCTTGCATTGCAGGTGAGCGATGCTTTACTCCAAAAATTCACCCTATTAAATAATAGTTTGGAAGTAGCGAATCAATCCTCTACAACCAAAAACAAAGGTATGGTTCAAGGAATTGAACAAAGAATCAAGGATTTACCCAATCCAGCAGCCTATGCTGATATTCTAAAACGGGCAAATGAGGTAAGGAAAATTTCAGATGAATTGATCAATCATTTAGATGGTGTTAAATCTAAAGTGATTGAAGTGGGTGGAGGCATAGATCCAGAAACTGGAAATATTAAAAATCCAAAGGAAGAGGAAAAGGTATATGAATTGATGATTGGATCTAATAAAAGTGGAGAGGCTTACAAGTTAATCCCTCTTTTCGATCAATATTTAAAATCATTAAGCAACTTAGCTGATAAAGGAACAAAATTTTCACCTTTGGCTTTAGATGCTAAAGATGATCCAATTGTGAGTCGCGATTGGAATCAATCTAACAAGGATTTTGCTGAGTTGAATTTTCAACAAACACCTGTACCTGCTGCATTGGCTACTTTAAGTCAAAAGCAAGCAGAAATCAGAAGGTATGAAAGTGAAGTTTTAAATCAATTAGCTTCTAAAGTAGGTGCGAAAGAAATCAAATTTGATAAAGTCTTTGCTCAAGTTTCTGCGAATGCCAATACTGTAGTTGCAGGGATGGAGTACCAAGCAGAGGTATTTATCGCTGCTACTTCAAGTGGTTTTACACCAAGAATGAGCTTTAATGGAAGTTCCATACCAGTTTCTGATGGTCGTGGTCAAATCAAATTTAAAACATCGGGCGGTAATTATGATGCCAATGGTTTATCCAAAAAAACCTATACCGCTACTGTGTCTTACATGAGTCCAGCTGGTCCTAAGACTGAATCTGTTACAAAAGAATATTTTGTATTAAAACCAACTTATAACATTGAAACTGCAACATTGCCTGCTCTTTATTTGGGTTGTGCAAATCGCTTGAGTGTGGCGAGTCCTGGTCTTGGGGCATTGTGGAATCCACAATTTTCTGCTGATGGTGGAGAAGCGATAGCTGGACAAAGTCGAGGTAAAGTAACCATTGTTCCTACTTCAGCGAATGTTACGTTGAATGTGGCTAATTCAGGCACTTTATTAGGAAAAGAAACGTTTAGAGTACGTCGTGTTCCAAGACCAGAAGTAAAGTTTTTTGGTAATGGGGGAGAATTGGATGAAAAAAGAGGTATTAGTGCAACATCGTTACGTACCATTGATGCACGTGCTTTGGCTGATGAATCGTTTAAGTCGACTAACCCAGAGGACGCCAACTTTAGAGTATCTGAGCTTTATGTAGCTTTGGCGAGAGGACAAAGAAAAATAGATGATATTACATTACCTGGTAGTGGTTCTTTGGCTAAGTTAGCAGCGCAGGCTCAAGCAGGTGATCGCTATTATATAGAAGTTAAAGGAGTTCAACGTAAGAATTTTAAAGGAACGGTTGAGTCGATTCCTTATTCATTATCGAAAAATATACCTTTGTATTAATTTGAATAGGTTTAGAAAAAATTGTGTTATGAAATTATTCTTGAGTATCAGTTGCTTGTTGGTTTCGTTTTTAGGGTATAATTCGTATGCTCAAGAAAAACCATTAAATGCAGCAGCCTTAAACTCTGTTCGGCCTATTGATGATGCCAATGTGCATTATCGTGTTCGATTATGGCGTCGATTAGATTTGAATGAAAAAATCAATCAGCCTCTATTCTCCTTCAATAATGAAATATCTAAATTTTTGGTAGAATGGGTTGAGGCTGGAGTATTAACTCCATATATGAATGATTCATTGATGACTAAAATGACTGTCGCTCAGTTCAAAGAAAATTTAAGGATAGAAGAAGGTGTTGTAGATGGTGAATTATCCGAGGCTGAGAAATCGGCTGGTTTTGGTAATGAAAACAAAACTGCTTCTGCGGTAGGTACTGATGATGGATGGGGTGGGAAAACGGCCACCAATGCTGAGAAAGCTAAACCAACAGACGGTTTTACTGAAAAAGCAGCTACAGCTACTACGGCAGCCTATTATTTTCCAAAAGAATTAACCATCATTGAAATCAAAGAAGATGCGATAATTGATCGTCAACGTTCAAGGTTGTATTTCGATATTCAATCATTTACGTTAATTATTCCTGCTGTTAAAACAAAAGCTGGTTTTGATAAGCCCGTAGCTTCTTTTAGATATAAGGATGTGTATAAACTTTTTAGAAGCAATCCGAATTGTATTTGGTATAATTCTCAAAATGAAATTCAGCACAAAAATATGGCAGATGCATTTGATCTAAGGATGTTCCAAGCTAGAATTGTTAAAAAAGGAAATGCTAGAAATCAATATTTAACAGATATTAATAATAGTGAATTAGATGGGCTTAATCGTTCTCAATCTTTAGAATATGAATTATTGGAGATGGAACACGATATGTGGGAAAATTAATAAATGATTTTTAAAGGGAGATTTTCTCCCTTTTTTAATGTCAATAACTTTCCATTGAATAATTGTAATATTCGAGTATAATACATTTTAAAATATATAAATTCTGAAATTTGCATTAAAATAAAATACAATATCATTCAATAATTCCTTTTTTTGAATAGATAGATGTAAATTGCAGGATAATTTGAATCAAAATTAAATATGTCGTATCAACGCAAGACAAAAATTGTTGCAACCGTCGGACCAACGTCTGAATCAAGAGAATCTTTAATCCAATTAGCCCGTGCAGGAGTCAATGTTTTTAGACTAAATTTTTCTCATGGTACTCATGAAGATCATTTAGAGCGTTTAAAAACAATTCGTTCTATCAGTCAGGAATTCAATTTAAACCTGAGTATCCTTCAAGACTTACAAGGTCCCAAAATTCGTACCCAATTAGTTGAGGGTAGTGGTGTCTTGTTAGAGGCTGGAAAGCAATTGATTTTTGCTATGGATGAAAATCTTTTGGGAACTGCTGAAAAAGTAGGGACAACATATACTTCGATGTACCTTGATGTTAATGTTGGAGAGAGAATATTGATGGATGATGGCAATTTAGAAGTAAAAGTTATTTCGATTGACAAGGAGAAGAAGGAAGTGGTGACGGAAGTGATATACGGAGGTATATTGAAATCAAAAAAAGGAATTAATTTACCGGGTACAAAGGTTTCTTTGCCATGTTTAACACCTAAAGATGAGAAGGATTTGTATTTTGGTTTAGATAATGGTGTTGATTGGATTGCATTATCATTCGTTCGTAAAGCTTCTGATATTTGGGATATCAAAGAAAAGATAAAGGCTTATGGTAAAAATACACGTGTTATCGCTAAAATTGAAAAGCCTGAAGCAATTGATAATTTAGATGAAATCATTGCTGCAACAGATGCAATTATGGTTGCACGTGGTGATTTAGGAGTTGAAATGGATGGAGCGGTGGTTCCATATCTTCAAAAAGTAATGGTTGAGAAGTGCACTGCTGCTGGTAAGCCCGTAATTGTAGCTACTCAAATGTTGGAGTCCATGATTACAAATCCTGTTCCTACACGTGCTGAAACTTCTGACGTTGCTAATGCTGTTTTGCAAGGAGCATCTGCTACGATGTTAAGTGGCGAGTCTGCTTCTGGAGCTTATCCAGTAAAGGCTGTTGAAACGATGGCTCATATTCATGAGGTAGTGGAACAGCAACAAAATCAAATTGAAATTGTTAAAGGAGATGAAGCTGCCATTTATTTTAAAAATCACGCATTAACAAATCATGGAAATGTGGAGATCACATTAAATGACCGTTTAATCGCTGGTGCGTGTCGTTTAGCTCGTGATGCGAAAGCTAAAGCTATTTTGTGTATAACTAATTCAGGTTATACAGCTTTTCGTTTATCTGCGCATCGTCCCAAGGCTGATTTATTTGTCTTTACTTCTAACAAGGAATTAATGTCTACAATGGGTCTTTTGTGGGGAGTTAAGGTCTTTTTCTACGATCCATCTTCTGAGAGTGCTGAAAAAACAGTTGCTTCAATGGTAGATCAATTGAAAAAAGCAGAATTATTAAAAGTTGGAGATGTTTTCGTAACAACTTTGTCTATACCTGCTGATACAGATAAAAAAACAAATACGGTACAGTTAGGTACTGTGGAATAATATTTTCTTAAAGGCAGTCCTTTAAACGCGTATGAAAAAGAATGTTTCTTGGTTAACTAAGTCATTTACCTTTTTATACACTTTATGGGCTGCTTTTTGGTTTTTATTCTTTTTTTTATTGATGTATCCAGTCATCTTTGTCCTCATTCATCGAGTACCTTGGAGAAAAAATGCCTTGCAATTAATCCATATTTGGGGTAAGCTTTTTTTCTTTTTTTCCTTTATTCGTTTTGATATTGCGTACGATTTTAAGCCCAAGAAAGATCAAATATATGTTTTTTGTGCGAATCATTTTTCCTATTTAGATATTCCTGTTTTAGTTATTCTAATTAAAAATCATTTTTCATTTATAGGCAAAAGTAGTATTCGAAAAGTGCCCTTATTTGGTTATATGTATGCCAAATTACATGTTTTAGTAGATAGGGGTAGTAAATCTAGTCGTGCTAGTTCATTGATAAAATCGGTTCGTGCTTTGCAAAATAGAAGTTTGGCTATTTTTCCAGAGGGAGGGATAACTTCGAAAAAATTTCCCTATATGTCTTCGCCTTTGAAAGACGGGGCTTTTCAAATGGCCATTCAACAAAAGGTACCGATTGTTCCAATTAGTTTATTTAATAATCATCTAATGTTGGATGAATCTACCTTTCTTTTACGACCTGGTATTATCAAAGTGCATGTGCACAACCCTATTATTACAACAGGATTGACCATGGATGATTTACCGGTAGTGCGTGAAAAAGTATATCAATCAATACAATTACCGATACTTGCTCATTACTCACTTGATATGCCTAATTAACCTTTGAATGAATGTTCTGAAAATATTTTTTGGAGTTTTTTTTGTATTTTTCTTCCTCTCATGTGAGGATTCAAATGAGAATAATGCTGACTTACCACGGCCCAAAGGATACAATAGAATCATTTTGCCTCGTCATAAATATGTGCCATTGGAAAATGGTCATCCCTTTTTGTTTGAGGTATCCCAATATGCCGAAGTATTACCTGATACGGTTTCTTGGGCAGAACCTCATTGGTTATATATTTACTATCCAAAATGGCAAGCTTTTATTCAGTTGACTTATAAACCTCTTAAAGGGGAAAAGAGAAAGTTGTTTGAGCACATCAATGATGCATATACACTAGTAGCGAAACACAACATGAAATCTAGTGGAACAAAAGAATACCAAATGCACGCTTCCAATGGAAAATCTGCCACTTTGATTGAATTAAATGGGGAAGTGGCTACTTCTTTGCAATTTTTCACTACTGATAGTACAAAACATTTTATAAGGGGTGCCGTATATGTTAAAACAGCTACTCAAAATGATTCTTTAGCTCCTATCATCGATTTTATTAAGCAAGATGCGTTACATTTAATCAAAACTTTGGAATGGAAATGAGATTATTTGAATTAGATTTGCAAGGTATTTTGAATATATAATGGTATTAATCAAGCTTTTTTTATCATTTTTGTTGTTAACACTATTGTTCATACTTGTGAAAAATAAGGATAAATTTTCTTTGTTTGATGCAAGTTTTGGTCAGTTAGGTTTTCCCGTTCTTTTCTTTTTATTCCGTATTTTACCTTTTATTTTTATTTATTTTATTTTAAAATTGGAAGCAAGGTCTGATGTTCAGATGTTCTATGATTCTGCATTGGGGGCTTTAAAGGGAGGTTTTGTTTACAAGGATTTTCCTACTGCTTATTCTCCATTGTTTCCATATATGACCATGCTTCCCCTGTTGATATTTAATAGTGCGAAATCTATTTTATTTCAAATGATATTGCTGGAAGGTTTCATTTTATGGGGAACATTAAAGCTCTTCAATGGTTCAAATAAGAATTTATTAGCTTTACTTTATTTATTATTGCCTAGTTCTTTTGTTTTTTCTGTTTTAGGCGGGCAAGAGGACGTTCTCATGTGGGGTGTAATTGTTTTGGTATTATTATCTTACCGTTCAAATCAATCTTTTTTTGGGGTAGGAGTTATATTGGGTCTAGGATTGTTGCTGACTAAATTTTTATTAATTCTGATATTTCCAGCCATTTTTGTTTATACTAAATCTAAAATTAAGTTTGTTTTAGGATTATTAGCGATTGGAATTCCTAGTTTATTGTTTTTATATTTCAATATACAATTGGATTTTCTTTCACCTATTCAGCAAGCAAATGACCCGAGATTGCCCAATTTTTGGTCTATTTTACATGTTTTTACGAACGGATTAACTCCATTTGGTCCCAAATGGTTAAATTGGTTTGGATTATTTACCATCATTTTGGGAAGTTGTTTATTGGCATTTAGATATCGAAAAATTGATTTTGATAAATTTTTACCAAATTTATTTATCCTCTTATTTATATGGTTGATGATTATACAGCAAAGTTCTTTAACCAACTATGCCTATAATTTTATGATGCCCATGTTGTTTTTGTTTTATTCTGGTTATAGTTCATATCAAAAAAAAATATTCTTCTTATTTAATGTTGCATTGGTAGTTCAACCTGCTGTATGGTGGGGACAGAAAATGAAATATTTACATCACTGGTCTGATTTATTAAAACCAATTAATTTTTTTGAATATTCTTTAGAATTAGTGGTAGTGGGCTCTTTGATTTATTTTCTATTGGTTAATATTAAAAAAATGGATATCCTTTTAGCAGATAAATAGTTATGACTTCTATTACGGCAATTATTCTTACTTACAATGAAGAAATTCATCTTGAACGATGTATCAAAAGTCTTCAAGGTTTTTGTGAAAGAGTATGTGTCATTGATTCTTTTTCAACTGATAATACCGTTGCAATTGCCAATTCTTTAGGTGCGGATGTTTTTCAAAATAAATGGGAAAATAATTATGCTAAACAGTTGAACTGGGCGATTAATCATTGTCAAATTACGTCAGATTGGACTTTAAGGGTAGATGCAGATGAGCATTTTC
>JACCDS011595934.1_pt1 | contig 26823 bp, 26 predicted proteins | sample 7446441 | NCBI WGS metagenome assembly JACCDS01 (sample SAMN15323445, study PRJNA562643) | freshwater metagenome | isolation source: river surface water | place: USA:Blue River Watershed | collected 2017-08-17 | reverse complement strand
TGCCCATCGCATGGCCTCTGTCAATCACGCGTGCCCGCGAACTACGCAAGAAGATGTTGAAACGGGCTGGAGGCATTGACGGAGCCCCTTCCGAGCGGCGCACGTTGGCGCTCGTCGCTGCCGACATCATCCCCGTCTGGTATGCGAAAGCCGGCCTCTGGGGCGCGCTGGCGTCGTTGAATGAAGACTGCAAGCTCGTCTTCGAAGTCTTCGCTGGGCTCGCTGAAGACCGCACAGTGCCAGACGAAGACAAGCTCCACCATGCCGCGCTCGAGGTTCGCTACCGGCTTGGCAAAGTGTCGGAAGCCGAACTCGAGATGCTCGAAGCCCTCAGCGAGAAGGCCGCGACTTGACAGAGACTTGAGACCGCCCCGGAAGCACCTCGCCGCGGGCGTTCCCACTGCTCATGGGCCCTTCATGCTGCCGGCTTGATGAGCATGTCCTCGGGCGTCCTGCCCGCCGCGATTGCGTCCACGAACCAACCAGGTCGCTTTCCGTGGCCTGACCACGTCTGGCCGGCACCGTTCTCGTACTTCGGCGGGCTCTGAGGCTTCTTCGTCGCAGCACTAGCTGTACCCTTGGCTGACCGCTTCTTTGCTGGCGCGGAGTCAACAGCACCCACAGCAGGCTTCCTGCCTCTGCGCTTCGGGGCAAATCCCAGGTCTGCCGCCGTTAGCCCGTAGTGGCTGATTGCTTCTTTTATGCGCCCGACGACTGCCTTCACTTCAGTTGCTCGAAGCGTGTCGCGCTGCTTCTGAAGGCGTGCAATCTCGGCGTCGAGGTCGGCGACGGTCGTTGTAGCTGTCTTTGCACGGGCCACTGTTGCTCCAGTTGAAAGGGGTGCCAAAGCATACGGCACTACCAGTGGCTCTGAAGCCGGCTCCCTGGTCTCGGCGCATCAAGCCTGGCTGCCCGTGTCGCCGCGAGTGCTCGAATCCGCCATACTGGGATGATGACCGAGCCCACCCCGCCCGACGACAATCGCGGTCGTACCCGACGCGAAGTGGACTGGCTGCGAGAGAACGCAGCAGCGCTTGAGAGCTCGAACCGGTACGTCGAGCTGCATGGGCTGCCGCTGCAGGCCTTCTGGGCTGGCACTAAGAAGAAGGCACCTGAGAACGAGGACCGCGCTTGTGCAACAACTGCGCTTGCTGACATATCGCGCCCCACGTAGCGCCGGGGCAGCACTTCCGGGCTAGTACAGAACGGGCGTTCTGCCGACAAACTTCCAGTTGCAGAGATACTAGGACCTAATGCGTTAGTTCCAGCCGCTGCAAGCGGCACTGCCTACCGGCAGCTTCGGGGACCATCGCAGACCGTCAACTGCGGCGTTGCGTCTTCGGCGCACAGAAGCTGGAGGGGGAGTGAGGTCAGCTACCGGACAGGGAGTTCTTCACCACTTCAACGACCTTGACGACCTCACAGACAGAGTCGCAAGTTCAGAGCAATTCACAGGGCCTGTGAAGTCTTCGCAGTTGGCGTTGGGACCTCTTGCTGAGCTGCTTGTGCTTCGACGTGCATGGCGCTCACAAGGTCGGAAAGTTGCCTTCGATGGTGCGGGTGACGCGCGACATGCAGCAATCCGAGCTGTCACCTCTCGGAACTCGCTATCGGCGCACCTCGGGCCACAGGCAGGTGCTCTGCGAGTACTGGGCTCCAGTGAGGCATCAGAGCTCGCGAACCATGAGTTCGCCGTCACCGCAGGCCGCGTCGCCCAAGATGCCGGCATGCCCGATGCAGCTGCACGACTCTTGAAGGGCGCCTTTGCTGAGCTCATCGGAAACATCGGTGAACACGCCGGTGATGACGCCAACGGCCTCGCTGCCTACCACCTTGACCAAAAATCCATGTGGCTAGCCGTGGCCGACGGAGGAAATGGCGTTGTCAGTGGCTACGTCTCATCTTCTCCCGACCTCGCAGGCCTGGAGGCGGCCAAAGCGCTCGAATGGGCTGTCGTCGAGCATCGCTCACGGCTTTCTGAATCCGGCCGCGGAACGGGCTTCTCTACGGTCATGCGGGCCATGCGTACATTGGACGCCGCACTTCGTGTCCGAAGCGACGATGCGAGCATAGAAATCGAGGGAAGTTTGTCAGACTCAGGCTGGGTGGTCCGGGACCAAGACGTCCTCAAGGGATTCGTCGTCAGCCTTCACGTCAGTTGGCAATGACCCCGCAAGGCTCGAACGGGAACGACATCTGAGTGGAATCCACCTCTGCCGGCAGCGGGGCGGGCTTGACAACTGCCTCGGCCTCAAACCCGAGTTCCGGCTGGACCTGCCCGACCTGCGCCACTCCAGCATGCAAGTCCAGCTTCGACCGCAGGTTGTGCCGAAAGAGCGCACGCACCTCGGACGGGTTCTTCGTCTTGTGTGACTGGTACTTCGCTCGCCCGCCGCTAGCTATGACCATCCGCTGCCTGTGGACGGTCTTGAAGTAGGCGCCGGAGTCGATGACGAGCGTTTGCGCAAAGTGTGGGCGCAGCTCGGGCAGCCACTGGAGGCCGCCTCGAAGGACCAAAAGCAGGTCGTCACGGCCGCTCTCCTTCACGAAGAGCTTCAGCCTTTCAACGTAGCGCTGACCATCAGCCTTCGGTTCGGCTCCCGTAAGGAACTCAAACGCAACCGCCTTCAAGTTCTTCTGGCGCTTCGCGAAATCAGCCCACCGGACAAAGTCAAAGTCTGTTCGACCGTTGATGTGCAAGGCTGTCGGCAGCCCGGCCTCAACCATCTCAAACCACGACCAAGCGATTCGCTTCATCGCGTGGAGGTTGTCGTGGCGGGGTACATCCGCGATGGTGCTGTAGTTGGGCGTGGTCGCGAACACCACACCGGCCTTGCGCATGCCCTCGTAGACCTTACGCGGCGACGGCAGCCGCCACATTCGCTCGACGTGGCTGTCCTTTTCGACCCCGGTCAGTATCCAGCCATCTCCAGGCACGATGCCGAAAGTGTTTTGCAGCTCCATCCGGGTCTTCGCGCGGGTGAACTTGCCTGACTCGGCGACGGCCATCGACAGCGGTACGGCCACATGATGGGGCACGCGTGAGACGCCATCCTTCACAGCGTCACCCTCGACCAGCATCACCAAACTGGGCAGCTTCGGCAGCCGGTGCTGCCGCGCAATCGGGATGACAGAGAAGTCGAAGCCATCGACCTCCCGAACGCGACGCAAGAAGCGCTTTGGGGCCGCGGTGCAGACCACATCGCATTTGTCTGGGTCCGTGCACCGGCAGACTGACATGCAGTCCATAGCTGCAGCGCCGCCCGGTGTGACTTGAAGGCCTCCGCACATCTTGCGGTCCAAGCAGGACCCACAGCCAAGCATGGGTTGGCCGGTGCTTTGGTCTTTGAGCGCCCAAAGCTGCGCGTTGTCGCTCGCCGGCAGCACGCCTATTCCTCCACTAGCAAGTCCACCCGACCGGTGTCGGCGGAGACCCGCTGCACTACAGCAGTGCCGAGCCCCTGCCGGTTTCGCAACTGCTCCAAGAGGGCCGTCGACGGTTTGACCAACGTGGCGACCAGGGCGATACCAGCGCTCGCTACCACTTGGTTGTCGGCAACCAAGCGCAGCAAGACCGGCTGGTTCGCAGCCAATAGACACGGCCCGTCGCTCTTGGCCCTGAACACACGCTTGATTCGGGGTGAAGCCACCGCGAGCCAGTCCGACTCGGTTTGTGCAACTCCGTGGCGCCACGCTTTGATGAAGCGCTCACGTTTGTTGCGGAGGAAATCAGTTCCCATCGACCAGTCCTTTCAGAGCAAGTGAGTAGTACTTCGTCTTTCCAACTTTCCGCTCTTTGAGCAGCCTCACCTGTGCGAGCGCTGCTAGGCGGTTGTTCCAAGCCGTGGTTCCCACGGTGCTGCCAACATAGGCTTCGTTTGCGCTTTTGGCGTCCGTCTCGCCCAACTTGGCCACGAGGCTCAGCGTCTCCTTGACCTTCTCATCAACCAATCCCAAGAGACGGACACCCTGAGGGCCATCGGCGGCCACCGACTCGGCGGTGACCACAACGCTTCGGCCGGCCTCGGCGGCGAAAGCAATCTCGTCGCTGGTTTCAGGGTTCATGCCGACGAAGACAGCAAGGGCCTTGCGTTCCGCCAGATGCTCGACCAACTTCAGCACCGACTCGCGTGCCGCGCTCGCTGTGACCATGTCGACGCCCGCAAAGTCGATGGCCACCCACGGGCAAGCAGGGAGCGCGTTCGCCGCCTCCACCAAGCTCGGCAGAGCAGCCCGTCCCGCAGAGATTCCCAGCAATTCGGCACGCCCGCAGGTCGCGTGCACGGGGAGGGTCGGATGCGCCTTCATTCACTCACTCAAGTTGGTGAGTGAAATATACATCAAGCGGCGCAGGATGCAAGCCCTTCATCGTGACCAGCCGCTGTCTCCTGCCGGCGAGCCGACCGACGTCCAGCACCTGCCAGCGTCAAGTTCCGGCCTTGCCGTCCATCACCTGTCGTGGGAACTGCTCCTCTGGCGGCGGGCCGTAGGCCCCATGGGCATCAGCAACGCTGGGCAGCGACCTCCGAATGCAGAACCACCTCCTGCAACGCGCTGTCAAACTCGTAGTTTGTGATGGGGTGCGAACCCGGCAGTTCCTACAGGCGCGACCGAACCACAAGCTTTAACTGATTGGCTGCGGCCTGCTCCTGAGCTCCCGTCGTGAAGCGCTGGTTAGTCACGCCCACACGGCGAAAGCGGTTGGTAGCCCTTGAGCTCGCGAGCCGCTCATGACTGCCTTGCTACGATGCGGTAGGCTGCGGCACGCACATCAGCCATCGCGCTCACATGGACGACGACAGCAGCACTACGACCGCCGGCAACGACCTCAACCTCCCGGCTGAGCTCATTGAGGACATCGCCCACGTGCTGCGCGAGGGCGAGTCGCGGGAAGACTTCGCCCTCCAGGCGGTTCGTTCAGCCATCGAAGCCCGTCGCCGCAGCGATGACGCATTCAGCGCGCGCGGCGAAGCGGCTTGGGCTGAGTACCAGCGCACCGGGGTGAGCATCCCGGCCACCAAGGTGTTCGCAGAAGTGCACGAGCGCATCGAGTTCCGACGCCGGCAGCTTCAGTCCTGAGCCTCGCAGGGTTCGGAGCGCTCGACGGGGCAATCCCGAATTCGATACACACCGTATTCACACGCCCGAGGTAGGGGAACTCGCCCGCCGAGACAGGCACACCACCGAGCTTGCAGCCGAAGTCGGTCGTTCGAGAGAACTTCTCGCTGCCCCCCAGAGACAGCGAACTGATTGAAGCGCTGCGTCGCTGGGCAGCGCGTGAGGGCGTGCTGCTCAACCCCAGCGAGTTGCTGCGAGCAAGCCTGGCCGCGCTCAACCACCTCTCAGAAACTGAGATTGCCGCCATCGGCGGGCAGGTCCCCAGAATCAGGACGGGACGCCTCGTTTGCCGATGACCCCCGCTGCTGCAGCGGGGTCAGTGCGCGAGAAGCACGAGCAGCAGAAGTCCCATCCGTCTGTGCGCAATCGCCGGATTCGCTCGCTGCGGATGCTGATACAGAAAGCTACACTCCTCCCCTCTCCAGGGCAAACCGCGCGGAAGCGCGGGACGCAAAGCCATGGCCTTACCCCGCATCGCGGGCAGGTTGACAGGTTGCACTCCTCACGCCGGTTCCGGGTTGCCCTGTTTCTCATCATTTCAGGAAGCAGCGTGCCGACCTTCACGTACACCTACCGCGTTCCCCAGCCTGCACTTGCTCACGCAGCGGAGACGTACGAGTCAGTCAAGATTGCGGGGGGCTACGACCCGGCAACGAAGACGTTCACGCCGCTCAAGCTGGACGACAAAGACATCTCCTTCGGGGGCACCGGCCGGCCCATCGTTCCTGGCTACGCGGTCTTCGCAACGCTGGCCGCTGCAATGGAGGCCGGCATCGTCGAGAAGGACACTTGGCCAACTCAGCTCTTTGCGAACATCGAGTCGTACGGCAAGTTCGTTCGTGCGCTTCACAGCTACGAAGAGTGCTACAAGCTTTCTGACCCTTGGTGGAGTGCCCTGCGAACGATTGCCTGCGGCGGCGATGACGAAGAGGAAGGCTACAGCACCGCGGCAGACCTCGCGGAACGGTTCAATGAAGTGCTGGGTGACTTGCCCGCGCAGTGGCCGAAGTCGACGAAAAAGAAGGCAAAGCGAAGCTGATTGCCGAGACCGCGCGCGACGCCGACCACACCCTGATGGGGGTGGTCACCGTGCCGGCCTCCCCCCCACTGCTCGACCTCTGGGGGATAGGCCTGACCTGGACCATGGTCAACACTGAGCCGGACTCGAACACACACGCCCCAACTTCACTTCGAAGCTGGCAGTGCGCACCGAGCAGGAGGCTGAAATGCACGTCGCAGAGCGGGAGGTCCCCGGCCATCGCATCTATGCCGCCGCGCTCGTCGCTGAAGACTGGTCGCCCGCGGGCCAGCGGTTTCATGCTGCGGTGGTCGTCGTCCGCTCGATTCCGGGGAGCACGGACCGCGAAGAGGTCTTCCGCGACGAGCGTCTCGACGATGGCAGGATGTGGGCAGACCCTGAGCATGCGCTGCAGTTTGCGTTGGAGGTCGGGGATGCTGCTGTTCGAGCGCAAGCTTGGCTCGCCGAGCAGTTGCTTGCGCAGCAGGAGTCCGATTCAGCGTCTAACAGACGCGCGGCTTGAGTCAGGCCGCTATCTTGTGCTCGTAGTACGGCAGTTCGCGGTCGTCCAAGATGGCGTACAGGGACTTCAGGTCCTTCGGGTTGGGGTCCAGCCACGCATCCACGTTCTCAGCGCGAATGGGGATGATGCAGCGGTCGTGGCCAGCAGCGGCAACCTCATCAGGGGGCTCATCGGTGATGGCCGCGAACGACAGCAGGTCCGGCTCGCCCTGGGTGCCGGTCCAGTGTGACCAGAGGCAGGCGACCAGCATGTCCTGCGCCGGCCGCGGCCGGAACTCGAGCACCATGTTCTCGGGCTTCTCATCCGGTCGCAGCTCGCGGCCCTCCGCTTTGTGCCGGTCGACGTTCTCGTAGAACGCGTTGACTATCAGCACGCCATGTGAGTGGCCGAACTGGCCCCTCCAGAAGCCCTCTAAGTTGTCCCTGCGCGCGTTGTACGTGCCTGGGTATTTTGTGTCGTAGAAGGCGGGCTTCCCGGCTGGACGGCAGCCGTACCGCATTGGCTTGATTACCTTCTTGCCGTCTTCCAGCACCATCACCGGAACGTAGTAGCCCGGGAAGATGCGGCTGTCGCGGTCCAGGGGCTCCGTGCGCTTCGAGTCCGCAAGTCGCCCGAGTAGCTGCTTGACCTTGGTCGTCGCAATGCGCTGGTCGTCCTCCGCCTTCTTGGTGACCCGGGTCTGCAGCGCGCGCTCGGCGTCAGCCAGGCGCTTGCGCTGCTTGAAGAGTTCCTGCTCGTAGCCGGTCGCCTGCGCCGTGTTGAACTCGTCGATGAGCGCCTTGATGGCACGTTCTTCGTCGGTCTGCGGGTTCGCGAAGATTGCTTCCACCGCCTTCGGAATCTTCAGCTTTGCGTCTTCATGCGCCCGGCGGTAGAACGTGTCGTAGAACTGGCGGATGCTCATCGTGGCGCCGAAGAGCTGAACGTAGCGTTGGTAGTCTGCTTTCACCTGGGCGCTGTAGCACATGGGCTTCTCCGACTGGGCTGAGTCGAATCAAGTAGTGGCGTGCTGTTCGGGCAATGCGCAAAACTTCGGATGGCGCATCCGGTGACACCCGGTCCTAGCCAAGCAACAGACCTTTCACGTCGGCGCAGAAGGTCCACTCCACAAGGTTATCCGGCGGAATCTTGAACTTCTGCTGGCGTAGCGCGTCGGCGTCTTCGTCGGACAGCTTGAACTTACTTCCGTGGCTGCCGGTGCCGTCGATGTTCACAACGCCCAGTTGGTCGCCCCGTCTGCCAAACACATGGGCGTGAGTCTTCCCCTCGCCAGCAAGGTGCGTTGGCAGGTCGATTCGGATGTTGCGCTGAAATCGACCACTCACAAGCTTGCCCTCATCGAGGCGCTGGTAGTCAAGGAGATTTGAGTTGACCAAGAAGACTTGGTCGAGGTTGAGGTGGAGCGGCTTGAGCTCTTCCAGCTTCATCTGATGCTCTCGTTGGTAGTTGCCTCGGACACCAAGACAGTACCGGATTTCTTGGACTGCGCGGGCAGCGGCGCGTGCCCGTCAGCCATGCGGTACGCGCAGGGACTTGGCAAGCCGGTCGCTCCGGTGCCATACTGGATGCCCATACAGTACACGGAAATGCAATGTCAGCCGTCCCTGCGTGGGCCGGCGACGACGATGGGCTGCCGGCCCAGAGCTTCGCTCATCCATCGAAATCACGCACCAGGCGGTCGCTGCCCCCGGAGGTCGAGCAGGCCGTTTGGCGCGGGTGTGAGTTGGGCCACCAGGCCTCTGCCGTCGTGCCGAGTGGATTCGCAGCGCTGGATGCGGAGCTCCCCGGCGGTGGCTGGCCGACGCAGGCCATCTCTGAGGTCCTGAGCCCGCAGCCCTCCGTTCTCGAGTGGCGCCTCATTGGTCCTGCACTTCGCAGCATTGTTGGCAGCGGCGGCACCGTGGTTGTGGTCGGCCCGCCGAAGACGCCCCACCTGCCCGGATTGCGCCACAGCGGCATCGACGAAAGGCATCTGGTCTGGGTTCAAGTTGACGCTCCAGCGGAGCGACTGTGGACCGTCGAACAGCTGGTCAAGTCTGGCGCCTGCGGTGCGCTGGTCGCCTGGTTGCCCCAGGCACGCCCGGAGCAGATTCGACGGCTCCAGGTCTGCGCGCAGGCCTGCACGGGGCCGGTGTTCCTATTCCGTCCAGCAGCAGCGCAGCACGAATCCTCCGCTGCCCCGCTCCGGGTCATGGCCACCTTTGGTGTGGACTGGGAACTCCAGGTGCAGGTTCTCAAGCGTCGAGGACCTGCGCACGACGGCATGGTGCGTCTGGACTCGGTTCCAGGCGGGCTGAGTTCGGTGCTGACGCCCCGGCTGCAACGCCCCAGTCTCATCATCGCCGCCCGGCAACTCGGCCAAGAAGCCGTTCGGCGACGCCCAGTCAACGGAGGGCCTGTCCATGCTGTGGGCAGCGCTGCTGGTCGACTCGGTCGCCACGCCACCGTCCGATGAAGCCCTCCTCGGAGTCGCGACCTGGGCGCTGCAGTTCAGCCCCAAAGTCGCCCTCTCCGAGGAAGCGGTTCTCATCGAAGTCGAGGCCAGCACTCGGCTGTTCGGCGGCAAGCGTGCGCTGCGCGACCGCATCGTCCATGAAGGTGCCGACCTTGGTGTGACATCGGTGGCCTGGGCCACCAATAGCCTGGCTGCCATGGCACTGGCACGTTCGGGCGTCGAGAACGGATTCAAGCGACCACTCGACCAACTCCTGGATGCCCTCCCGATGGGTGCACTTTCTGCGGTGCACCCGCATGAAGGCACCCTGCAGCGGCTCGGGTGCCGCACCTTGGGGGACGTGCGACGCCTACCTCGCGGCGGCATCAGCCGACGGTTCGACAAGACGCTGCTGACGGCGCTCGACCGGGCCTATGGTGCCCAACCTGAGGTTCATACATGGGTCGAGCTTCCGGACACGTTCTCGGCGAGGCTCGAGCTGATGTCGCGGGTCGAGATGGCTCCCGCGTTGCTTTTCGGCGCTCGACGCCTCCTGCTTCTGATGTGTGGATGGCTGGCGGCGCGGCACTCGGGAACTGCGGCTTTCACTTTGTACTGGGCTCACGATTCGATGCGGTCGCGGGATGCTGGCGACGGTGGCGAGCTGACTATCCGCACAGCTGAGCCCAGCCGTAACTTGGAGCACCTCTGCAGGTTGTTGGCAGAACACCTGGCCAAGGTCGAGCTGAAGGCACCGGTCGGTGAGCTACGGCTCGCTGTGACAGAGGCCGTCTCGTTGGAGGAGAAAAGCGGCTCCTTCCTGCCGGACGAGACCCAGACCAAAGAGTCGCTGCAGCTCGTGTTGGAGCGCATCGCCGCGCGCTTGGGACCCGAGCGCGTTCTACGCCCGGTGCTGACTGACGACCACCGGCTCGAATGGATGCAGATGTGGCAGCCAGTGCCCAAGCCGATACCGCGCAAAAGCATCGACGCGGACACAATGCCTCAACCCACCTGGGTGCTACCCCAGCCGCTGAAGCTCGCCACCAGGGGGCATCGCCCCTTGTACCAAGGCACTCTGCATCTCCTGACTGGGCCCCACCGCGTCGAAGGCGGATGGTGGCACCGACTCTGCGTGCACAGTGCCGAGGGCAACCAGGTTGAGGATGCCGGGGAGCAGCAAACTGGCCACGTCCAGCGCGACTACTGGGTTGCGCTGAGCGAACACGCAGGCGTGCTCTGGGTGTATCAGGAACGGCTGGCCAGCGACGAGACCGCGTGGTACCTGCACGGCATCTTCGCTTGACGGCGGTTGCGACGATGAGCGAAGCGCACAACGGGGCCGGTCAAGACGGCGCAGCGAACGGGCCTCAGTACGTTCTGGGCGGCGGTCTCCCTGGGTACGTCGAGCTACGGTGCGTCAGCACGTTCTCCTTCCTACTCGGCGCCAGCCAACCGGAAGAGCTAGTGGAGCGCGCGAAAGTGATGGGCTACAGCGCGCTGGCTTTGACCGATGAGTGCTCGATGGCCGGCATGGTCCGGGCCCACGTCGCCGCGAAGAAGGCAGAACTACCGCTGCTCGTCGGCAGCCAGTTCAGGGTCGAGGTCACAGCCGACCACGGGCCGTGTCCGTTCAATCTGGTCGTGCTGGCTTGCAACCTCAACGGCTACGGCAACCTCTGCGAGTTCATCACCAAGCTGCGTAGAGCGTCAGATGAGAAAGGCAGCTACCAGCTCCCGCTGAGCGACATCTCAGCAGACGAACTGGCGGACTGCGTTGTCGTTGCCTCTCCGGTTCGCGGGGCTGAGCCGACCAGGTTGGTGGAGCTGGCCAGGTGGTTGCTGACTCACTTCACGGGAAGGTGCTGGTTGGGGGTTGAACTGCTTCGCCAGCTCGACGACGAGATGTGGCTCTACAAGCTGCGGCAAGCAAGTGAGGCATCGGCAATCCCGCTCGTTGCCGTCGGCGACGTCTACATGCACGTGAGGTCCCGGAAGCCGCTGCACGACGTCATGACCGCTACCCGCATCGGCAGGCCGCTGACGCAATGCGGCCGCGAACTTCAGGTCAACGCTGAGCGACACCTGCGCACACGCCTGCGCCTGGCGCAGACGTTCCCGGCTGACCTGCTCGCCGAGACCATGCGCGTAGCCGCGCGCTGCGATTTCTCGCTCGACGAGCTCAAGTACCAGTACCCGGATGAGGTGGTGCCGGAGGGCGAGACCCCGGCGAGTTACCTTCGACGTATCACGTACGAAGGTGCAGGCAGGCGCTGGCCCGACGGTGTGCCCGCCAAGGTCGAAGCCCAGATTGAGCACGAGCTCTCGCTCATCTCCGAACTGCGGTATGAGCACTACTTCTTGACGGTCTACGACATCGTGGCCTTCGCCCGGTCTCGCCACATCCTGTGCCAGGGCCGGGGAAGCGCCGCCAACAGCGTGGTTTGCTACTGCCTGGGCGTGACGGAGGTGGACCCGGCGCGCATGAGCGTACTGTTCGAGCGATTCATCTCGCGCGAGCGCAATGAGCCGCCGGACATCGACGTCGACTTCGAGCACGAACGCCGCGAGGAGGTCATCCAGTACCTCTACAACAAGTACGGCCGCGCCCGGGCTGCCCTCACGGCCGTCGCCATCACATACCGGCCCAAGAGCGCCATCCGCGACGTGGGCAAGGCCCTTGGGCTGCCTGAGGCAACTATCGAGGCGCTGGCAAAGAACCACAGTTGGTGGGACGGCCTGGGAATCCGGACCGAGCGCATCACCGAGCTGGGCCTGTCGCTGGAAGACCTCGCCATCGAGCAGCTCGTGAAGCTCACTGGTCAGGTCATCGGGCTGCCTCGGCACCTGTCCCAGCATCCCGGCGGCTTCGTCCTCACGAAGGGGCCGCTGTCGAGGATGGTCCCCATCGAGAACGCGGCGATGCCTGACCGCACGGTGATTCAGTGGGACAAGGATGACATCGACGCATTGGGCTTGTTGAAGGTCGACGTGCTGGCGCTAGGCATGCTGACCGCCATCCGAAAGAGCTTGGACCTCATCAGCCTGCGCAAGGGCTGGGCCTTCTCGATGCAGGACATCCCGGCAGAGGACCAGACCACCTACGACATGATTTGCCAGGCGGACACGGTCGGCGTCTTCCAGATTGAGAGCCGGGCGCAGATGAGCATGCTGCCCCGCCTGCGGCCCCGGTGCTTCTACGACCTGGTCATCGAGGTCGCCATCGTGAGACCTGGGCCCATCCAGGGCGGCATGGTTCATCCGTACCTGAACCGCCGACAGGGCAAGGAGCCGGTGAGCTACCCAAGCAAAGCGCTGGAGGAAGCGTTGGGGCGAACGCTGGGTGTGCCGGTATTCCAGGAGCAGGTCATGCAGATTTCCATCCTGGCCGCCGGCTTCACGCCTGGCGAGGCCGACCAGCTACGCCGGGCGATGGCAGCTTGGAAAAGAAAGGATGGGCTGGAGCAGTACCACTCCAAAATCGTCGATGGAATGACTTCGCGGGGCTACGAAAAGGCGTTCGCGGAGGCCATCTTTGAACAGGTGAAGGGGTTCTCGGAGTACGGCTTCCCGGAGAGCCATGCTGCCAGCTTCGCCCTGCTGGTCTATGCCAGCTGTTGGATAAAGTGCCATCACCCGGCGGAGTTCTTGTGCGCGATGCTGAACTCGCAGCCCTTGGGCTTCTACAGCCCCAGCCAGTTGGTACAGGACGCGAAGCGGCACGGTGTCGAAGTGTGCCGGGTCGACGTGATGCACAGCGCCTGGGATTGCACGCTGGAGGGACTGCCGCACCCACCAGCTGTTCGCCTGGGCCTAAGGATGGTGGTTGGGCTCAAGGCTGCCTCGGCGGCTCGAATCCTGGCTGCCCGGGAAGAGACGCCGTTTGATAGCGCCGAGGACCTTGCTCGCCGGGCGGGGCTGGAGCAGCATGAAATTACCCTGCTGGCCAGCGCAGACGCATTGATGAGCCTGGCAGGTCACAGGCGGCAACAGGTGTGGGAAGCCGCAGCGCTGCGTTCAACGCCGCAGCTACTGCGCGACGCGCCTGTGGACGAGGAATACCTTGAGTTGCCCGAAGCGCCCGAGGGAGAGGAAGTCGTCTGGGACTACGCGGCGACCGGGCTGACGCTGCGCCGCCACCCCTTGGCCATTCTGCGTTCGACGCTGGCATCGCAGGGCTGGAAGACCGCCGCCGAACTCCATGACCTCGAAACAGGCAGGCCGGCGAAGGCTTGCGGCATCGTCACGGTCAGGCAGCAGCCTGAGACTGCGCACGGTGTCATGTTCGTGTCGCTCGAGGACGAGACCGGTTCGGTACAGGTCATCGTGTGGCCGAAGGTGAAGGCTCGACTGCGCATGCCGCTGTTGCGCGCCCGCCTGATGGCGGTGAAAGGCACCTGGCAGCGCGAGGGCGATGTCCGCAACCTCATCGCGGGCTACGTCGAAGACCTCACGCCACTGCTCGGACGCCTTGCCGTGTCGACTACCAGTCGAGACTTCCACTGAACGATTGGACCGGTGAGCTTTTCGGACAACTGTAGGGGGGCAAGGAGGCTAGCTCGGTCGCTCACATGTCAACTTGTCTGAAAGCAGCGCATTTAAGCCGCCTAGTGTGCCGAGGAGAGGTTCCAGCGCGGACATGGGAGAGAGAGCCTGCATAGGCGCGACACTGGAAATCTAGCAATTCACGTACTTTGAAGCGACACACACTTCACCTAGCCTCCGCGAAGTCTCGACATCTTTGGGTGGCATGCTTTTGGCCAGAGCCTCGAAAGAATCAAGAGCACGCTCAAAGCCATTCGCCCGAGAAATTGCCAGCCACATCAGTGCACGAATTCTGTCGACTTTCCCCGCCGTTCCTTCGATATACATTGCCGCCAAATTGTATTGACTGCTGGCGTGACCATTGGCTGCTGCCGCTTGAAACCAACGGAAGGCCTGCTTACTGTCCTGCTTAATACCCTGCCCGTTGAGATACATGAGCGCAAGAGAATTCTGTGCTTGGGGGTAGCGTTGCTCGGCAGACGATTTGTACCAGCGGGCGGCAACGACCAAGTCTTGACTTACGCCTCGGCCTGTTTCATATAGCCGACCAAGGTTGTACTGCCCTGCGCTAAGACCAGCCTCAGCCGCTTGTCTCATGAGGCGCGCAGCTTCCTTGTAGTCTTGCGCGACGCCACGACCATCCCGATACATCGTTGCCAAGCTCAGCTGCGCCTCTTCAAAGCCCTGCTCGGCAGCGAGCTTGTACCAACGCGCCGCTTGGGGCAAATCTTCTGGAGCGACTTGGCCGTCAGAATAGATGTCTGCGAGCTTGACTTGTGCAGCACCGAGGCCTTGCTCGGCAGCCCGTCTCAGCCACCGCAAGCCCTCGGCATTGCTCTGTGCAACAGCGCTTCCACCGAGATACATGAATCCGAGGTTGAACTGAGCGGCTGCATGCCCGCGTTCAGCTGCTTCCTTGTACCAAGCTGCTGCTGCGGTCGGGTCGCGCTCGATGCCCTGTCCTTTTTCGTACATTAAGCCCAAGTTAAACTGAGCCTTCGGATGGCCAAGCTTTGCCGCTTGCTCCCATAGCGCTGCCGCCGCTTTGAAGTTCTTCTTCTGATACTCGGAGTAGCCGTCCTCAAATTCACCCGCCCGCGCGACAGTGCTAGCAACCATGACTAGCAATGCACAAGCCAGTGCGAAGATTCTTCTGGGGGCGAACAGCGCGCAATGAGTAATTTGCATTTCTTAAGAGTAGCTAGAGAGCGGTTTCAGCCTGCGGCCAGCGGCGTACTGGCGCTTGCCGCGGCACACCGCCGGAGGGCTTAGGACATCCTCTGCGAATAGAACCGCTTAATCGCATCCCCGCATTATATGTCAGCCTCAACCAATTAATAGAAGTTCACCGCGACGCGCTGCTACTTCATCAGTCTCAGGAACTGCGGATTTGACACTTTCACCTGCAATGCGTTCCTATACGTCTCAATGACGCCTCTGGCGCAGGCTTGCGCTCCATCAAACACCGCCAGACTGCCGAATCGTTCGTTGAACTTGGATTGGTCGCTGTCCCAGATGACGAATGTGATGTGCTGCCGCGGGTGCCGCGCGCCGATGTTGAGATAGGTCCCCTTGCTGAACTTCGTGACCCCGTGTACGGGCCCGCACACCATAGCTGCTTGGCCGACATAGAACGCCGCTTTGGTAGAGTCAATGAGAGGCTCTGCGCGGACGTTCGACAGCATCAGGGTGAGAAGGAAGGCGGCGAGTGCAAGGCGTTTCATGCGTGTGCGTTTGAGGGGAGTCGAGTCGTGCAGCGACGGGTGTCGATTTGCACAAGGCATCGGGAATTGGCTAGTATCGTGCAGGCTTGAGCGCCGAACTCCTTACCAGAAGGCCTAGCGACGAAGTCCTCCGCCGGCCCGCTGGAGCTGCCGTCCATCAGGCGGCGCCTTCCGAGTGTGGTTGCAGCGCGGGAAGTTCGTGCACCCGAAGAAGGGACCGTAGCGGCCGTTGCGCTGCACCAGGAAGCCGACTCCGCACCTCGGGCAAACCTCATCGACGTTCTCCGTTCCGTCGGCGTTGTAGACCTTCAGATTGAAGTCCTTCACCAACTCAGAGACAAAGGCCGATTCCTTCCGGGCAACGGTAACCAGCGTCACTGTCCGCCTTGCTCGTGTCAACGCCACGTAGAACAGCCGGCGCTCCTCAGCGAACTCGAAGCCATCGCCTCCGGGCATGGCAAGCTGCAGCACCGGGTCATCTGCGACTCGACTAGGGAAGCCCAGAGTCTCCGACGTGATGCGAGGGAGGATGACGTGGTCAGCTTCAAGTCCCTTCGAGGAATGGACAGTGATGAACTCGACCGCCACCCTATTCGCATCGCACGTTCGGGGCTTATAGCCCTCGTCGCGGCGATAGCGCCCTAGGATGTAGACCGTCGCAGGTCGCTCAGTACCAGAGCCCATAGCTGAAATCTCGGCGACGCGCGCCTCCACGGCAGCCCGAATCTGCCTTTCCTCTCGCACGCTTACGATGCGAACGGGCTCGTCCACGTCGTTGCGGGGCGAGCGAACGGCCTTCGTCAACTGCTTGGGATTTCGCTGCACGAACGCGCTGCTGATGTCGCACAGGGACTGTGGACACCGAAAGGTTGTTTCCAACTTGAGTGTGACTGCCTTCCCGAACTTGGCCTCAAACTCAGTCATCACCCCAAGGTCTGCCCCAGCGAACCGGTTGATGCTCTGCCAGTCATCGCCAACGGCGAACAGGTACCGACCTGGCTTCTGAACCAGACCGGCGACCAGGCGAGCACGGGCCTGGCTGGCGTCTTGGAACTCGTCCACCATGACCAGCTCGTAGGGACTCTCCCAGCGGCCCCGCTCTATGCAGTCGGCCGCTAAGTTGAGCATGTCCTCGAAGTCGATGCACCGTTCCGCGCGCAGGCGTCCTTCCCACTTCTCCTGCAGCTTCTCAAAGAGGGCCAAGAACATCTCATGGCGGAATCGAAACTGACCGGCGACACCTTCGTGCAGTCGACGACGGAGTTCTGCGACGGTCAGTCGGTTGCTCTTGGCGTGGGTGAGGAACGACCGAATGGTCCTCGCGAGGCGCGGGTTCTCGATGGGCTTGCGCCCGGGCACCTCGCGGTCAGGGTTCGGGTCTAGCTTGACGCCCAACTCGACGAGTTTGCGCTCCAGATAGGTGAACGCCTTGCCCGACCAAAGGTCGGCCATGGTCGTTTCCAGCAGAGTGGTCCCGTTCGTGGCGTGCGTTCTCCGCTTCCAGGCCATGCCCTCCTTGTAGCCAACGAACTCAGCTGGGGGCTCACCGTTTGCATCGACGGCCCAGTGCTCGAGGTATACGTCGGGGCCCGGCAGGTAGAAGTCTGGCCGGTACTGGCGATGCTGGGCGTCGGCCGTATCGACCTTGTATGAACCTTCGTACACATACTCGACGCCGTTGTAGAAGAGCCAATTCGCGACAACCAGCTCGCCGCGACTCTTGACCACATCGCCCTGGAGCGTCCAGAACCCGTTGCGCCCGGAGTCGCGGTCCCAAGCCTCGGGGTTCTCCTGTTCTTTGCCGAACTTTGGCAGGTCCTGACCGACACCAGACGGAACATGTCCCACGATGCACGGAAGACCGGGTCCGAGTCCTTGAGCTCGTCGACCATCTCTAAGATGGCTTCGAGGTCGCGGCCGGTCTCCACCCAGGGGGCAAGCGATGGCTTCTTCCCGGTCGCCGCTCCGATGACGTCGAGCCCAAACGCATGGAAGGTCTTAGCGACAACGCGCTCTGCCGGCAGGCCCAATGGTTCGAGTCTGGCTTTGATGCGCTCCCTGAGTTCAGCTGCTGCGTCGTTGTTGAACGCAAGCAGGAGCATGCGGTCAGCGGCGAAGTAGCCGCGCTGTAGGGCGTAGCCAGCCTTGGCAACCATCGTGCTGGTCTTGCCGGACCCGGCGGAGGCGACGAGCAGTACTCGGTTGTCGAAGGTGACGACGGCTTCAGCCTGCTCCTGAGTGAGGGGCGACTTCTCCACGGTGTCAAAGAACGGACGAGCTTCGACCAGTTCCTTGGCAAGGTGGCGCTTGTTGATGCCGTCGGCGACTTCGGTGAAGGACCTGCGCCAAGCCGCTACGGCGTCCTTGGTGACCTCATCCTGGCGTGCGAAGTGCTGCTGGACTTCCTGGACAGCGAGCAGTTTCTCAAGGCCGGTTGGCTTGGAAGCTGCGAACTCGGACTTGAACTCATGACTTAGCCAGCCTCGCCGCTGCAGTTGTTGGCCACAAGCTTCCTTGGCATGTGCGACCCATGCTTTGACTCTTTGAACCTCCGGCTCAAACTGGCGGATGAGGTCAGCGATGTGCTGCCGGCGCTTGATGACAGCAATCGCGGCCGCCACTGCTTCCTGCATCTGCTTGGCGCCTTCGTTGGGAATGCCGTCCAGCAGCATCGCCTGCCCATTGGCGCCCTGTACACGTACGGTTGACCAGAATGCACCCGGCGAGACGACCAGTCTGTCGAGCAAGAGCACTGAGCCCGAGTGCCGAAGTCCGTCGACCTCCAGGGCGAACTGGTCCTGCTCTAGGGCAAGCGACCACGGCTTCGTGGATGTAAAAAGCTTGCCGGGCGCTGTTGGCCCCCAACTCTGTGGCATCGGTGTTCCCTGGCAACCGGATTTTTGTTGGCCACAGGTTATCCGATGCCAGTCGCGCGGTCCTCACGCGGCTGGCGCGACAGTGGGCCCGGACGCTGCCTGCAAGGCGGGTGCTCGGTAGAAGCCTCTGGGCACCGCCCTGGCGACGGCGCGGTCGAGAAATGACCACCGGCCGCGCCGACTTTAGGCTGCCAAGAGCTGACTGCGGATGTCACGCAGCGCCGCATCGAGCTTTGCAGGGTCCGTCTTCTTGGAGAGAAGGCCTCGCTCTTTCCTACCGAGGAAGTACTGGATGCGCTCGCCGTTCGCTCCGCTCGGGTGAGGCATGCCGCGAAGAACCCGCCGCCCGTCAAGGTGCCCCTGTGCAACAAGCCAGTCAAGCGCCTTGGTGGGCACCGGACCGAGCGGCAGGAGCACGGCCCCGGGCAGCGCCTTGGGCAAGGCCGCGAAGTGCCGAAGCAGCATGTCCCTGAGCATCGGCGTGGCGACGATGTCGGGAGTGCCGTTGTAGTTCTCTCCGGCCACGAACACCGGGAACGGGAGGACCGACGCTGTCTGAAGGAGATGCGACGACGTGCCGAACAGTTCGTCGCACGAGCGGATACCTAGCCACCGGGCCAGTCCAACATGGTCCAGCATGGCGACCAGATTCGGCCGCATGGTCCCGGAGAATGCCCCCGTCGCCTTAGCTCGGACGACCGCCTGCTCCAGCGTTGCACCGGCAAGCAGTTGCCGCTTGGCCTCTGCCAGCGCATTCTGGGCTTGTGTGCGGCCCGGCGTGATGCCGACCAGGATGACCCGGGCGTGCGGATTCACCGCGTCGAACGGTGCGTAATAGGCGTTCAGGAGGCCAGCCGAGGCCATCAGCAAGGCCGGGTCGGAAGCGTTGCCGTTGAAGTTTCGGATGGCGGGAGCGAAGCGGGTGATGAGAGTGGTGTCCATTGCGAATCGAGTGTTGAGAACAGGTGTTGGTTGAGCTTGAAGGTGATGAGAAAAGTCGGCAGGATGGCCGAAGGCTCCTACCGGCGTCGGATGTGCTTGGTGCGAACACCAGCCGTAATGACCCTGGTGTCGGACTCCACCAGGTAGCAGTCCAGCAGGTCTCCGAGTCGCCCCACAACTTCCGGGCCGAGGTCCCGCGCGAGTGCCCTGCGCGCAGCCTTGTCGAAGAGGCGCTTCGTTGCGCCGTGGGACTGCGACTCGGCTCCGTACTGCATCAGCCACAGGAGGATGGCGGGTGGAATGCTTCGCTGCTGGCAGCGAATCTCGGCGTGATGAGTCATGTGCATGGCAAGCCTTTCGTGTCGTTTCGAGAGGATGAGCTCCGCCTCAGGGCGGCTGAGCGCCGCTCTGGGTGCAGGTGAAGAAGGTGGATGGCACCGGCCACTCGGGCCGGGGTTGGATGCCGGATTTAGGCCGGCAAGTGCGTCAGGCTGTACACGCCCTCACTGACCTTATCGACCCGGATGCGGTCACCGGGCTTCGCGCGCAGCTCGGAGGTGAACCAACCAGTGAAGCGCTTGCGGGGGGCCAAGGTCTTGGTGCTCTTCATGCGAATGTCAGTCATGACTGTGTGCCCGCCGAACCGCAGTTCGACCTGAGTCCCCTCGAATCCGGTGCCCTTGCTTCCGAAGTCAGCTCCAGCGAAGAGCGTGGCCGCATCGATGGGGATGTCGAGATAGCCATGGGTCAGCATGGCTCCAGTCAGCTCGACCGTGACCGACTTCAAAGCTGCATCGCCGGGGGTGACAGCAGGGGCTGGGGCAGACCAGTTTCGGGGGTTCATGAGCGCATCCATTTGCTCGGGGTACAAGGCATACATGACCTGATGCGTGAACCAGACGACGTCAATTTCCAGGAGCTTGGCAAGCGACGGGCATTCGGCCGGACGGATGTCCAAGGGAAGGCAGGTTGCGGCTTTCAATCGCTCCAGGGGCAGGCCGCACCTGCGCTTCGCTTCCAGCAGCAGTCCGTCTGCCCATTCGCCCTTTCGAAGATAGTCCCCCCATCCCTCTGCGACGACCCGCAGCCGCTGTTCAACATACCGAGGGATTTCCGGGGCGAGCAAGCTGTCGGGCTGCTCGTCAAGCGCAACTTCAAGCTTCCGCCAGGTGGTTGCAATGAAGTTGCGCCGACCAGCCAGCCATCGCGCAGCCTCGACGTTCGAAACCCGCTCGTCGGCCTCCAGTGCCAACCGGCTGTCGCCCTCGGCATGAACAGCGTTTCGAACGCTCCGCTCGTTCATCTCAGCCAAGACGGCCAAGTCCCTGAGGCTCAAGGACTCGCCGTTGTCCAAGGCAAGCCGAGCCTCCACCCGAGCGTGCAAAGCAGCCAGGTGCCCCGTCGTACCAACTGAACTGCCCCCGTCCGACACACCGTTCAGGCAGTCCTCGACGTAGCCATCCTCTTCGCGAAAGACGCCGAGCAAGTCGCCAAGGCGCTCCAGCAGGCCGTCTGAGGTGTCCCATCGACGAATGTCGTAGCCCGCCAGCACCTGGCCCTGGAACGCGTAGGCGTACCAGACGGGCAGCATCTCTCCCAGTCTGGTCCCGCGGACGGGAACTTGGCTGTACGAGAACCCCGGAACGTCGGGGGACAGGTCCAGCAATCGATGCCCGGCGCCCTCCCCGTAGCATTGGTCTGCGATGAGCGCCATCGCTGCGAAGATGGCAGCCAGTTCGGTCTCGAGGGCTTCAACGGTGGTGGGGGTAGAAGGCATTGGAACTCCTTGATGCGTTTATGCTGCAGCGCGGACTGTACGACATCCAGCACTCAACATGCAAGCATGCTGCACAAATTCATTTCAAAGTTCCATACCCGTCTAGGCCACTGTATACAACCACAGGGATAGGCCGGGCGCGCCCTTCCCGGGAACGTCTCACACAAGAGCGCCTGCCGCAGACCGGAGACACGATGCGTATCGTCCCCGCCCGTCGTCAGCCTCCATGCGCGCTTCCGTCCGCGACGCGCCCCTGCATTGAGTTGGGCCCATGAGGAGCGACTTTGCAAGAAGGACAGACCGACCACGCACGGCGGCTGCAGCCCGAGCCATCGGTTGCATCAGTTCGGGGGCCTCGTAGCCATGCGGAACGCAAAACCGAGGACGCCATCGGCGGGGACGACGACGTACCAGAAATCGCACACGGCCACCCATTGCCCACCAGCCGATTTCCTCCGGTGCCCTTGGTGCGCCCGTTGGAAACCTTCGGAGCCACCTTCGCGGTCGAGGTGTCTTCCCATCTCTGTCTGGGCCCGGATACGGTGCTGAGGGCCGCCATCGGCAAGAGCCTTCAGACACTGCTCCGAGACGGGGGGTTGCTCCAACCCCTCAAGCAACTGCGCTATGCACTGCGGGGAGAGCACAAGCTGACCCCAACGACAAGGAAGACGGTGTTGAGGGCGTTCGGCCCAATGGCGACGTCACTGACCTCGGTGCTTGACGGTGCGCCGGCTCCAGAGGAACTGCAGTCGATGTCGGACTGGCAATGTGTCGCTTCGAGTTGGGGGGTGCTTTCCGAAGACAACTTGCTCGACGTCATCGTGGCTTGCTTCGTCAAGCTCGATGAGCTCGGTGAGGCTGCCACTGCGCTCAAGGCCGCGGGTCGTATCCAGGAGGCCGAAGCCATGGTCGCGACGCGGTTCGACCAGACACTACCAGCTTGGCAGCAGGTCTGTCCCGAACTGTCATTGGAAGGCTGTCTCCGAATCGAGACCAGTCTGATGGTCCTGGCCGAGGCCGAGACCTTGGGCGCGCCGGGGAAAGCGCGACCAACCGGGAGAGACTCGGTGGTGGAGAGCTTCCTCGACCCCAAGGCGAAGCCCCTTGGCCATTGGCTTCGTGAGGTACTCAGCGTCACGAAGTGCAGCGACCTCCGGGACCTGAGCGACTTGCTGGAGCGCAAGCAGGTGCGCCACCAAAGGACGCGTCCGATTTCGCACGACACACTCAAGGCATGGTCCGCCACAAAGCCCGGGATGGTGATGAGTCTGGAAGGCTGCCAATCGCTGCTGATGCTTGTTGCCAACAAGCAGTCCAAGGACCGCTTGCTGTCGCGCTATGCCTTGGCACGCTTCCTCGCTTTCATGTGCGACTTCCTTCGCGCCAGCGTGCATGCCGAGTCACCGAACTGGAAGGAAGCTCAGCGCATGCTCCTGACGCGGTATCTTCAGCTGGTCGAAGCCCGCGACGGTTGGCTCAGCGAGCAAATAGCGAGCGCTGAAAGCAACTCTCAGCACCCGCTCAACGCTGTCAACTCATGACGGAACAGGCACGTCGCCTGTGCCGTAGGCTGAACCCGTCAGCGCTTTGGCGACTTGGCCAACTGGGTCATTGCCTGGGTGTGCTGGACCGTAGCGTCCGCCCGGGTGGCAAAGCTCCGAGCAGGAATCTTCCCGCCGTTCCTGCCAGCGGTTGTGGAGGCGATACGGCTTGCTGCTTCGCGGGTCATGGGCGTGGACTTGCCTTTGGACATCTCTGTCTCCCTGTGGAGGCGCCGCAACATCGCGGCCTAGGCAGTCTCTTGCCGAGCGCGGTCGCTCCAGTGGAGTTTTCTGGAAAAGGCGCAGGCGCTGGCGAACTGGGAAGCCTGCCCCACTCGCTGGTCCAAGACCGTAGCCTTTGAATCAGGCCGGCACCAGCAGTGCAATCGAAGATTGCGAGTCCCGGGGGCCAAAGCAGAAGCGCGAGGTCTAGCGCGTCAACCTCATCGCGGGCTACTTTGAAGACCGCACACCGCTGCTGGGGCGTCTTGCGGCGGCGACCACGAGCCGAGACTTCCATTGACCGACTAGGCATCCGGGCGAGCCGCGAGGACCATCATCGGCAGCGCCGGGTCCTTTTGGGACTCGACGGCAGCGACCGCAGCCCCATGCGCTCATAGCACCCTAAGCTCAGCATCGGCGACTCCCCGGAACTAGATAGCTAGATAGCTAGATGGATATATATCTAAATGCATTTCAGACCAGACCCTGCCTCCGGGGGAGTAAATGGAGCCCAGTCTCAATAACTGATGTATGCTGGTGCACCCATTCCGAAATCTTGCGAAAATAAGATTTCAAACGGGAACACCATCACTTGTTGCAGGCCACACCCATGCCCATCGAACCATTTCGGAAAAGCCCTGGAATCCCAACCACGCCGCAAAACGAGCTTCATGGGGCACGACAAGAGCTTCATGGCGCACGACAAGAGCTTCATGGCGCACGACAAGAGCTTCAACGGGTACAACAAGAGCTTCGACGGGTACAACGAGAACTCGCAGAAGTTCAGACGCAAGAGGAGCTTCTTCTCCAGAAAATCGACACAATAGAGAGAAGTGAGCCGCTCCACATTCCGCTCGACCTTCTAAGCCCGAATCCTTGGGCGTCTCGTATTCATATCGATGATGACTTTGTTGACCAACTGGCCGAAAGCATCAAGTCAGCGGGTCTTTCGATACCTATCAACGTTCGACGCGACCCCAACAAACCTGAGGCATATCAAATCGTCTGTGGTGGACTTCGATGGCGCGCGTTCAAGAAATTGGGATATGAGACCATCCCAGCCTTTCTGATTGAAGCCGAAGATGCCAAGATGGGCTTTCTCTCCTTGATAGAGAATATTCACCGCGAACCGTATACGACGGAAGAGCTGGAGGAGGCCAAGAAGACCTCATCAGAAGCAAATATTTTCCTGCGGAATTTTGGGAGTAGATAATAGTGGACGGTCGGTGCGGCAATCAGCCAATCACACTGACTCCGGGTTTGACGTCGCGAAGTAAATCCAAGGTCAAGTCTGGGTGTCCGCCCCAGTGACTCTCGGGAATCGCCGCGAGATTCCGACCGTACTCCAAGACAATAGTTGACTCTTCCCCATCTCCTTCGTGGGAAGAAAGGAAAAGTTCTAGAAGTTCAAGTCTACGCTGTGGACGGACCCATGGGTACCGGAGCGCGGCTGACGGGCGTAGCCAGCGAACGCGCGCATATGGGTCCGTCAGCACAGCAGCATACGTAGCCCAGTCGGCGAGCGCAGAGTCGACGAGGAAGTGCGACCCCTTAGCCACGAAGGGATGCGCCGCGTGCCACTCATACCAGTAGACGCTCACACGAGACATTGCGTTCGATAACTCAGCTTCGGCAACGCTTGAGAACGTATTCTGCTCAACATATGACCGGAGGTCCGCGACCCTATATCGAATCGCACCCCGGGTTGACCCGCATAACTTGACAAAGCGGGGCCCCTTGCCGTCAGAGCGCCAGTGATTCAATGTTGACGCAGAGACCGATAGGTAAAGCGCAGCTTGGTCGACATTCAGCAAGTATTCATCCAATAGAAGGCGCTCTAAATTGGCATCTCGAAATTGTGGTGCATGTGCAAGTGCGCGCATCAGGCGTACGTCCTCGTCTTGAAGTGCCGCTGTCGAGCAGGCTTCGGGCTGTTTGTCGCATACGCGAGCATTTCATCCTCGACGTCTTCCATGACAGGACGGAGTTGTTCGAGCGACTGGTCAGCGTACCGCGCCACGACACCGCCACTTTTGTGGTTCAAGAGTTGGCGGGCAAGGCGGTCAGGAAGTCCCATTTCGGTAACAATATTGCCAAAGGTTCTCCGAAGGTCGTGCATTGAAAAGTTGACCTTAATGGCCTTCTTGACTTCTTCGAGGAACGACCGGGGGTCGTTGTAGTGCGTCGACGTGGCCAACTTCGACCGCGATACACGTGGGAAAACGAACGGCGAGTCACCCACGAGTAGCCGACGCTCCTTCAGGATTTGAAGCACGAAGCCGGGGATTGGGATGCGATGCGCATACCTATTTTTCGTCACGTTCAGAACCACGACCGCATGGTCAAGGTCTACGAAGTTGTGACCTCGGAGCGCGTGCCCTGGGTCGGGGGCCTTCGACAATCGGTCATTCCAGAGCAGTCCCGCGGTCTCATTGCGACGCATTCCCAGCACGACTGTCAACAGCATGTAGTCCGCCCCGGTGCGTGACTTGTTCAAGTCGTCACGGGCCGCGATGACGTAGTCGAGCCAACTCTGGAAGTGCTCACGCTGGCCGCTGAGAGGCCGGCGAACCCCCTTTTTGTCGTAGTCGCGCTCGAGTTCGGCGTTGTTCCGCAGAGCGCCAGTCTTGATGAAGATTTCCGCGGGATTCGGATAGAGGTTCGGTTGGCCCTTCGCCTGAAGGGCGTCGAGGGTGATGCGGTGATTCTCCTTGTTGTAGACAGCAGACACCCACCGGATGGTCTGCTCGGCAGCGGTCAGGTGGCCCCTCTTGGTCGCTTTGTCTACGAAGAACACCTCCAGGTCACGCCAAGTCAGTTCGTCCGCCGGCGTGTCCAGCAACTTGTCGCCAAGTCGTTGCTGAGCTTTCTCTACTGCGGCAATGGTGTTCTTGCGAGGGTCGCGCTTGGCGCTTGCAACGTAGTCGGCCATCCAGCGGCTGAACAGCACACGGAGAGTGACTTCGGACTTTCGGGCCGCGATGCGCTCTGCGCGCTTCGTTTGATTGACATCTTCGCCTCGCCGCAAGCGGGACGAGAGCTCGGCCGCGACCAATCTGGCGTTTCGGTCCGGCGCCACCCCACTGCCAAGAAGTAGGTCTGGATGACGCCCCACGGTGACAGTCTTGACTGACGCACCCACGCGCTGCACGAGCACAAAGGTCTTCACGGACCTGTTCACACGCAGCCGAAAGCCGGTTGGAGCATCCTTGTGCGAGTCGTGGATGTCGTAGTGCTTCTGAGCTTCATTTGGCACGGTGCTGACCTGCTTGCCCGAAGAATCGAACATGGGGATGGCATCAAACGTGCAGTCGGCCACTGTCCTCTTGTCTAATACGGTTCTCGGCGTCGGCTGCTTGGCCGCCTTCTTCGTCGTCACGGTCGTAGTGTCCCCATTGTTCCTAGCGAGGTTGTAGCAACAGTCAAAGCTACGCCATAGCTACAAAAGTGCCGCAAACAGGCGCCATTTGCGGCAACCTTCTGCAACTCCTTGCAATGCTCATCAGCGGTAAGTCCTTGTCAAACAAAGAAAAAGCAGTCTCCGACAAGGACTTGAGCGGCCACACGCCGATGATGCAGCAGTACCTGCGCATCAAGGCCGAGTTCCCGGACACGCTGGTGCTCTACCGCATGGGTGACTTCTACGAGGTGTTCTACGAGGACGCCCGCATGGCGCACCGCCTGCTGGACATCACGATCACCACGCGCGGGCAGAGCAATGGCGAGCCGGTGGTGATGGCCGGCGTGCCGGTTCATGCGCTGGAGAGCTACCTGGCCAAGCTGATCAAGCTGGGCGTGTCGGTGGCGATCGCCGAGCAGGTGGGCGAGGTCGGCGCGGCCAAGGGGCCGGTCGAGCGCAAGGTGGTGCGGGTGGTCACGCCCGGCACCGTCACCGACACCGAGCTGCTGGCCGAGCGAGAGGAGAACCGGCTGCTGGCGCTGGCCCAGGCCCCGGGTGCCGGTGGCCAGCCGGTCTACGGTCTGGCCTGGCTGGCCCTGGCCAGCGGTCAGCTCGGCCTGACCGAATGCAGCGCCGCCGAGCTGCCGGCCTGGCTGGCGCGGCTGCGGCCGGCCGAGGTGCTGCTGAGCGCGGACCGCGATGG
>JACCDS010578093.1_pt1 | contig 26832 bp, 22 predicted proteins | sample 7446441 | NCBI WGS metagenome assembly JACCDS01 (sample SAMN15323445, study PRJNA562643) | freshwater metagenome | isolation source: river surface water | place: USA:Blue River Watershed | collected 2017-08-17 | reverse complement strand
CTCGGGCGCGAGCATCCGGAGAGCTACTGGCGCTTCATGCACGAGCAGCTCTTCAACCACATCGATATCCCGTCCGGAAACGTGAACGTGCCGGACGGCACGGTGGCGCGGGGCGACGTGTTCGCGTGGTGCCGCGGCTACGAGGAGAAGATCAAGGCCTGCGGCGGTCTCGACCTGCAGGTCCTGGGCATCGGCCGCACCGGCCACATCGGATTCAACGAGCCCGGATCCACGCGCGAGTCGCGCACCCGGATGGTGACGCTCGACGGGCTGACCCGGCGCGACGCGGCCCGCGACTTTCTCGGCGAAGCCAACGTGCCGCGCCACGCGATCACGATGGGCGTCGGCACGATTCTGGACGCGCGGCGCATCGTGCTGCTGGCGTGGGGTGAATCGAAGGCCGCGGTGCTCGCCAAGGCGGTCGAGGGCACGCCGGACGATTCCTTGCCGGCGAGTTTTCTCCAGGGGCACCCGCAGGTGCGTTTCCTGACGGACCGGGCGGCGGCATCGGGGCTGACGCGCGTGCGGTTCCCGTGGCTGGTGGCGCCGGTGGCGTGGACCCCGGCGTTGACGCGGCGCGCGGTGATCTGGCTCTCGCAGACGGTCAAAAAACCTGTGCTCAAGCTGCTCGACGAGGACTACAGCGAGCACGGCATGGCGGACCTGCTGACCGAAAGCGGACCGTCGTATGCGCTGAATATCCGGATCTTCAACGAAGTGCAGCACACGATCACGGGTTGGCCCGGCGGCAAGCCCAACGCCGACGACACGTCGCGCCCGGAGCGGGCCTCCCCCTTTCCCAAGCGGGTTGTGGTTTTCAGTCCGGAACCTTCGCACGATGTGCTCGGGATGGGCGGGACGCTGCGGCGCCTGAAAGAACAGGGGCACACCGTGATGGTGGTCTACCTCACCTCCGGTAATCTCGCGGTGCCGGACGAGGAAGCCGTGATGGCGGCGGATCTGGTGGCCGAGTTGGCCCAGAGTTTTGCGCTCTCCGACGGGCCGGTCGTCGATTTTGCGCGGGAGACGCGGGCCGAGTTGCAGGCCAAGTCGGCGTTCGCGAGCGACTCCGCGCGAATCCGCAGCATCAAGGGATTGTTGCGGCGGGGCGAGGCGCGCGCGTCCTTGCGCGACTGCGCCTTCTCGAAAGATCAGGCGCGCTTCCTCGATCTCGGCTTCTACGAGCGCGGCCGCTACCGCCAGTTCGCACCGGATGCCGCCGATACGGCGGCCGTGGTGCGCGTGCTGCGCGAGTTCATGCCCAACCAGATTTTTCTCACCGGCGACCGCGACGATCCCTCGTCCGTCAGCGCGGTCTGTTTCGATCTGGTGCGCCGCGCTTGCCGTGAAGTCGCCGGCGAAGAGTGGTATCGCGATTGCCGGGCGTGGGTCTACCGCGGGGTCGACACGCCCTGGGAGGCGCCGGACATCGACATGGCGGTGCCGCTCAGCCCGCGCGAACTGGCGCTGAAGACCCAGGCGGTCTTCCATCACAAGAGCCAGCGCAGCCAGACTCCGGTATCGTCCGGGCTGCGCGAACCCTGGCAGCAGGCCGAGCAGCAGAACCGGGCGTTGGCCGCGGTCTACGACCAGCTCGGGCTCGCGGACTACGAGGCGATCGAAGCCTTCGCCCGGGCGAAAATCTGAACCCCGACCTTCCGATGCTTGCGATCCAACCGAAACTCAATCCGCCCCTGGAACGGGAATTCGTGCCGGCGGCGCTGTGGAACCGCGCCTTTCGGGCGCTCGTCGCCGCGGACCCGCGGTCCCGGCCGTTCGCGCTGACGTTGAGCAAGGCGGGCGGCGGGACGGCGCGCTTTGACGGCCGGTTGCTCGGGGCCGGCCATCCGACGGCGGCAGCCAACCTCGTCTACGTCGAACGGCTGTTGAAGTTTTTGCTGTGGCAGAAAGGCGGATGCACCGTGCGGATCGCGGGCGCGGACGACCTGGCGGACGGCCTGCGCGCCCTCTATGCGCCCGGCGGAGCGCGGGCATTCGACCACGCCTTCATGGGTGAGAAAGTGCACGGTCATCGTTTCGAGATTTCCGCCGTGCGGTTCGAGGAGTTGCCGCAGGAGCAAACCGGGACGTTGCCGCTGGGGCGAAATCTCGAGGGTTGCCGCATCGGCTTCGACCTCGGCGGCAGCGATCGCAAAGCGGCGGCCGTGATCGACGGCAAAGTGGTGTTCTCCGAGGAGATCGCGTGGGATCCCTATTTCCAGCAGGACCCGAGCTATCATCTCGAGGGCGTGCACGATTCCCTGCAGCGGGCGGCCGCGCATTTGCCGCGGGTCGATGCGATCGGCGGCAGCGCCGCGGGCGTCTACGTCGACAACGAGGTGCGCGTGGCGTCGCTGTTTCGCGGCGTGCCGGCGGATCTCTTCGAGAAACACATCCGGCGGATGTTCTTCACGCTGCAGCAGCGTTGGGGCGGCGTGCCGTTCGAGGTGGCCAACGACGGCGAAGTCACGGCGCTGGCGGGGTCGATGTCGCTCGGCGACGGCGCGGTGCTCGGCGTGTCCATGGGCACGAGCCAGGCGGGCGGTTATGTGACCCCGGCGGGCGGCATCACGCCCTGGCTCAACGAACTCGCGTTCGCGCCGGTGGACTACGGCGCGAACGCACCGCGCGACGAATGGTCGGGCGACATCGGCTGCGGCGTGCAGTATTTCTCCCAGCAAGGCGTGGCGCGGCTGGCCAAACTGGCGGGCTTTGCGTTCGCCGACGGCATGCCGTTTCCCGAGCAGCTCATCGCGGTGCAGGCGGCGATGGCCGCGGGGGATGCGCGCGCGCGGGCGATCTACGAATCGATCGGCACGGTCTTCGGCTATGCCATCGCGCACTACGCGGAGTTCTACACCCTGCGCCACGTGCTCGTGCTCGGACGCGTGACCTCGGGCGCCGGCGGCGACCTCATTCTCAGCCAGGCGCGCCGGGTGCTGGCCGCGGAGTTTCCGGAACTGGCCGAACGGATCGGGCTCCATACGCCCGACGAGAAGGACAAACGTCACGGGCAGGCCATCGCCGCGGCAAGCCTGCCGGCCCTGCGCAAATAATTCGCCCCTTTTTACCATGAAACTCTCCCATCCGCAGGCCGACGTGTATGTCCCCGCCGGCGACCTTTCCCCCGACCAGGCGCTCGCGCGCGTGACGCACCTCGCGATCGGCGCGCACCAGGACGACCTCGAGATCATGGCCCACGCCGGGATCAGCGACTGCCTCGAGACTCCCGGCAAGGCGTTCGGGGGGGTGGTCGTGACCAACGGGGCGGGTTCGCCGCGCACCGGCAGCTACGCGCATCTGACCGACGACGAAATGCAGGCCGTGCGGCGCGAGGAGCAACGCGCCGCGGCGAGGCTCGGTCGCTACGCGATCCAGCTGCAGCTGGCCCACCCCAGCGCGGCGGTAAAGACACCCGGCCACGCGGGGGTCGCGGCGGACTTCGCGGCGATCTTTGCCCTGTGTGTGCCCGAGGTCGTTTACCTGCACCAGCCGGCGGACAAGCACGATACCCATGTGGCCGTGTTTCTCCGTTGTCTGGAAGCGATGCGGGCCTTGCCCGCGGCGCAGCGGCCGAAGCGCGTGCTCGGGTGCGAAGTGTGGCGCGACCTCGACTGGATGGTGGACACGGACAAGGTGGCGCTCGACGCCGGGCGGCACGCGGATCTGGCGGTCGACCTGTTGAAGGCATTCGATTCGCAGGTGACCGGCGGAAAGCGCTACGATCTTGCGACGGTCGGTCGCCGGCAGGCGAACGCGACGTTCCATACCTCGCACGCGACGGACAAAATGCTCGGCATCACCTGGGCGATGGATCTCACGCCGCTGGTGCGCGATCCGGCCCTCTCGCCGGAGGAGTTCACGCTCGCCCACATCCGGCGGTTGCACGACGACGTGCAGACGCGGATGCGCAAGTTTGCGTGAGCTGGCGGCGGCCGGGGGCAGGGACACAGCCGAAGCGGCGATAGATCGGGCGCTGGATCGCTCCGGCTCCGGTGCGAGCTCGCGCCGCGACAGGGCCTGCGGCACACCGGACGCATGACGACCACGGCCAGGGAAAAAATCGCACGGTTTCGGGCGCTGCACGCCGCGCCGGGAATTTGGGTTCTGCCGAACCCCTGGGACGCGGGCTCCGCGCGAATGTTGGAGGCCATGGGGTTTCCGGCGTTGGCCACCTCGAGCAGCGCGGCGGCGGGCACGCTTGGGAGGGTCGACTACGGGTTGACCCGCGACGAGGCGTTGGCGATGGCGGCGGAAATCGTCGATGCGACGGGCGTGCCGGTGTCGGCCGATCTGGAGGATGGTTTCGGCGCGGGCGTGGAAGCGGTGGCGGAAACCGTGACGCGGGCCGCGCGGATCGGGTTGGCCGGATGCTCGATCGAGGATGCACCGGGCGGTGGCGTGCCCTATCCCCTGGAACTGGCCACCCAGCGGATCGAAGCGGCGGTGGCCGCGGCCCGGGCGGCGTCGCCCGGTGCGCCGATGGTGATCACGGCGCGGGCGGAAAACTTTGTGCGCGGTCGGGCCGACCTGGCCGATACGATCCGGCGGCTGCAGGCTTACGACGGGGCGGGGGCGGACGTGCTCTTCGCGCCAGGCTTGCCTGATCTGGACGCGATCCGCGCGGTATGCGCGGCTGTTGCGAAGCCGGTGAACGTGGTCGCGGGTTCGCGGGGAAAACCGTGGACGGCGGCCGAACTGGCGGCGGCGGGCGTGCGGCGCATCAGCCTCGCGACGGCACTTTATCGAGCCGCGATGGGGGCCCTGCGGGAGGCAGCGGACGAAGTGCGGACGCAGGGGACCTTTGCGTTCGGCGAGCGGGCGTTGGCGGCCGCCGACCTCAACGCGGTGATGCGTCCGCGGGGCGAATAACCGCGGAAACGCCGGCGCCGCTCGGGCGGAGGCGTGATCGCGGGCCGCGCCGCCGCGGAACGGCGGCGGCCGTTCGTTCGCCGGCGCGGACGCGCGGATCAGGCGCCGTTGCTCCGGGTGGAGACCTCGATGACGTCGTGGGGCGCGGCCTCTTTTTGGCCGGCGGGACTCACGCGGATATAACGGGCCTTGGCCCGGAGTTCCGGGAGGGTGGCGGCGCCGAGATAGCCCATGCCGCTCTGCACGCCGCCGATCAGGTTGGCGAGGACGTCGTCGACGGAGCCGGAAACTTCCTTGAGTGCCTCGATGCCCTCGGCCGTGACCTTGCGGGTGCGGTCGTTTTTGTCGTGGCCGTAGCGCGCGGCGCTGCCGGCCTTCATCGCGCTGAGCGAGCCCATGCCGCGGTATTGTTTGTAGACCTTGCCGTTGATTTCGAGGATCTCGCCCGGGGCCTCGCGGCAACCGGCGAGGAGGCCGCCGAGGATCACGGCGTCGGACAGGGTGAGCGCCTTGACGATGTCGCCGCTCTTGGTGATGCCGCCGTCGGCGATGAGTTTGACGCCCTTCTTCTTCGCGGCGGTGCCGGCGACGTGGAGAGCGGTGAGCTGCGGGATGCCGACGCCGGCCACGATGCGGGTGGTGCAGATGGATCCGGGCCCCTGGCCGATCTTGATGGCGTCGGCACCGCAGTCGGCGAGGAAGGCGACGCCGCCGGCGGAGGTGACGTTGCCGGCGATGATGGTGAGGTGCTTGAAGGCGCCGCGCACAAGTTTGACGACCTCGCCCACGCCCGCGGTGTGGCCGTGGGCGGTGGAGACGGCGATGGCGTCGACGTGCTCGGCGACCAAGTGGCCGACGTGCTCGACGATCTTGTCGCGATCCAAGGAGCCGTCGGACTTGCGCACGGGCGAGAGCGCGGCGCCGACGACGAGACGGAAATCGGCGTCGCGCGCGGGTTTGCGGCGGGACTTCGACTCGGCCGTGATGCGTTCGACGTCGGAGGCCGTGATAAGGCCGCGCAGCTGGTCGGCGTCGTCGACGACGAGCATTTTGTTGATCCCGACGTGGGCGGTGAAAAACGCGTCGGCGGCCTTGATCGGATCCTTGGCGATGGCGCGGTGCCGCTCGGTGCGGAGCTGCGCGCGGGGAGTCATGACGTCGGCGATCTTTTTCGTCTTGTAGCGTTCCTTGACGAGGTTGCCGGAGAGCAGGCCGGCGAGGCGGCCGGCGGGATCGACGACGGGGAAGGTGGAGAAGGCAAAGCGCTTGGCCTCGATCAACGCGAGGACGTCGCCGATCAGCTGGTCGGGAGAGACGGTGATGGGGTCCTCGATCAGGCCGTGGATGTGGCGCTTCACGCGGGCCACTTCCTTCACCTGGTCCTTCGGGGACATGTTGTAGTGAATCAGGCCGAGGCCGCCGTTGAGCGCCATGGCGATGGCCATCCGGGACTCGGTGACGGTGTCCATGTCGGACGAGACCACCGGAATCTGGAGGCGCAGGGCGTCGGAGAGAGCGGTGGAGGTGTCGGCGTCCTTGGGCAGAATCTCCGAGTAAAGGGTCGCCAGCGACACATCGTCGAACGTGAGCGCCGTGGGCAAGTTGGCGCGGAAAAAGGCGTCGGCCGGGAGATAAAAGTCGCCGTCGGCGTAAGCAGCGGCGGAGGCGGAGGACGTGGCAACCTTGGTCATGAGTTGCCATGAACGGAGTATGCCCGGGCGCGGGATGCGCAAACAGAAAGTCGGGTTTGCGCGGCGGGCGGCGCGCGTATGACGTGGGGCATGAAGGTGCGTTTCCAGTTTCGCCGCTACCGGCTGCCGTTTCGGGCGCCGGTGCGGACCGCGCACGGAACCTGGGCCGAGCGCGAGGGCCTGGTGGTGCGGGTGGAGGACGCCGGCGAAGGCGGCAGCGGTGCCGTCGGCTGGGGAGAGGCGGCGCCGATTCCCGGCTTCGGGCTGGAAACGGCGGAGGCGGACGAGGCGGCGGCGCGCGCCCTGGGCGAATACGGGGAGTCGGACGACTTGCCGCGCGGCTTGCCGGCGGAGCTGGCGTGCCTGCGGTGCGCCGTCAGGGAGGCACTGGCCGAGGTGCGTGAGACCGCGACCGCGCGCGCGTCGGGCCCGGCGACGCGCGGGGTGCGGGCCTATCTGCCGGTGGCGGCGTTGTTGCCCGCCGGTAAGGCGGTGCTGGGGGCGATCGGGCCGAAAGCGGAGGCGGGCTTCCGGGTGTTCAAATGGAAAGTCGGCGTCGGCGACGTGAGCGACGAGTTGGCGCTGCTCGACGACGTGTGCGCGGCGTTGCCCGCAGGGTCGAAGCTGCGCCTCGATGCCAACGGCGCGTGGGACCGGCGCAAGGCGGAGCGGTGGCTGGAACGCTGCGTGGATCGGCCGGTGGAGTATGTGGAGCAGCCCTGTTTTGCCGGTGCGAGGGCGACGGAACGGGAACGGGCGCGCTGCGACGATGTGCTCCTCGGTCTGGCGGGCGACTACCCGACGCCGCTGGCGCTGGACGAATCCATGGGCGACGACGGCGACGCGACGCGGTGGATCGAACGCGGATGGCCGGGGGTCTATGTCGTCAAGCCGGCGCTCCTCGCGGAGGCCGACGGGACCTTGGCGGCGCTGGCGAAGGCAAGGGCGGACGTGGTGTTTTCCTCGGCGTTGGAGACCGCCGTGGGGGCAAGGGCCGCGCTGCGGCGGGCCTTGGCCTGGCGTCCGGAGGAAGCGGCGCCGCGTGCGGCGGGCTTCGGCGTATGGCCGCTGTTCGCGGACCGGCGCTGCGACGGGCCCTATGCGGCGGCGTTTGTGCGGGCGGAGGATGTGGCGCGGCTCGATCCGGAGGCCGTATGGAACGCGATCAGTTGAAGCGGCTGGCGCTGGAGGCGGGGGCGACGGAGGGGCCGGACGGTTTGGTGCGGCTCGGTCCCGCCGGGGCGGCGGGAACGGGGAACCCGTCCGGCGGGACGGCGCCCGCTCCGGACGGGCTGGGCTGGCTGGGGATCGCCACGGGCGGTTCGAGCGGCGCCCCGCGATGGGCGCGGCACGACGAACGGACGGTGGGGGCGGCGGCGGCGGGGTTCCGCGCGCATTTCGGTTTGGAACGGGTAAACGCGATCGACGTCCTCCCGGCGTATCATGTGAGCGGATTCATGGCACGCGTCCGTTGCGCGGCGACCGGCGGCCGCCACGTTGCGTGGGATTGGAAGGTCCTCGAGCGCGGCGGCCGACCCGCGCTCGACGCGGCGGCGGGCGGGTGGGTGATTTCGCTGGTGCCGACACAGCTGCAGCGCCTGCTGGCCCGGCCGGAAAGCGCGGCCTGGTTGCGCGGATTTGACGTCGTCCTGGTGGGAGGCGGGCCGGTGTGGGGGGAACTGGCGGCGCGGGCGGCGGCGGAGGGCGTCCGGGCGGCGCTGACCTACGGGATGACCGAGACGGCCGCGATGGTGACCGCGCAGCGCCCGGCAGAGTTTGCGGCGGGAGACCGCAGCAGCGGGCACGCGCTGCCGCATGCGTCGCTGCGGGTGGACGAGGCGGGACGGATCTGGGTCGGCGGGGCGTCGTTGTTCCGTGGTTACGCCCCGGCGTGGCGGGACGGACCCGAATGGGCGACCACCGACCTCGGCGAACTGGATGCCGCGGGACGTCTGCTGGTGAGCGGCCGGGCGGATGCCGTCATCATCACCGGCGGGAAGAAAGTGCAGCCCGCGGCGGTGGAGGCCGTGCTGCGGGCGAGCGGGGAGTTCGCGGATATCGCGGTGATCGGTGTGCCCGATTCCGAATGGGGCGAGGCGGTGGTCGCGTGCTACCCCGAAGGAGGGACGGGTTGCCCGGACCTGGCCAAGGCGGCGGCGGGCCTGGCGGCCCACGAACGGCCGAAACGCGCGGTCGCGATCAGTCCCTGGCCGCGGACCGAACACGGCAAGGTGAACCGCGCGGCGCTGCGGGCGCGGGTGATGGAGCGCGGCGGCGCCTGACGCGGCGCGGCCGGCCGGTGCTTTGCCGCTTGCGTCACCCGCGCGATTCGCCGTCTTTCGCGCGACGTTACCCTCCCCATGATGCTGCCCCTTCTGTTTTGGCGACGCGTCGCCCTTTGTCTCGGTCTCGGTCTTTGCGGCGGGACGGTGCCGTCGCAGGCGGCGCAACCGGTTCCGGCCGCGGAGAACCCGATGTTGGCGCGGATCTTTCCGTCGATTGTCCGCATCGAGGCGATCCGGCTCCGCCCGAGCGACGGGCGGCTGACGAAACAGTGGTCCGGCGGGAGCGGTGTCGTCGTGACGGCGCAGGGGCACGTGGTGACGAACTGCCATGTCACCGAAGACGGCGATTTTTTTCGCGGTTACCTGTTCGACGGGTCGCACGTTGAGGCGAAACTGATCGGGCAGGATGCGCTGACGGATCTCGCGGTGCTGCAGCTCGATCTCAGCCAGCGGCCGAAGGGTGCGCCGGCGCTGCCGGTGGCCAAGTTCGGCGATTCGTCGAAGCTGACGGTGGGCGAGGAAGTGTTCGCGCTCGGGAGTCCCGGATTCCTGTCGCAGTCCGTGACCCGCGGCATCGTCTCGAATCCTTCGCTCGTGCTGCCGGAGCAAACGGTCGGGCGCATGATGCTGCGCGGGGAAGACGTGGGGCAGTTTGTGCGCTGGGTCCTGCACGACGCCCGGATCTTCGGCGGCAACAGCGGCGGTCCGCTGGTCAACGCCCGCGGCGAAATCGTCGGCATCAACGAAATCGGGGTCGTGAGCCTGAGCGGCGCGATCCCCAGCACGCTGGCGCAGGCGGTGACGGAACAGCTCATCGCCCACGGCCGCGTGACCCGGGGATGGTCGGGGGTGACGGTGCAGCCGCGGCTCGAGGCCGACGGGGAAGCGCTGGGGGTGGTGGTGAGCGACGTGGCCGAGGGCTCCCCGGCCGCAGGCGCGGGGCTGCGGCCCGGCGACGTGATTCTGGCCTGCGACGGCCAGGCCATCGAAGGCGCGGAGGAGAAGGCGGTTTCCCATTTTGTGCGGCTCGAAGCGAGCCAACTGCCCGGCCGCGAACTGGCGCTCGACTACAAACGGGGCGGACAACGCGCGACGGCGAAGGTGAAGCTCCTGCCGCGCGAACCGGCACGGTCCGACGACACCGAACTCGGCACGTGGGGCCTCGTGGTCCGCGACCTCACCGCGAAGATCGTCCGCAACGAACGGCTGCCGGACGGGCGCGGCGTCTGGCTGGAGAACGTCCGTCCCGCGGGCCCCGCGGGGCAGGCGGAACCGGTGCTGCGGCGCGAGGACGTGCTGGTCGCGGTGGACGGCCAGGCGGTCGGAAGCGTCGCGGACCTCCGGGCGCTGACGGAGAAATTGATGGCGGATGCGCCGAAGGGTGTGCGCACGGTGCTGGCAAGCGTGCGCCGCGACGGCGCCGTGCTGAGCGCGGTGGTGGACCTGCGGCGGCGCGACGAGCGCAATCCGCCGGTCCAGGCGCGCAAGGCGTGGCTGGGCGTCGAGTCGCAGCCGCTGACGCCGAAACTTTCGGCCCGGCTCGGAGTGAAGGCGGACGGCGGGGCGCGGGTGACGCGCGTTTATCCGGCAACCAAGGCCGAGGCGGCGGGCCTGAAGGTGGGCGATGTGATCGTGGCGCTGGACGGGTCGCCGGTGCCGGCGCGGCGGCAGCAGGATTCCGATGTGTTGGCGCGGCAGATCCGGCAATACCGCTCGGGCACCGAGGCGACCTTCGATGTCTGGCGCGACGGTGCGGTGCAGAAACTGAAAGTGGTGCTCGAGGAGCAGCCGGCGCCGACGACCGAGGTGCCGTGGTGGCAGGATGAGATGCTGGAATTTTCGGCCCGCGACATCGCCTTCGACGACCGGGTGAAGCTGCAACTCGGGAGCGAGGCGAAAGGTGCGCTGGTGGAAAGCGCCGTGCCGGCAGGCTGGGCGGCCTTGGCGGGTCTGCGGGCGGACGATGTGATCGAGCAGGCGAACGGCGCCGCGGTCGCGTCGCTGGAAGACCTGAAGCGTGCGCGCGACGGAGTCGCGGCCGAAGGCAAGGCGTGGCTCGTGCTGCTGGTGCGGCGCCGCGGTCAGACGCTGTTCGTCGAAATCAATCTCAAGCCGATCAAACCCAAATCATGATGACCTTCCGCCATATTCTGTCGCTGGCCGCCTTGGCCGCTCCGTCCGTTCCCCTGGTTGCCGCGCCGGAAACCGAGGCGGCGGCGGGCCGGGCGCTGATGAAGCGTCACGCCGATGCGATCGTCGACATCGAGCTGGTGGTGACCATGAAAATGAAGATGGGCGAGCGCGAGTTGCCTCCGACCGAGCGGCGGATCGAAGTGAACGGCACGGTGATCTCGGCGTCGGGGCTGACGGCGACCTCGCTGGTGAGCGTCGATCCGCAGATGCAATTCGAGTCGGCGCGCGCATCGCAGGGCAGCATGCGGGGCGTGGAGTTGGTCGGGGCCGAGTTCAAGGAGGTGAAGTTGCGCCTCGCCGACGGCAAGGAGGTGCCGGCGAGATTCGTGCTGAAGGACGCGGATCTGGACCTGGCGTTCATGGCCCCGGAGCAGGACGAGGCCGGGCGGACGTATCCGTTTGTCAGTCTGGCGGACGCCGCCGAGGGGAAGGTCATGGAGACGTATTTCCTCGTGGCGCGCGCGTCAAAGTCGCTGCAGCGCGTGCCGATCGTGCGCACGACCGACGTGCTCGGCGTGGTCGAAAAACCGCGGCGCCTCTATCTGCTCACGGACCAGATGCTGGGCATGCCGATCTTCGACGCGCAGGGGAATGTGCTCGGGCTGTCGCTGCAGCATTTCGCCGGCGGGCGGATGTCGGGCACGGTGGTGCTGCCGGCGCCGGATATCGCGGAGATGGCGAAACAAGCCGCGGCGATGCAGGCGGCGAAGCCCGCTCAGCCCTGAGTCGGGGCGAGGAGCGGAAGCTCGCGGGCATCCGGCCGGGGCGGCACGAGCGCCGAACGGGACGGAATGAACCGCTGCAGCAACAGGCGGAATTTTCGCAGGTCGAGCGGCTTGGTCAGGTGTTCGTCCATACCCGACGCGAGGCAGCGCTCGCGGGTGCCGTCCGTGATGGTGGCGGTGAGCGCGATGATGGGGGTGTGCCGGCCCTCGGGTTCGGCGGCCCGGATGCGTTCGGTGGCGGTGAAGCCGTCGAGGTCGGGCATCTGCAGGTCCATCAGAATGGCGTCGTAGGCATTTTCGCCCGCCAGTCGGATCGCCTCCTCGCCGCCGGCGGCGAGCGCGGGCGCGAAGCCGCTGCGGCGGAGAAACACCTCCAGCAGGAAACGGTTCGTTTCCATGTCGTCGACGACGAGAATCCGGGGCGGCTGGACGGGCGCGGCGGGCTCGTTCTCCGCGGGGGAGAGCTCGGGCGGGGCGACGAGGGCAAACGGAATGGAGAGCTGGAATTCGGAACCGGCGCCCGGTTCGCTCTGCGCCGAGATTCGGCCGCCCATGAGCTCGACGAGGCGACGGCAGATCGCGAGCCCGAGGCCGGTGCCGCCGAATCGCCGCGTGGTGGACGAGTCCACCTGGACGAACATCTGGAACAGCCCCGAAAGCCGGTCGGGCGGGATGCCGATGCCGGTGTCGCGCACACGGACGAGCAGTTCGCCGGTCTGGCCGGGCGAAGGCGGGGCGATCCACTGGAGGTAGACGGTCACCGAGCCGCGCGGGGTGAACTTGATGGCGTTGTCGACGAGGTTGACGAGGATCTGGCGGAAGCGGAACGGGTCGCCGGCGATCAGGAGCGGTCCGGCAAGCTGGGCCTCGAAGCGCAGCTCGATGTTCTTCTCCTGGGCGCGGGCGCTCATGAGCTTCAGGACATCGTGGGCGGTCTCCGCCGGGGCAAAGGGCAGGCGCTCGAGCAACAGCCGGCCGCCTTCCATCTTGGTCAGGTCGAGGATATCGCTCACCAGGGACGTGAGCCGGGCGCCCTCGCTGGTGATCGTCGCGACGTAGCCGCGCTGGGCGTCGTCGAGCCGGGTGCCGGAGAGGAGGTTGGCGAATCCCATGACCGCATTGAGCGGCGTGCGGATCTCGTGGCTGACCACCGCGAGGAAATCGCCTTTGGCGCGGCTGGCTTCGTCGGCGGCGATTTTGGCGCGCTGGAGTTCGGCCTCGATCGCGGCATGGTGCCGGACTTCGCGCCGCAGCACGGCCAGCCGGGCGGCCGCGACCAAAATCACCAGCGCGACCAGCGCGACCGCGCAGAGCACGGTGCCGCGGGCGAGGGCGACGGGGAGACTGCCGCCGTCGACGCGCGGGTTGACCAGCAGAACGGACCATTCCGCGAGCAGGGCGCCGACCACCGCGAGCGCGTTGACGGCCAGGCAGGCAAGGCGGGAGAACTCCGCGGAGGCGCCGTGACGCCGGACCCACAGGTGGGTGACGTAGCACCCGAGCATCGTCGCCAGAACGACGGCCGCGGCGTCGATACGCCAGCGGGCAATTGCTTCAAGCCATGTGGAGGTGGGCGACATCGCAGGGTGATCGCTAGGCCGACGAGGCTGGGCGCAGCCGGGGGGCGCGGGCAAAGCGAGAGGTTACTTATCGGCTACTTACCGGCTACTTATGGCCGGACGCCGGGCGGCTACGTGTTGCTACGCGGGCCGCCCGCGGAGGTCCGGCGGCCGGAGATACCCGGCGGATGGATACGGCGTGGCGCGGGGGCTGCTCTGGCCGGGCATGGAAAAAGCACCGTCGGGTCCGGCCATGGTCTACGGCGTGGAGGAGCGGTTACCGGTCGCGACCGCCCTGCTGTTGGGCGCGCAACACGTTTCGGCGATGATGATCGGCACGATCACGCCGCCGTTGTTGTTGGCGGGGGCGCTGAAGTTCGATCCGGACGACACGGCGTATTTCGTGAGTGTGGCGCTGCTCTCGTCGGCGTTGGGCGCGTGGCTGCAGTGCCGGCGGCGCGGGCCGATCGGCGCGGGGCTCCTGAGTGTCACGGGCACAAGCTTCGCCTTCATCGAGCCCCTGACGCGGGCCTGGCATGCGGGCGGGCTCGCGATGATGTTCGGCATGTCGTGCGTGGCCGCGCCGATCCAGATGGCGCTGGCCCCGCTGTTGCCGCGCTTGCGCCGCCTCTTTCCCCCGCTGGTCTGCGGGATCGTGGTGATGCTGATCGGGACTTCGCTCCTGCCCACGGCGTTTTACGGCATCGCGGCGCCGGTGCGGGAAGGAGCGCCGGGCTGGCTGGGCCTGGCCGTCGCGGCATTGGTCATCGGGATCGTGGTCGGGTTGCAGGCCGTCGGCCGGACGTGGGCGCGGGTGTCCGCGGTCGCGCTGGGCCTCGCGGCGGGCTGCGTCGCGTGCGGCATGCTCGGGGCGTTGCAATCCCCTCCGGCGGGCGACGGCGCATGGTTCACCGCGCCGCGGTTGCTGGGGCACGGCTTCGCGTTCAGCTGGGACCTGCTCGTGCCCTTCGGCTTCATTTACCTCGTTTCGTCGATCGAGGCGATGGGGGACATGACGGCGACGGCGCAGTTGTCGGGATTGCCGACGGACGGGGACGCGCACTGGCGGCGACTTTCGGGCGGAATCCTGGCGGACGGCGCCACGTGCCTGGTGTCGGCGGTCGCGGGGGGCTTTCCGAGCACCACGTATGCGCAGAACAACGGCGTGATCCAGATCACGGGCGTGGCGGCGCGCCGGGTGGGGTATGCGATGGCGGCGATTCTGGCGCTGCTCGGACTGTTTCCGATCGTCGGGCGGTGGGTGACGGTGATTCCGCCGGCGGTGCTGGGCGGGCTGGCGTTGCTGATGTTCGGCCTGGTCGCGGTGAGCGGGCTCCGGATCGTCGTGGGCGGCGGGCTCGGTCACCGCGAGGGAGTCATTCTCGCGCTCGCGCTCGGGGTGGGCATCGGTCTGCCGACGCAGAAGTCGATCGTGAACGGCCTGCCGGAAGGGCTGCGCGCGCTGTTCGATTCGGGCATCTCGGCCGGCGGCACGGTGGCGCTCGCGCTCAATCTGCTGTGGCCGGCCGGCGGGGCGGCGCCGGCCCCGTCGCGGCCGTGACGCGGGGTCAGGCGCGGAACGGCCAGAGGTGGAAGAACTGGAAGAAGAAGATCGCGGCGAGGCCGTAGCCGAGCGGGGTCATCTTGCGGGCCTCGCCGAGGCCGAGGGCCAGCAGCGCGGACGCGATCAGGCCGAGGCCGATGCCCTCGGCGATGCTGAACGTGAGCGGAATCGCGAGGAGCGTGAGGACCGCGGGGGCGGCGACCTTGAAGTCCGACAAGTCGATGTCGGCCACCGACTGCATCATGAAGATGCCGACGATGACGAGGGCGGGGGCGGTGGCGGCGGCGGGAATGATGAGAATCAGCGGCGTGAAAAACAGGGCCAGCAGCATCAAGCCCGCGGTGGTCAAGGCGGTGAGACCGGTGCGGCCGCCCGCCTCGACGCCGGAGGCGGACTCGATGTAGCTGACGACGGTGGAGGTGCCGAAGACGGCGCTCAAGACGGTGGCGATGGAGTCGGCGACCAGCGCGCGGCCGGCCCGGGGCAGCGTGCCGTCGGGCCGCAGGTAGCCCGCGCGCTTGGTCACGCCGATGAGCGTGCCGATGTTGTCGAACATATCGACGAGGAGCAGCGTCAGGATGAGGGGCAGGGCGAGGAGGAACGCGTTGCCGTTGGTGAGGAAATTGAACGTGAGCTTGAGGAAGATCGGCTCGGGCGAGGCGGGAAGCGCGACGAGGCTGGCGGGAAGCTGGGTGACGGTCTTGCCGGCACCGGCGCCGACAAACAGGCCGAGCACGGTCACCACGCCGATGCCGATGATGATGGCGCCGGTGATGCGGCGCGCGACGAGCACGGCGGTCAGCATGATGCCGAAGAGACAGAGCGCCACCGGGCCGGACGCGAAATCGCCGTGGGAGACGAAGGTGGCGGGATTGGCGACGATGATGCCGCCGTTTTTCAGGCCGATGAACGCGATGAAGAGGCCGATGCCGCAGGTGACGGCGATCTTCAGCGAGTGCGGGATCGCCTCGATGATCTTCTCGCGCACGCCGGTGACGGACAGCAGGAGGAAGATCACGCCGTTGATGCAGACCATGCCGAGCGCCTCGGTCCACGGCACGCCCTTGCCGAGCACCAAGGTGAACGTGAAGAAGGCGTTGATGCCCATGCCCGGGGCGAGCGCGATCGGGTAGTTGGTGAGCAGCGCCATCAACGCGGTGGCGAGGGCGGCGGTGAGGGCGGTGACGGTGACGAGCGCCGCCTTGTCCATCCCGGTGTTGGCCAAAATGGCGGGGTTCACCGCGAGGATGTAGGCCATCGCGGCGAACGTGGTGAGGCCGGCCTGGATTTCGCGGCCGACGGTGGTGCGGTGCTGGTCGAGTTGGAAGAAACGCTGGAGCATGGACGGAGCCGGGGGTTCAGGGAGTCGCGGGCGCGGCGGAGGCGACCGGGAGAGCGGGAAAATTGAGCAGGAAGTTAACAGTGAAGAGGGCGGTGGCGCGCGCGGCGAGCGCGTAGAAGGGCACGCCTTCGTAAGGGGCGTCGCTGACGACGCGAAACGCGATGTAGCGCAGGCCGTAGGCGTGGGCGACGGCGGCGACGTGGCCGGATTCCATTTCCTCGACGTCCATGCCGAAGGTGCGGTGCGACCAGCGCACGCGGTCGAGTTCGAGGTTGATCTCGTGGGCGGAGCCGATGACGCCCGGAAAAACCCGACCCATGGGGTTGCGGGTGCGCAGGGCGACCGCGACCGCCTCGCGGTCGCCGCGAAATCCGTCTACATGGGCGACGAAATCACCGTCCGGCGCCGCACGAAGGCGCTGGGGCAGCGGCGACCAGTCGAGCGGGCGGGTGCCGGCGCCGGCGGCGCGGGGCGGCGAGCGGAAGTTGCCGTAATCGAGGGCGCGATCGCCCACGATGATGTCATGGAGCGCCAGATACGGGGCCTGGGCGCCGCTGGTGCCCTGGTTCACGACGAAGCGCGGGCGGAATTCCTCGATCCCCACGACGGTCGCGGCGGTGCAGTTGAGCAGCCCTTGTCCGGTGAGCGAGACCGCGACGCGATGCGGCCCGATGCGGCCGAGCCAGAAGGTGAACGGCCCCAGCGCGACCTTCTCGGTGCCGGGGCCCAGCGCCCCGACGATTTCGCGCACCTCGAGTTTCTCGGCGCCCTGCACGAGGAAATCGACCGGTGCACGCGCCGGGGCCGCGGCGAGACGGCCATGCACGGCCACGACGAAAAGCAACGCGAGGACCCGGTAGATCCGACGGCGGAAGAGGGCGCACTTCACGGGGAGGCCTCCAGAAAGGCCAGGCCCGCGGCCGCCGCCTGGGCGCCCGTGCCCGAGATCACACGCAGGCCGATCGCGGGAACGCCGAGCAGGGCCGCCGCCCCCGCGATGTGGGCGGACTCGCCGTCCTCGGCGGAGGTCTGCCAGTGGGTGCGGATCCAGGCGACGCGATCCGCCTCCTGGTTGACTTGATGGGCGGAGCCGAGGGTGCCGCGCCGCACGCGGGCGGGGGCGACGGACAGCGCCAGCGCGCGGGACAGCGCCGCCGGGTCGGCCGGGAAGAACTCGGTCGGTGTCTCGCGCTCGCCGGGCGACAACAGGAGGTGCGGGCGTTTCTTCCAGGTCAGTGCGTCGCTGCCGGCGTCCAGGGCGGTGACGGGCGAGATCATCCCGTCAAATGCGGCGAAGCGCTCGCTCACAACGAGGTCGCCGGGGCGCAGGTCCGGGTCGTGCGGCCGGCTGACGCCGACGATCACGACGAGCGCGGGGGCGTGGCGACGGATGGCGAGGACGGTCGCGGCCACGGCATTGAGCGGGTCGCCTTCGCTGCGGGCGACGGCGACGGGGTGCCGGCCGAACGTGCCGGACCAGGTTGTCCACACGCCGCGGGAGGCGGGGACGACTCCGGTCAGCCGATCGAGGATGGGGCGGACGACGGAGTCGTCCGTTCCGACGATGAGCAACGGCGCAGGGCGGTCGGCGGGGGCGGCGGCGACCAAGGACGATCCGGACAGGGCGAGCCACGGGAGAAGAAGTGCGGGCAGCAGGCGCGGAAAAGGCCGGGTTCGAAGCATGGATCGGAGCGGGAAAGCACGGCTTGTGCCGCTTGCGGGCGGGCGCCAAGAGTGCGGCATGATCGTCGACGCCCACGTGCACCTCTATCCGCCCGAAGTCGCGGCGGATCCGGCCGCATGGGGCGCGCGCGCGGGCGAGCGCCATTGGTCGGAGTTGTGCACCCGGCGGCGGCGGGACGGCCGGCCGGTGCAGGAGTTTCCGAGCGTCGAGGGCCTGTTGCGGGCAATGGACGCCGCGGGGGTGGGGCGCGCCTGGTTGCTCGGGTGGTATTGGGAACACGCCGCGAACGCCGAAAGGCAGAACCGGTTTTACGCCGACTGCGTGCGGGCGCACGGGGATCGGCTCGCGGCCTTCGGCACGGTGCAGCCGGCAGCCGGGCCGGAGGCGGTGCGGGACGAGATCGCGCGGATCCGGGACGCCGGCTTGGTCGGGCTCGGCGAGCTGTCGCCCCACACGCAGCTGGGCGGAATCGCAGGAGCCGGTTTGGCGGCGACGCTGGAGCTCGCGGGCGCGTTCGGTCTGCCGGTCAATCTGCATGTGACCGATCCGGCGGGAAAGGCCTATCCCGGTCGCGTGGAGACGCCGCCGGAGGATTTCGCGCGGCTGGCGGAGCAGTATCCGAAAACCCAGTTCGTGCTGGCCCACTGGGGCGGGCGGATCGGCGCGATCCGCCCGGAGGTGGTCGCGCGGCCCAATGTCTGGTTCGACACGGCGGCGTCGCCGCTGCTTTACCCGGACGCGGCGTGGCCCGACCTGCTGCGGGCGTGCGGCGGCGGGGAACGGGTGTTGTTCGGCAGCGATTATCCGCTCGTGCTGTATCCGAGGCAGGAGTCGAGCGCCGAACTGGGGCGGCTGGTCGCGGCGGCCCGGGCGGGCGGCGCCGGCGACGCGGTGCTGCACGGGAACGCCGCGCGGTTGCTCGCGACCGCGCGCGCCGGGGCGACAAGCCGGTAGCCGGCTCAGGCCGCTGCGCGATCGAGCGCCCAAGCCAGCGCCGGACTCGTCAGGTCGGGAACGACCAGCTGCAGGCCGGTGGTGAGCCCGGACGGCAGCGGAACCGGCACGGTGAGGACGGGTTGGCCGCCGAGACTGGCAGGGGCGGTCAACGTGATGAGCCGTGAGCGCAGTTCCGGCGTGCACTCGGGTTTGGTGGGTGCGCCGCACGGCGAGGCGGGCAGGAGCAGGAAGTCGTAGGAGCCGAAATACGCCCGCCACGCGGCGCGGACCGCGAGAAGGGTGGCATCGGCCGCGCGATGGTGCTCGGGGGCGAGGGTGTGCGCGCGTTGCAGGCGCGGCCAGACCACCGGGTCGTATCGGTCGCGGAAACGCTCCGCCCAGGCGGCGTGGACGGCCCACGCTTCCCGCGCGACGATGGTGTGGTAGGCCTCGAGCGTGGGTGCAAACGCGCGCTCCAAGGTCTCGGCGGCGACCGAATCGGCCAGCGGCGCAAACCGTGCGGCGGCCTCGCGGCACGCGAGCGCGACGTCCCCGTCGAGGCCCGGAAGCGGAAGGTAGAGGCCGCGCGGTGCGGCCGGACCGGCGGGTCGCGGCGGCGGCAGCAAGGCCGCGATGGTCGAGCGCAAATCCGCCGTGGTGCGGGTGAACCAGCCCGCGGTGTCGCAGGTGGGCGAAAGCGGAAACGCGTCCGCGATCCACGGTTCATGCGGCGTGAGGCGCAGGCCGAAAAGTCCGCAGAACGCGGCCGGGACGCGCACCGAGCCGCCGGTGTCGCTGCCGAGCGCGAACGGCACGAGACCGGCCGCCACCGCGGCGGCGCTGCCGCTGCTGGATCCGCCGGTGGTGCGGCCGGGGAAGCCGGGGCGGTCGACGTCGCCGTAGTGCGGGTTTTCCCCGGTGATGCCGTAGGCGAACTCGTGCAGGTGGGTCTTGCCGGCGAAGACGGCCCCGGCGGCGGCGAGGGCGAGGGCGAACGCGCCGCCGGCCGGCGGCGTCCGGCGGACCTCGGGCAGGAAGGTCGAGCCCGCGAAGGTCGGCGTGCCCGGGAAATCGAACAGGTCCTTCGCGAAGAACGGCACGCCGCCGAGCGGACCGCCGCGCGCCGCGGCGGCGAAGCGGGCGGCAAGTTCGGGCTCGGGGCAGAGCCAGGCCAGCACCGCGCGTTGCTGCGCGGGCGACAGCACGGTGCGCGCGCGACGGTGGATTTCGGCGGCGGCGGATGCGGGGGAGAGGGCCTGCCAGTCGCGGAGGGTCATGGCGGGAAAGTTCGTCGGACGGGGAGATATGACGCAATCCTCCGCGAATGTTGCTCGCGGGTGCCGGAGGCGCTTCAAATGGTGCGGCATGAATCCGGTCCGGTGTCTGTTGCTCGTGGGAGTGCTCGTCGCGTGCGCGGCGGGCTGTGCGCGCAAGGAGCCCGCGCCGCCGCCGAAACCGAGCGGGCCGCGCAAGGTGGTCCTGCAGACGGACTGGTTTCCGCAGGCGGAGCACGGCGGCTTCTACCAGGCGCTGGCGAAAGGGTTTTACCGGGAGGCGGGGCTCGAGGTGGAGATCTGGCCGGGCGGGCCGGGGTCGGGGATCAAGCTGAAGGTGGCGCGCGGCGACGCGGATTTCGGGATGATGCGCAGCGACGACCTGCTGCTGGCGGCGGGCAGCGGCATGCCGCTGGTGATGGTGGCGGCCTCGCTGCAGCACGACCCGATGGGGCTGATGGTGCACCACGACAGTCCGGTCAAAACGTTCAAGGACCTCGCCGGCCGGGCGGTGGTCGGGAACGTGGGGATGGCCTATTTCCCCTTCATCGAGAAAAAATTCGGCGTGAAGTTGGAGCGCCGGCAAACGACGTTCGGCATCGGCGAATTCCTCGCGGATCCGACGGCGGTCCAGCAGTGCATGGTGACGAACGAGCCGTTCTTCGCGGAACAAAACGGGCGGCGGGTGCGCACGCTGACGCTCACGTCGGCCGGCTACGATTGCTACCATGCGATCTTCACGCGGCGGGAGCTGACGCGCACCGCGCCGGAGGTCGTGCGCGCGTTTGTGCGGGCCACGATCCGCGGGTGGCGCGACTACCTCGAGGGCGATCCGGGCGCAGCCGACAAACTGATCCTGCAGCGGAATCCGCAGATGACGCAGGCCCTGCTGACCTTTGCGCGCAGCGAACTCATCATCCATGCCTTCGTCCGCGGGCGCGCCGAGAAAGGCGAGGACATCGGGCAACTCGCGTTGAGCCGGATCAGCGACCAGATGGACACGCTGCTGCAGCTGAAAGTGATGGAACTGCCGGTGTCGATCGCCAGTGTCGCGACCAAGGACTTCCTCCCGCCGCCGCCGCGCCAGCCGTGAGCTCCGTCCCCGACTTTCCATGAATCCCGAAGCCAAACTCGCCGAACTCGGCCTCACCTTGCCCAATCCGCCGGCCGCCGCCGGCAGCTACGTGCCCGTCGTGCGCACCGGCAACCTGCTCTTTTGCGCCGGCACGATCGCGGTTTTCAACGGCCAGCAGACCCACGTCGGTCAGGTCGGAAAGGAACAGACGATCGAGTCGGCGAAGAAGGCCGCGGAGATCTGCGTGCTGAACACGCTCGCGAACATCAAGGCCGCGGTCGGGTCGCTGGACCAGGTCACCCGGATCGTGATGGTGAACGGCTTCGTCAACGCGGTCGACGGCTTCAGCGACAGCCCCGCGGTGATCAACGGCGCGAGCGACCTGCTGGTGAAAGTCTTCGGCGAGGCGGGCAAACACGCCCGCGCGGCGGTGGCGACCAACGGCCTGCCCCGCGGCACCACGGTCGAAGTCGTGGTGGTGGCGGAAGTGAAGTGACCCGCGCGCGCCCGGGCGAAACCGCGCGCAGGGGCGCGCGGATCGCGGCGCCGATCCGGGAGCGGACGTCGCCGACGCGCCCTCAGGCGAGGCGCCGGACCATCACCTTGGCGTTGCGGCCGCTCTCCTCGTAGGACTTCAGGCGCGCTTCGGGCAGGATGTCTTTGGCGGTTTCCTCGAAGCCGCAGACGTTGGTGAAGAAGCCGAAATTCTGGGTGGAAAGCGCGAGCAGCGCGGTGACGCCGCGTTCTTTCGCGACGATGCCGGCGAACTCGACCATTTTCTTGCCGATGCCCCGGTTGTGGTAGAAGGGCATCACGTAGAGGGAGCCCACCTCGGCGAGCTGCGGCCGGTCCGGATAGAAATACAGGGTCACGCAGGCGATGATGTTCTCGTCGACCTCGAAGACATAGAACTGGTCGATGTTTTTCTCGATCGCCTGCTGCGTGCGGTTGATGAGCTCCTCGCGGCGGACGGCGTTGCGCGTGAGGTTGTAGATCAGGCGCACGTCGCTCTTCCGGGCCTTGCGGATCTGCTGGTAGTCGTTGCCGTAGACGAGCGAGCCGACGCCGTCGTTGGAGAAAATCTCGTTGAGCAGGCCGTCGAAGATCCGGCCGTCGATGATGTGCACGCGCGGCGTGCCGGTCTCGATGGCCTTGATGGCGTGCAGCGCCTTGCTGCGCGAGTCGTCGGCGATCCGCTCGGGTTCGTCCTGCACGATCTTGTGGAGGGCCTCGATGGAGATTTCGCGGCGGATGGTGCCGTCGATCTCGATGCCGGGCGCGGGGGTGAGGTAGATCACCTTCGTGGCGTGGAGGGATTCCGCGAGTTCGGCGGCAAGGAGGTCGGAGTTGACGCGGAGGGATTTGCCGTCGGGGCCGAAACCGATGGGCGAGACGACGGGCACGACCTGACGGTCGATCAACTCGGTGAGGAAATCCTTGTCGATGCGCTCGACCTTGCCGGTGAACTGGTGGTCGACGCCGCGCAGGATGCCGAGCGGCAGCGCGCGGACGGCGTTGGTCGACGCGCATTTGAGCGCGTTCTGCGTGAGGCCCTCGACGAGGGCGTGCGTGACGCGGGACGAGGCGCGGATCGCGAGGTCGAGCGTGGCGGCATCGGTGATGCCGGCCCCGTCGGCGTTGGTGATCGGAATATTCCGCATCACGGACAGCTCCTTGAGCTGGTGGCTGATGCCGTGGACCAGGACGACCTTGATGCCGAGGGAGCGGAGGACGGCGATGTCGACGAGGATGTTGCCGAAGTTGTCGTCGGCGACGATGGAGCCGTCGACCGCGATGATGAAAATCTGCCCCTGGAAGCGGGGCACGTATTTGAGGATGCCGCGCAGATCGGTGGGCTTGATCGTGGTGGCGTTCGCCGAACGGGGGTCGGCGGGAGCGGCGGGGCCGGGGCTGGTCGTCATCTAGGTCGGGCGAGGTGCGAAGTGTTCGGGCATGGCGCGCGGCGCGTCAATGACGCGCTTGCACGGCGGGGCTCACCGGACTTCCAGCGGCCAGGTGCGCGAACTCTGCTGGCCGAGGAGCGTGACCTGGTAGCGGCCGGGCTTGAGCGTGCCGGCGGGGATGGTGAAGAGGACCGGCGCCCGCCGGTCGCGGGCGACGAGGTCGGTGTCGCCCACCGTGATGAACGTGGGCGCGAGGATCGCCCGGTCGCCGCGCAGGTAGAGATCGCCGCCGCCGAGTTGCTTGCGCTCGTCGGGCAAGGTGCAGAGCAGCTGGACCTCGTAGGCCACGAGCGTGTTGGCGACGGGAGCGGCGGCCACATTGAGGATCTCGGCGGGGAGCAAAATGGGTTCGACGAGGGTCTTCTTCAGGTCCTCCGGCAAGCCGCCCGGGGCCGGGACAATAGCGGCGCCGTCGGCCACGCGGGCGCCGTCGGCGGGCCGCGCCGCGGCGACGGGCAGACGCTGGAAACCGGCGGAAAGCAGGCGCACGACGTTGGCGCGATTCTTCATGTCCTCGTAGGGCTGGAAGGCCGGGCCGGGCTTGCGATACTGCAGCGTGATGACGGTGTAGGGCACGATCACGAGGATGATCGCGACCACGATCCACTTCATCGGCCACGGTTGGCGTTGGTTGGGAGCGGCGGACATGAAGGGCCGAGCAGATACGACGCGGGGCCGGGGAGGCAAGGCGGCGGATGGGCCGCGCGCGGGGCGGAAATAAAATTGATCCGGCCGGAGCCCGCTGCTTCGTTGGCCGACTGCATGAAACTCTGGTCCCAGTTCTTCATCCCGACGCTGAAAGAAAGTCCGGCCGACGCGGAGATCGCGTCGCACAAGCTGCTCGTCCGCGCGGGGCTCGTGCGCAAGCTGGGCGGGGGCCTTTACACCTACATGCCGCTCGGACTGCGGGCGGTGCAGAAGATCACCCAGATCTGCCGCGAGGAGCTGGATGCGGCGGCGGCGATCGAGCTGTGGATGCCGCACGTGCATCCGGTCGAGCTATGGCAGCAGGGACCGCGCTGGGCGGCGGCCCGTGAAATCATGTTCCGCGCGGACAGCGCCGGCGACGGCAAGCGCGGGCCGCGCGATCCGGAGTTCGTGCTCGGGCCGACGCACGAGGAAGTGATCACGCCGCTGGTGAAGGCCGAAATCACGAGCTACCGCGACCTGCCGAAGAATTTTTACCAGATCGCGACCAAGTTCCGGAACGAGATCCGGCCGCGCTACGGGCTGATGCGGGCGCGCGAGTTCATCATGATGGACGCGTATTCGTTCGACGCGACGGACGACGGCGCGATCAAGAGCTACCTCGCGATGAAGGGCGCCTACGAAAAGTTCTTCAAGCGCATCGGCGTGCAGGCGATCGCGGTCGAGGCGGACACCGGCGTGATGGGCGGCAGCTTCTCGCACGAATTCATGGTCCCGGCGGAAGTAGGCGACGACGACGTGATCTACAACGAAGCCAGCGGCTACGCGGCCAACCGGGAAAAGGCGACGAGCGGGCTCGTGCCGGCGGACCTGGCCGATGCGGCTCCGGCGGGCGCGGTGGAAGAGTTCGCCACGCCCGGTGTCGTGACGATCGCGGCCCTCGAGGCGGCGCCCTACGGCGTCGCGGCGGACCGCCAGTTCAAGACGCTCGTGTTCATCGGCGACGGGAAACCGTTTCTCGTGATCCTGCGCGGCTGCGACGAACTCGAGGAGGCAAAGCTCGGGGCGCTCGGTTTCACCCTCTTCCGGCCCGCCACCGCCGAGGAAATCGAGCCCGTGCTCGGCGCGAAGCCGGGCTCCCTCGGTGCGGTCAAAGGCACGATCAAGGATGCGGGCGCGCTCGCCGGCGTGTTCGCCGACCATGCGATCCGCCTGATCGGCAACGGCACGACCGGCGCCAACAAGGACGGTTTCCACCTGCGCAACGTGAACGTAGCGCGCGACCTCGCGGTGACGAAATTCGGCGACTTCCGCCGCGTGCGCGCGGGCGAGCCGGACGTGAAATCGGGCCAGCCGCTGCAGGTCCGCCGCGGCATCGAGGTCGGCCATATCTTCAAACTCGGCACGAAATATTCCGAGAAGTTCGGCGCGGTTTACACCGACGACCAGAAGCAGTCGCACCTGATGGTGATGGGCTGCTACGGCATCGGCATCAGCCGCACCATGCAGGCGGTGATCGAACAGAGCCACGACGGCGACGGCATCGTCTGGCCGTGGAATTGCGCGCCGTTCCAGGTGCTCGTGTGCGTGCTCGATCCGCAGCTGGCCGAGGCGATGGAGCTCGCGAAGAAGATCGGCGCCGCCGCGGAAAAGGCCGGGGCGGACGTGCTGATCGACGACCGCACGGAGCGGCCCGGCGTGAAGTTCAAGGATGCGGACCTGATCGGCATCCCGCTGCGCCTGACCATCGGCGGCAAGGGCCTCAAGGAGGGCGTGATCGAGCTGAAATGGCGCACGCAGAAAGAGGTCGCCAAGATCCCGGTCGCCGAGGCGGAGGCCCGGGTGGCCGCGGCGGTCGGCGAGGCGGCCGCGAAAGCTTCGGCGTGAGTTGCCAACGCCGCGCTTTCCCGCAGTCGTAGCCGCACCGCATGGCCTCCAATCCGCAGCTTTCGCCCGCGCCGCACGCCGAGACGGACGTGCGGCTGGGCGGCGTTTGGCGGGTCGTGGTCCTCAACGATCCGGTGAACCTGATGTCCTACGTGGTGCTGGTTTTCAAAAAAGTGCTCGGCTTCGACGAGCAGACCGCGCGGACCAAAATGCTCGAAGTGCACGAACAGGGCCGCTCGGTGGTCTGGACCGGCCTGCGCGAGAAAGCGGAGGCGTATGTCTTCACGTTGCAGCAGTGGCATCTGACGGCGATTCTGGAGTCCGATGAAGCGCATTGAGGTGAAGCTGGCTTTGCCGGTGGTGGCGCCCCTGCTCGATGTCATCCGCGAGCAGGGCGAGGGCCTGCGCACGCAGCTCGCGGCCAAGCCGGCGCTGGGAGACCTCGAGCCGGAGTTCCAGGCGGCGTGGGAAGACGAATTGCTGGCGGCGCAATCCCAGGAGGTGCAGGCGCTGCTCGGCCTCTTCGGCGACGAGTTTTTCCGCGAGGGGATCGTGGCATTCGACGAGGAGAATGCGGAGACGATCGTCCGGGCCTGCGCGGCGGTCCGCCTGCGGCTGCGGGAAGTGCAGCTGGAACCGATCGGCGACGACGTGCTGGAAAGCGGCGAAGTCGAGCTGGGCAGCCTGCCGGAACCGCGGCGGAAGGCCTTCATGTGCTATCTCTTTCTCGCGACGGTGCAGGAGCTCATCATCCAGCATCTCGACGAGGGTATCCTCGGCGGTTGAAATCCGGATTCGCATTTGACGGGGCAGGGGGGCGACCTACGGTGGGCCGCGACACCCTGCAGTGTTCGAGGTGCTTTCAATAACTGCTCTTTGCCTTAGGAAAATTACGGGAGCCAAATTCGCCGCGAGAGATGTCAGGCCGTAAACCGGACGACAGATGGCGCGGCGACGGCGCCCACCTTATCTTAAAAAGGTCCTGAGCCTTTGGGCATACGGCACAGGCGGGGTGTCACCTCCTTTTCCGCCTCCCATTCCCACCGAATCCTCCGCGCTCCCCGCGCCCCTTGCATGAATCCAGCCGAAAACAACGCCCTCCACGTGGTGCACGTCGCCGCGGTCATCATCCT
>JACCDS010512508.1_pt1 | contig 26850 bp, 23 predicted proteins | sample 7446441 | NCBI WGS metagenome assembly JACCDS01 (sample SAMN15323445, study PRJNA562643) | freshwater metagenome | isolation source: river surface water | place: USA:Blue River Watershed | collected 2017-08-17 | reverse complement strand
GCGTCCAGCACGTCGGCCAGCGAAGGCCCGGTGAACTCGACCAGACCCTTGTGCCACGGCGTGTGGGTGCGCACGGTGCGCACCGGCAGCGCGTCGATCATCTCGGCATCGAACTGGTGACGCGGCGGCCCGTCGGCCACGTTGGGCCGCGACACCGCACCGCTGACGGTCAGCAGCACACGTCCGCGCGGCGCGGCGGGTCGGGCATCGCCGGCCGCCCGGGCGAGGCCAGCGCCGACCGCCAGAGCACCGACCATGCCGGCCACGCCGGCGATGAAAAGGCGTCGCACTGCACCGCCCTGTCCGTTGCGCCATTCGGCCTTGTCTGCCCGATCTCGTCTCATGTCATTGCGCGCCCACTCAGGAATGTCCCAGAGTGTCCCGGACGAGGCCTGACCTTGCACCGGAAAAGGCGCCGGGATCCCCTGCCTGATCGTGCGTTATTCACTGCCGGGGACAGGCCGCCGGCCGCAGCGATCAGGCCGGCTCGCCAAACTGAAAAAGTCGCCGTGGCGTGTCCCACAACAGCCGTCGCCGATCGGCCGGATCGGGCCACCATCGCTCGACCAGTCGCAGCAGCGGGCCCATGTCCAGCCGTTCACCGGCGCGCAGGAAGGGCCAGTCGCTGGCCCAGACGCAGGCATCGAGCCCGTAGGCATCGACCAGCGCGCGCACGTAGGGCTCGGCATCGTCGTAGGGCCAGGGGCCGGCCGAATACTTCTGGTGCCCCGACAGCTTGACGACCGCCCGGCCGCTGCGCGCCAGTCCCAGCACGGCCTGGAAGCCCGGCTGCTGAAGACCGCGCGAGGGCGTCGGCCGCCCGGCATGGTCGACCAGGATGCGCGCGCCGCTGTCGAGCAGCAGGGGCACCAGCGGGACCATCTGGTCGTCGCTCACCTGCACCTGGATCCACAGGCCGAGGTCGGCCAGATGCCGCAGCAGCGCGGCCGTGCCCAGGTAGTGCGCCGGCCCGTGGATCGTGGCGTTGAAGGCCACGCCCACGACACCGGCCTGCTGCAGCCGCTGCAGCTCCTCGCGCCCGGTGTCGTTGCGCACCACCGCGATGCCCTTGTAGCGGCCCTCGCTGCGGGCCAGCGCATCGAGCAGGCAGCGGTTGTCGAACCCGTAGCCCGAGTTCGGCCCGACCACCAGCGCATGGCGGATGCCGTAGCTGTCCATCACCAGCCGGTGCTGGGCCTGGGTGCCGATCTCCTGCCCGGCCGGCCGATACGCGACGTCGTCCGCATAGGGGTGCCGGACGGGGTCCAGCACGTGGTTGTGGCAGTCGATCTTGGGCTCGTCGAAGATGTTCATGCGTCCTCCAGCGGGCCCGTCCGGTCGACCGTCACCCGCTTCACCTGCGGCCCAGCGCGGGCAGCACTTCCTTGACCACCTGACCGCCGTTGCGGGCCTCGACCAGGAAGCTCTCGCGGTCCAGGTCGCCGTTGGCGTCGATGCTGACGTCCATGATGACGCCCGGCTCCCTGGCCGCCGAGATGCTCAGGCCATGCAGGGCCGATGCCACCGCCTTGCGGTCGAACTTGCCGACCTTCTCGATCGCGGCCTTCAGGATGTAGACGCCCGTGTAGCCCTTGATGCCGTTGTGATCGGTGACGTACTTGTATTCCTTCTGGAACTTGGCGTTGAAGGCCTTCATCGCCGGCGACGGCGCATCGACCGTCAGGCCCACATGCGCGACCGCGCCGTTGGCGGCCTCGCCGGCCAGCTCGATCACCTTCTGGCCGACCAGCGTGGTCTCGCCGACGATCGGCCTGGTCACGCCCTGCTTGCGCAGCTCGCGCAGGGCGCGGGCGGACTCTTCCTCGTTGGTGTAGACGAACACCACGTCCGCATTGGCCTGCTTGGCCTTGAGCACCGGGGCCGAGAAGTCGAGCTGGTTCTGGTCGGTCGAGATGTCGGCGGTGATCTTCACGCCCAGCGGGTCGAGCGCGGCCATGAGCGCCTCGCGGCCGCCCTTGCCGTAGTCGTTGTTGACGTAGATGAGCGCGACGGTCTTGGCCTTCAGGTTCTGCGCGATGTAGCGCGCCACCTTGGGCATCGCGGTGTCCTGCGTGAAGCTGGTGCGGAAGATGTACGGGTTGCCCTGCTTGGTGATCGCCGCGGCCTCGCCGCCGGTGAAGTTGGGCACCTCGGCGCGGCGCGTCTCGGCCATGCTGACCATGATCGAGCCCGAGAACACCGGCCCGAACACCGCGAACACGTCGTCGTCGACGGCCTTCTGCGCCAGGCCCTTGGCCACGCCGGGGTTGCTCTGCGTGTCCGAGACGGTCGTCTCGATCTTGCGGCCCAGCACGCCGCCGGCGGCGTTGATCTCCTTGATCGCCAGCTCGATGCCGTTCTTGAAGTTGGTGCCCGAGGTCGCGCCCGCACCGGACAGCTCGACCAGCGTGGCGAGCTTGAGCACGTCGGCCGCCTGAGCCGGCAGGCCCGCGAGCATGGCCAGAGAGACGGCCACGGCGGCCTTCAGGCCGTGGCGGCGGGTGGAATGCGTGTTCATGGGCTGGTCTCCGGTGAATGGCCTGTGCGGCCTGGTGTGAAGGCTTGAACGGGGAAGGCGCGGCGCGTCAAAGGGGCGTCAAGAGGGCCTCAGCGCGGCCTCACCGCGGCCGCAGCAGCGCACGCACCTCGGCGAGGTCGTGCTGCAGCGTCTGCGCCAGCGCCTCGTGGCCGAAGAAGCGCAGGTATTCGGGCACCTGCTGCACCAGCATCTCGAAGCCGGCATGGGCGGCGATGCCGCGCTCGGCGCAGGCGCGCAGCAGCGGCGTGGGCTCGCGGCTCATGATGATGTCGACCACGGCCGCGCCGGCATCGATGCGGGCCGGATCGGTGGGCATCGGGTCGTCCGGCTTCAAGCCTTGCGAGGTGCAGTTGACGACCAGCCCGTAGCCGGCCGGATCGGTGTCATCGGCCACGCGGATCACGCTGGCCGAGCCAGTCGATCGGGCTTCGGCCCGCAGCTGCGTCACCAGCGCCTCGGCGCGGGCGCGGCTGCGGTTGTGGATCGCGAGTTCGCCGATCCCGCGCGACAGCAGCGCGGCGGCCACTGCCTGACCGCCGCCCCCGGCGCCCAGCATCAGCGCGCGCTGGCCGGTGATGGTGATGCCGGCCTGGTCCAGCCCCTTGACGAAGCCGATGCCGTCGAACAGCGCGCCGTCCGTGCTGCCGTCCGCGCAGCGCCGCACCGCGTTGACGGCGCCGGCCACGCGGGCCAGCGGGTCGATGCGGTCGACCAGCCCGACCAGCGCGGGCTTGTGCGGGATCGTCGCCCACAGCCCGCCGACGTTCTGCGCCTTGAGCGCATGGCGGACCCAGCCCTGCAGATCGCCCGCCGCCACCCGCATCGGCACCAGCACCGCATCGATGCCGTGGCGCGCGAACAGCGCGTTGTAGACCTCGGGTGCGCGGACCTGCGAGACCGGATCGCCGATGATGAAGTAGACCTGGGTGTGGCCGGTGATGCTCATGCGTGATCCTGGGGACGGAGGCGGGCGGCACGCAGTCTAGGAAACCCTCCCCAGGGCAGGAAGATGCGTCAATCGCGGGTGCGATAGCGCATGGGCATCGGGGTTGGCACGGAGCGGTCAGGTCAGCTCAGGTCAGAGCGGCGCGGCGCCAAAGGGCGTGAACCAGTCGCTGGCGGCCCAGTCGGCGGTGGTCGCGGTGGTCAACGCGGGACCCTTGCCGTAGCTCGTCGCGGCATGCACGTCGCCGGTGCCGTCGTAGCGGGCGACGGCGGGATAGGGATAGACGGGCCGGGCGCTGGTGACGGTGTTGGGGACGGCATTGACGGTGCCGGTGCGCACGGTGGTGATGGCCTCCGGTGCGGTGCCCTTCTCGACCCAGTCGACGATCTTCGAGACGAGGTCCATGTTCGGATGGCCGTCGCCGCCACCGCAATGGCCCACGCCGGGCACCAGGTAGGTCCGCGAGAAGGCGTCGACCTGCGTCTGTCCCATCGTGTTCACCATCGCCTCGTGATAGGCCACGGTGTAGCTTGGCGAGATGTGCTGGTCGGCCCAGCCGTGCCACAGGATCAGCTTGCCCCCGGCGGCCTGGAAGGCCCGCAGGTCGGGGTTGGTCGAATCGTTGAGCGGATGGCGGGGCCGCAGCCGGCTCAGGAAGGCCTCGGTGAACTCGAACTCGTCGATCGTGGGCGGCGTCGCGTCCGTGAAGATCAGGTTGCGGGCGTTGGCGACGATGGTGTCGCTGAAGAGGTTGGTGGCCGTGGCGCTGGCCGGCAGGAAGACGCCGGCCCAGAGCTTCTCGGACCCGTACTGAGGGCCGCCGGCGAGGATGCGGCGGTTGCTCACCGGATCACGCGGACCGGCATAGATCCGGCTGGCCGCCGTGACCTCGCTGGCCGTCAGGCAGGTCGAGGTGTCGGTGGCACCGGCCGCGCACTGGATCGTGGCCGGTTCGAAGCTGCAGCGGCGCGGATCCGTCAGCAGGCCGTCGGTCTGGCCGTCCAGCGCGTCGCAGGCGGCCATCACGGCGTTGTGCAGCACGGTGGCCTTGGCGGGGAGCAGCACGACCGCGCCGGTCGACAGGCCGGTGTCGCGGTTCGAACGCGACAGCCAGGCGTGGTGCAGCGAGTTCTGGATCTGGAAGTGGAAGGCCGGCGCGCCCGCGATGATCCCGTCGTAGTCGCCGGGATAACGCTGCGCGGCCATCAGCGCCTCGCGGCCGCCGTCCGAACAGCCGACGAAGTAGCCGCGTTTCTGGTCCTGACCGTAGTAGGCGCGGATCAGCTTCTTCGCAGCCAGCGTCGTGATGTGGACGCCCCGGTAGGCGAAGTCGACCCGCTTTTGCGCATCCAGCGTCCAGGCACTGGACATGCCGCTGTGGCCCATGTCGGTGGCCGACAGCACGAAGCCGCCCGACTGGGTCAGCGGGCAACCCCAGGCCTGCCCGGGTTCGACGGCGGTGCTGACGCTGCCGCACAGACCTCCGCAGCCCATGTGCAGCGATCGCTGGGTCCAGCTGTCCACCGGCAGGCTGACGCGAAAGCCGACCGTCGGGGCCAGCGTGCCCTGGACGGTGCAGAACTTGACGCTCGCACCGTTGAGGCTCGAGGTCGTCTCGGTGGCCGAGCTGACGACGCTGCCCACCCCGCCGATGTCGGTGAGGTCCAGCGTGGTCAGGCTGGCGCAGGCGGCCGTCGGCTTGACGACCGACAGCGTGGTGTCGGTCACCGCATCGACCTCGTCGTGGTGGTCGCCACCACAGGCGCCCAGCAGCGCGGCGAGCCCGCACGCCAACAGCGTCAAGAACCGTTCGTTTTTCATCATTTCCCCTTTTTCATGTGGCCGACCGTCTCTTTCTTGATGAATGACAAGTCGTGCGGCGAGTCTAGAAATGCAAAAACCGAACGTGAAGATCCGCCAAAAGCAGGGGTGATACCCGCTGGTTATCATCAAAATCATGAAGCTGAACTCCCTGCAGGCGCTGGTGGCGGCGGTCGACGAGGGCAGCCTGCGGGCGGCCGCGCGGCGCGTGGGCGTGTCTCAGCCGGCGATGACCAAGATGATTCGGGAACTCGAGGTCGAGCTGGAGTCGACGCTGCTGACGCGGTCCATCAAGGGCGTGATCCCCACGCCGCAGGGCACCGTGCTGGTCGAACAGGCCCGCAAGGCGCTGCGCGAACTCGATGACGCGGTCGTGCGGATCGACCACCTCAACGGCCGCATGGTCGGGGAACTGGGCATCGCGGCCGTGCCGCTGGCCGTGCTGCTGCTGATTCCGGAGACGCTGCGGACCTTCGCGCGCGAGTTCCCGGACATCCAGCTGCGCATCCGCGAGGCGCTCTACATCGCCGAGCTGCGCGACCTTCGGCAAGGCGAGATCGACGTGGCCCTCGGCCCCATCCCCGATCCGCTGCCGGCGGGCGAATTCCATGTCGAATCGCTCATGCCCATCCGCATGGCCGTGGTGGTCGGACGGGCCAGCCCGCTGGCCCGCGCCCGCTCACTGCACGACCTGCTCGACGCGCGCTGGGTCTACACCAGCGTGTCCGGCCACACCGGCTATGCCCAGACGCTGTTCGCGCGCCACGGCATCACGCCGCCGGAGCCGGCCGCGATGGTCAATTCGACGCTGGCGCTGATGACCCTGATCTGCAGCGGCGAGTTCGTCGGCCTGATGCCGCTGCCGCTGGCGCATCACCCGGCCGCCGCGCCGTGGCTGTCGGTGGTGCCGATCCGGGAGGGCCAGCTGGAGATGACCCTCGGCGCGATCGTGCGGCAGGAGGCCTTGCTCAAGCCCGTGGTGCGGCAGTTCCTCGCGCACCTGCAGCGAGCAGCCGGTCAGGCCGGACTCCAGAACCTGCCCGGAACCTGAAGCCCCCAGACGTCCCCACACGTCCCCAGAAGTCACCAGACGCCCCCAGAAGCCCGGACTGCGCCATGCCACTCATCACCCCCTGGGCCCTGTCCCAGGTGCAGACCACCGTCGAGGTGATTGCCACCGTCTCGTTCGCCCTGTCAGGCGTGATCGAGGGCGCGCGCAAGCGGCTCGATGCCGTCGGCATCTGCGTCGTCGCGGGGCTGTCGGCCTTCGGGGGCGGCACGTTGCGCGACATCCTGCTGGACCGCCGGCCGCTGTTCTGGGTCCAGCACGCCAACTGGATCTGGGCCCTGCTGGCCATCTGCGCGGCGGCCATGCTGTTCATGCGGGCGCGTCACCTCGAACCCACCGAACGCGCGATGCAGTGGCCCGACGCGCTGGGCCTGGGCCTGTTCAGCGCCGGGGGCACGCAGATCGCCATGGACGCGGCCATGCCCGGCATCGTCGCGGTGATGCTGGGCATGGTCACGGCCGTGTTCGGCGGCGTGCTGCGCGACATCGTCTGCAACGAGATCCCGCGCGCCTTCAGCGACCACCGGCCCTACGCGGTCTGCGCGTTCGCCGGTGGCTGGGTGCTGATCGGCCTGCACCAGGCCGATGCGCCTCAGTGGCTGGCGCTGCTGGCCTCGGCGGCGACCGCCACGGCGCTGCGGGCGCTGGCGGTGCTGCTGGACTGGCGATTGCCGGCCTGGCAGGCAGGGAGCTGAAGGAAGCGCTCGGCCAGCGCCACCCAGTAGGCCGCGCCGATGGCGATGTTGTTGTCGTCGAAGTCGTAGCCCGGGTTGTGGACCATGCAGGCCCCCGGACGTGGCTCAGCCGATGAGCCACCCGATGAGCCCGTCGCATCGTCGCGCACGCCGTTGCCGATCAGCAGGTAGCTGCCCGGCACCCGTTCGAGCATGAACGAGAAGTCCTCGCTGCCGCTCAGTGCCGGGCCGTGCAGCGTGACCTGGTCGGGGCCGACCAGGTCGAGCGCGACCTCGCGGGCGAAGTCGGTCTCTGCCTTCGTGTTGACCAGCACCGCATAGCCCTGTCGCCAGTCGATCCGGGCGGTCACGCCCAGGCTGGCGGCCTGCGCGGTGATCAGCTCCTTGATGCGGCGCTCCATCAGCGCGCGCACCTCGCGGTCCAGCGCCCGCACGCTCAGTTCGAGCGTGGCCTGCGCAGGGATCACGTTGTTGGCCTGGCCGGCATGGATCGCGCCGACCGTGACGACCGCCATCTGCAGCGGGTCGACGTTGCGCGAGACCACCGTCTGCAGCGCCATCACGATGCTGGCCGCCGCGACGATCGGATCGGCCGCGCGCTGCGGCATCGCGCCATGGCCGCCGATGCCTTCGAGCGTGACGGTGGCGTAGTCGCTCGACGCCATCGCCGCGCCGTCGCGGAAGACCAGCCGGCCCTGCGGCACGCCGGGCATGTTGTGCATCGCGAAGACGGCATCGCACGGGTGACGCTCGAACAGGCCGTCGGCCATCATGCGCAGCGCCCCGCCACCGCCTTCCTCGGCCGGCTGGAAGATCACCTGGAGCGTGCCCTCGAAGCGGCCGTGATCGGCCAGCGTGCGGGCCGCCGCCAGCAGCATCGCCGTGTGGCCGTCGTGGCCGCAGGCGTGCATCAGGCCGGCCCGGGTGCTGGCCCAGGCCACGCCGCTGGCCTCCTGGATCGGCAGCGCGTCCATGTCGGCACGCAGACCCAGGCGCTTTGCACCGGGCGCCGTCGCGTCGCCGCGCACCAGCGTGCCGACCACGCCGGTGCCACCGACGCCCCGTTCGACCGTGTAGCCCCAGTCCTCCAGCCGTTGCGCCACCAGCGCGGCGGTGCGGTGCTCGTCGAAGGCCAGTTCCGGGTGCTGGTGGATGTCGCGGCGCAGCGTGATGAACTCGCCCGCCCGTGTCGTCATGGCGTCCAGCAGATAGGCGCCGCCGGTGCTCGTCGTCATGCCCGGCTCACTGCGGTTGCAGCTTGATCGACTCGGCGATCGCGCGGTAGCGCGCCGTCTCGGCGGTGTAGAACTTCGCCGCATCGGCCAGCGACATGGCCGGCGAGGCGACCTGCGTCTGCGCCGCGAGCTGGCTGCGCACGGCCGGGTCCTGCAGCGTGCGGGTGATGACCTCGTGCAGTCGCGTGACGATCGGCTCGGGCGTGCTCTTGGGCACCATCAGGCCGGTCCAGATCTTGTAGGCGAAGCCCTTGAGCGCCGTGCTCTCCGAGGCGGTCGGCAGGTTCTTGAGCAGCTCCGAGCGCTGCGCGCCCAGCTGGGCGATGACCTTGAGCTTGCCCTGCTCGGCCAGCGCGCCCATGCCGGCGCTGTAGACCAGCACCGCGAAGTCGACCTGACCGCCGGCGATGTCCTGCAGCAGCGGCGCGTTGCCCTTGTAGGGCACGTGCTGGAGCTTGATGCCGGTCTGCGCCTGCACGTTCTCGAGGATCAGGTGATAGAGCGAGCCGATGCCCACGCTGCCGTAGGTCAGCGGGCGCTCGGGCGTCTTGCGCGCCAGCGCGACCAGCTCGTCGACGGTGTTGGCGCCCAGGTCCTTGCGGGTCACGAAGACCATCACCGCATCGGCGATCGGGTGGACCAGCCGGAAGTCCTCGGACTTGAGCTTGACCGCCGCATTGGCCAGCGGCGAGAGGATCACCTCGTTGGGCGAGCCCTGGAAGATGTACTGCCCGTCGGCCGGCGCGGCCAGCACCTTCTGCGCGGCCAGCGCGCCGCTGACGCCGCCAAGGTTCTCCACCAGCACCTGCTGGCCCAGCGCCTGACCCAGGGGGGTGGCGAAGATGCGGCCGATCGCGTCGGACGGCCCGCCCGCCGGGTACGGGACCATCAGGTTGACCGGCTTGACCGGCCAGGTCTGCGCCAGCGCGCTGCCGGTGGCCAGCACCATCGTGGCACCGAGCGCGGCGGCCACCGCGAACGTGCGGCGGATCGAGCGGTGAAGAATCGGGTTCATGTCGTCTCCTGGGCCGTCGTGGCGGCAGTGGTTTGTGGATCAGCCATCCGTGGTCTGCGACGCCGAGTCGGTGATGCGGGATGCGGGATGTGGCGGAGTCATCGTATGGACACGTTCGCCGGCAGTCCAATGCATTGTTCTTTCAGATAGCATGAGTTTGAATGTCAGTTCAGATCCCCACCCGGCAGGAGCCCGCGCATGACCCTCGTCCAGCTGCGTCACCTGATCGCCGTGGCCGACAGCGGCTCGTTCAGCCGGTCGGCCGAGACGCTGTTCCTGACCCAGCCGGCACTGAGCCGCAGCATCCGCGCGCTCGAGGACGAACTCGGCCAGCCGCTGTTCGACCGGGTCGGCCGCCGCAACGAGTTGACGCCCTTCGGCCGCGAGGTGCTGCAGCGCGCCCGCCAGCTCGTCTTCGATGCCGATGAGCTGGGCGCCAGCGGACGCCAGATGCGCGAGGGCGAGGCCGGCCGGCTGCGCGTCGGTCTGGGCTCAGGCCCCGGTGCGCTGCTGATGACGCCGCTGCTGCGGCATGTCGCGACCCGGCTGCCGCGCCTGAAGCTGGAGATCGCGCGCGGCCAGACGGCGCTGCTGGTCGAGCAGCTGCGAGAGCGCCGGCTCGATGCGCTGGTGGTCGACGCCCGTTCGGTCGAGCCGGCCAGCGACCTGAAGGTCCAAACGCTGGCCGAGCTGCGCGGTGCCTTCATGGTCCGCCGCGGTCACCCGCTGACACGCCGACGCCGGGCTCTGGCCTTTGCCGACCTGCAGGCCTGGCCGATCGCGTCAACGCCGCTGAGCGACGAGGTGGCGCGCATCCTGGTCGAACGCTACGGCCCCGCCGCCCATCCGGCCGAGGCGGTGACGCTGCGCTGCGAGGAAGTCGCCAGCCTGGTCGACGTCGTCGGTCACAGCGACGCGGTGCTGCTGGCGGTGCGCAAGGCCGCGCCCGGCCTGGTCGAGCTGACGCTGGATCCGCCACTGGCCACCAGCGCCCGTTTTGGCCTCGTCACCCGGGCCGGCCGCAGCGAGGCGCCCGGTCTGCCGCTGCTGCGCGAGGTGATGGACGAGCTGCTCCACGACTGATTCCGGCGAAAATTGAGACCTCATAAAAGCGATATTTTCAAAAACCCATTGAGAAAACCCATCAGGTGATGGCATTGCAAGGCATTCGATCGGGATATCCTGACCGTGGACATTGCGAAGTCGACCTCCCGAGAAAATCCGACTCTCGATCACTTCAGTGTTTCAGGCCCATCTCGAAGTCATCCCGGAGTCATCAATTGGAACAACGCTATGAGTACTACAACACCATTGTCGACGCGGTCGACGACACCATCGAGCTGATTCGCGACCTGCCACTCAAGAAATGTTATGACACCGAGTTTCTTGAGCAAACGTTCATTCCCCGACTCGGACTGAACAACGAAAATCTCAATGAACAGCCGCCGGAGCTTGCACACGCGTTCGGCAAGAGTCTGCACATTTTCCAGTACCCGAATCAGCTGGCAAAGTATCTGGTCTGGATGAGCCACAACGCCAGAGAGACAAGAAAGTACATGGAAATCGGCTGCCGCTGGGGCGGCACGTTCATCTTGACGAGCGAATGGCTGAAGAAGATCGGCGCACCGCTGGAATGTTCGATTGCGGTCGATCCGATCCGGATCACGCCCTTCATCGAGCGCTACAAGGAATCATCCAGCCATGCCGTGCTCTACATCAACAAGCTGTCGACCGACCCGGACTTCATCCGGCAGTTCAACGTCATCGACCCCGACTACGTCTTCGTCGACGGCGATCACTCGATGCGCGGCGTCATGTTTGACCATCTGCTCGTGCGGGGCAACGCCAACATCATCGGGCACCATGACATATCGTCGATCGCCTGTCCGGACACCACCTTGTTCTGGAGTTATCTGAAACAAGGCGAACCCGGCTTCCGACACAACGAATTTGTCGATCAATACCCCTCGGTCCAGGGCTCGTTCCTGGGTATCGGCGTCCTGAAACGCAGGACCTGAACCGGGACGGCCGCTGACAGGCTCGACGCAGTGCCCCAGCGGTGGGCAAGGCCGCACCACGACCGCCAGAATCGGCGTCACGGCGATCCGCCCGTGTCACCGAGCCTGCTGTCATGACCGTCCTGCCGACCTTCGCCATCCGTCCCTTGTTCGCGGCCCTGCTGGGCGCCTCGGCGCTCGCCGCCCTGCCCGGCCCTGCCGCCGCCCAGACCAGCCCGGCCAGCTGCCCGGCCCTGCTCAACCACACCTTCCCGCGCCTGCAGGACGAGAAGAACCAGTCGCTGTGCCAGTACGCCGGCAAGGTGCTGCTGGTGGTCAACACCGCCAGCTTCTGCGGCTACACCGGCCAGTACGAGGGGCTGGAGGCGCTGCACGCGCGCTACAAGGACAAGGGGCTGGTGGTGCTGGGCTTTCCGTCCAACGACTTCAACCAGGAAAGCGCGGACAACAAGACCATCGCCGAGTTCTGCGCCAACACCTTCGACGTCAAGTTCCCGATGTTTGCCCGCAGCAGCGTCAAGGGCGCGCAGGCCTCGCCCTTCTACCGCCAGCTGGCCGAGAAGACCGGGCAGGCGCCGCGCTGGAACTTCCACAAGTACCTGATCGGGCGCGACGGCCAGGTCATCGACCAGTACGTCAGCAGCGTCGGCCCGGAGGACCGCAAGCTGGTCGCGGCGATCGAGAAGCAGCTGGCGCGCTGAGCCGGCCGGACAGGCTCAGGCCGGCCCGGTCCGTCACGGTCAAGCCGGCTCGACCTGCGACGCCAGCGGATCGACGCGGCGCTCGCGGGACCAGACCTCCAGCTGTGCGGCCGGCATCGGTCGGCCGAACAGGTAGCCCTGCAGCGCGGTGCAGCCCAGCGCGCGCAGGAAGGCCAGCTGGCGCGGCGTCTCGATGCCTTCGGCGATGGTGCGGTAGCCCATCGCATGGGCCATGCTGAGGATCGCGCGGATGATGGCCTCGCTGCGGTCGCTCACCCCGATGTCGCGGATCAGCGAGCGGTCGATCTTCAGCTCGTCCATCGGCAGCCGCGTGAGCTGCGACAGGTTGGAATAGCCGATGCCGAAGTCGTCGATCGCCACGCGCACGCCGGCCTGTCGCAGCGTGGTCAGGCGCGCGACGTTCTGCTCGAAGTCGGTCATCGCGATCGACTCGGTGATCTCGATGGACAGCAGCTCGGCGGGCACGCCCGCCCGGGCAAGCTGGTCCAGCAGGCCGGGCACGAAGTCCGGCTCGACGAACTGCGACGGCGACACGTTGACGGCCACCGGCCGCTGGATGCCCTGGTCCAGCCAGGCGCGGCACTGCGCCACCGCGAGGGCCAGCACGCGGTTGCCCAGCGGCGTCATCAGGCCGCTCTGCTCGGCCACGTCGATGAAGTCGGCCGGCATCAGCAGGCCGCGCTGCGGGTGCTGCCAGCGCACCAGCGCCTCGACGCAGCCGATCTCCAGCGTCTGCGTGCTGACCTTGGGCTGGTAGTGGAGGAGCAGCTCGTCGCGCTGCAGCGCCAGGCGCAGGTCGGCCTCGATGCGGGCGCGCTCGAACAGGGTCTCGCGGATCTTCTTGTCAAAGAACATGCAGCGCGCCTTGCCGGCCTGCTTGGAGCTGTACATCGCCAGATCGGCGAAGGTCAGCAGCTCGGCCGCGCTGTCGGTGTCGTCCGGCGCGATGGCGATGCCGATGCTCGCGCCCACGACCACGTCCTGGTTCTTGATGCGAAACGGCTCGCGCAGCGCCTCGATCACCGACTCGCCGACCTCTGCGAGGTGGGCGCGGTCGGTGCGGCCCGGCAGCACGGCGACGAACTCGTCACCGGCGAAACGCGCGAAGACGATGTCCTCGGGCAGGCGGTCGCAGGGGTTGCCGAACGGGTCCATGCAGGCGTCGAGCGTCTCGTGCGTGCGCCGCAGCCCGCGTTCGAGGATGCGCCGGCTCGCCAGCCGCAGCAGCTGGTCGCCGCCGTCGTGGCCGAGCGTGTCGTTGATGCGCTTGAAGCCGTCGAGGTCGATGAACACGATGGCCGCGCGGAACTGGCCACGCCGCTCGTCGGCCAGCGCATAGCGCAGCAGGTGGTCGATGACGGTGCGGTTGGGCAGCCCGGTGATCGCGTCGACATGGGCCAGCGCGTTCATGCGCAGGATGTTGGCGTTGAGCCGCGAGGTCATCTGGCGGAAGCTGTGCGCCAAGCCGCCGACCTCGCAGGCGCAGTCGACATCGACCGGCGCATCGAAGTCACCGGCGGCGATGGCGTCGGTGCTGCGCTTGAGCGAGGCGATCAGCCCGGTCAGCCGGCTGGCCATCCAGAACGTCGCCGCCGCGATCGCGAACGTGAGCAGCGCCAGCGACGCCCACCAAGCCGCATCGGGCTGCCAAGCCTGCTCCAGCAGGCGCTCGCGCAAGGTCACGCCCACCAGCGTCAAGACGATGCTGGCCAGCGTGAAACGCCAGCGGATGCTGTTGAGTCCTCTTCCGTACATGCCGACCTTCCAGAGACGGTGCCTGGCAGGGTATCGGCAAACGACCGGAGAAGTTGAGGCAAGGCTCCGAAAGGCGCGGCTGGCGTTCAGGTCAGCACGTCACCCACCAGTTCGGGCGTGCGGACCTGGGCCAGCGCCCAGACGTGGCCGGCCGCGAACACGCCGAAGGGCAGCAGCACCAGGCACCAGCCCAGGCCGCTCAATCCCCAGGCCGTCGTGGTCGGGTCGACCCCTTCGGCGACCGCGCCGGTCAGCAGGCCGAAGCGCGACATCAGCAGCCACAGCCCCAGCAGCAGGCCCAGCGTGGCCAGCAGCGGCGCGACCTTGGCGGTGAACACGCCGACCTCGCCCGGGTGGCGGCCGAAGAAGGCGACCACCGCCAGGCAGACCAGGATCTCGATCAGCACGATCGACACCACCGCCACGCCGCTGAACCAGAAGAACATGTGCAGCACGGGATCGAGCCCGGCCAGCGCGAAGGCCGCGATGACCAGCGCGCCGAGCAGCGAGGTCAGCCCGGCCGCCGCCGCCGGGGCGCCGTGGCGGTTGACGCGGCTGAGGCCAGCCGGCAGCGCACCGCCCCGGCTGAGCGCGTAGAAGTAGCGGCTGGCCGAGTTCTGGAACGCCAGCATCCCGGCGAACAGGCTGGACAGCACCAGCAGCCCCATCACCTTCGGCAACCACGGGCCGACGTACTGCCCGGCCAGGCCGAACACGACGGCGGCGGGCTCGGCCAGCGGCACGTTGTCGACGGTCGACATCGCGACCACCTGCTCGCCCACCTTGGACGCGCCGATGCCCGTCACGACCGCGAACGAGGTCAGCGTGAACAGCAGCGTGATGACGCCCACGGCCAGGTAGGTGGCGCGCGGCACGGCGGTCTTCGGGTCGGTCGATTCCTCGCCATAGATGGCGGTGGCCTCGAAGCCGATGAAGGACGCGAAGGCGAACGCCAGCGCGATGCCCGCCGAGCCCTGCAGGCCGCCGGCGAGGATCGCCGCCGGGCTGAACGACAGCGCCGGCTGCCAGCCTTCGGGCCCGCCTTGCAGCAGGATCGCCGCCGACAACACCAGCAGGCTGGCCAGCTCGGCCAGCATCAGCACGCCCAGCAGCCGGGCGCCGACATCGACCTGCGCCAGCGACAGCGCGGTGACCAGCGCCCAGGCCGCGAAGGCCCAACCCCACCACGGCAGCAGGCCGGCCTGCCCGGCCATCAGCGCGCCGAAGAAGCCGTAGAGCGACAGCTGGATCGCCAGGTAGGCCAGGATCGACACGAACGAAGAGGCCAGCCCGTGGCGATGCCCCAGCCCGCGTCCGACATAGGCGAAGAAGGCACCCGCGTTGGTGACGCGGTGGCTCATCGCCGCATAGCCGACGCTGAACAGCAGCAGCGTCAGCCCGACCAGCAGGTAGGCCCCCGGCGCGGCCGCACCGTTGCCCAGCGCAATGGCCGGCGGCAGCGCGCCGGTCATGCCCACCAGCGGCGCGGCGGCGGCCACGACGAAGAAGACGATGGACCAGACGCCCAGCCGGCCCGAACGCAGGCGGTGGCCGGCATCGGCCTGGGCGTTCGGATCGGCAAGCGGATTCGATGTGGTGTTCATGCCTAGTCCCTCCAGGGATGTTGTGACGAGTGTGGCGGTCAGTGAACGTGAAGGTCCGGCCAGGGGATGCCCAGCCGGGGGATGCCCAATCGATCAAGCGCCTCGCGGCACGAGGCGGCCGGATCGCGCACGTCGAAGGCCACGGCCGGCAGGCCGATGCGCGTGGCGCCCTCGACGTTGCGGCGCTGGTCGTCGACGAACACGCAGGCCCGCGCGGGCAGGCCCAGCGCGTCCAGGCAGGCCTGGTAGGCCCGCGCATCGGGCTTGAGGATGTGGGTGTGCGTCGCGTCGACGATCACGTCGAAGCGGCGCAGCAGCGGCAGGCGGTCGCGGAAGTCGGCGCCGTAGAACAGGTCCAGCTCGTTGGACAGGATCGCCAGCCGGCAGCCGGCGGCCTGCGCGGCGTCGATCAGCGCGACCGTCTCGGGCCGGATCACCGCCTCGACATCGGCACCGCGGGCGCGCTGCACCAGCGTCTCCATGCGGTCCCAGCGCTCGCCCAGCAGGGCACCGACCTCGCGGGTGCGGGCGAGCCAGTAGTCGCGCTCGCTGATGCGGTCGGCCTGCATGTCGCGCCACAGCGCATCGCCGGCCACGTCGAAGGGACCGCGCCAGGTCAGCGTGCCGGGCGGCAGGCCGAGCGCGGCCTCGCTCAGCGGATGGGTCTCGAACAGCGTGCGGCTGATGACGCCGCCGAAGTCGAGGATCAGGGCACGTGGCGAGCGCATGTCAGGCCGCCTCCGCCAGCGTGGCCGCCGCTGCCGGACGCGCCACCCGGCCCTGCGCGACCCAGCGGTCGAACACCGCCAGCGCGGCGTCGCAGAAGGCGTCGTCGTTGATGTGCGCATCGACTGACAGGAACTCGGTCTGCGGCGACAGCCGGCGCGGCAGCTCGTCGCACAGCGCGGCCAGGCCTTCGGGGTCGTGCAAGGCCTCGCCGGGGCGGTCCCACTGCTCGACGCCACCACGCGGCAGCAGCAGGCAGGCAGGGCCACGGGCCTCGGCCAGCCGCTCGGCGATGGCCGTGGCGACTTCGCGGCGCATGGCCGGGTCGATGCAGACCGATGCGATCAGGCGGTTGTGCGCATGTTGCGGCCGGTCGGCCCAGCGCGGCGGCACGGCGCACCAGGCGGCGAAATCGACCATGTCGGTGGCCCCGGGCGCGACGATCTGCGGCACGCCCGCCAGCCCCGCCCCGCGCAGCCGGTCCGGCCCGGCGCTGACGCAGGATCCGGCCAGGTGGTTGACCAGCTCCTGCAGGCTGAAGTCCATCACCGCCGCGAAGTAGCCCTTGGCCGCCAGGTCCTCGAAGGCCCGCCCGCCCATGCCGGTGGTGTGGAACACCGCCAGCTCGTAGCCACGCGCCGCCAGCGCCGGCTGGAGCCGCTTCATGTAGCGCAGCGCGCTGCTGCCCAGCGAGGTCATGCCCACCACCGGACGGGCGACCGGCGCGGCCGTGTGCGCGGCCGTGTGCGCGGCCGTGTGCCCGTCCATGCTTGCGGCCAGACAGGCCCCCACCGCCGCCCCCGCCGCCTGCGCCAGCGCCGTGCGGCACAACGGGTTCAGGCCGTACAGGCCGCCGGCCCACAGCCGCATGATCAGGTCGGGCGGGATGCGGTCCGGCGGGATCAGGTGCGAATGCGCGATGGTCGACAGCACCACCTTGGGCACCCCCAGCGGCAGCGCGTTGGCCACGTCCAGCGCGAGGTCCGTGCCCATCGTGCCGCCCAGCGCGAGCAGACCGTCGATGCGCCCGGAGCCCTGCAGCTCGACGGCCAGCGCGGCAGCGCCACGCGCCATCCAGGTCATCGCCTCGTTCTCGTCTCCCAGCGCGACGATCGCCTCCAGCGTGGTGCCGGCCGCGCAGGCCACGGCATGGTGGTCGATGTCGGGCACGCAGTGGCCACGGCCGAGCACGCCCACGTCCATCAGCAGCGCCCGGCCACCGCAGGCCTCGATGCGCTCGCGCAGGCAGGCGATCTCGTCGCTCTTGGTGTCGACGGTGCCGACCAGCAGGATGACGGGGCCGTTCATGGCCGCACCGCCTCGAACGACGCGATCAGCGTGTCGACCAGGAAGTCGACCTCCTCGCGCGAGATCACCAGCGGCGGCGACAGGATCAGGTTGGGCCCGGAGATGCGCACCATCAGGCCGCGCCGGTAGGCCTCGCGGGCGACCCGCTGCGGCAGGTCGCTGCTGCGCGGCATGGGGGTGCGGGCGGCCTTGTCGCTGACCATCTCGATGCCGGCCATCAGGCCGATGCCGCGCACGTCGCCGACGCAGTCGAAACGTTCGGTGAAGTCGGCCAGGCGCTGCTGCAGATGGGCCCCGACGCGGCCCGCGTGGCCGGGCACATCGAGCTCTTCGAGCAGGTCCAGCGTGGCCAGCGCGGCGGCAGCGGCCACCGGATGGGCGCTGTAGGTGTAGCCATGCGAGACCGATGCCGCGCCGCTCACGTCCGCATCGAAGACCTCGGCCACGCGCTGGCCGATCGCCGTGGCGCCCAGCGGCACGTAGCCCGAGCTGATGCCCTTGGCCAGGCACCACAGGTCCGCGTTGACGCCCCACAGCCGGGTGCCGAACATCTCGCCGGTGCGGCCGAAGCCGGTCACCACCTCGTCGGCGATCAGCAGCACGCCGTGGCGGTCGCAGACCTCGCGGATGCGCGGCCAGTAGCTGGCCGGCGGCACGATCACCCCGCCAGCGCCCTGCACCGGCTCGGCGATGAAGGCGGCCACGGTGTCGGGGCCCTGGAACACGATCTCGCGTTCGAGCAGCTCGGCGCAGATGCGGGCCAGCTCGTCCGGGTCCTGCGTGTAGGGGTTGTGATAGAGCCACGGCGTGTCGACGTGAAAACAGCCCGGCAGCAGCGGCTCGTAGGGCCGGCGGAAGTTGCTGTTGCCGTTGACGCTCATGCCGCCGAAGTGCACGCCGTGATAGCCCTGGCGCAGGCTGATGAACTTGGTCCGGTCGGCCTGGCCGCGCAGCTTCCAGTACTGGCGGGCGATCTTCAGCGCGCCTTCGACCGCGTCGCTGCCGCCGTTCGAGAACAGCACCGCCGCGACGTTCTCCGGCGCCATCAGCCGGACCAGCCGGCTCGACAGCTCGATCGCCCGGACATGGGTGGTGCCGCGAAACACGTTGTAGAAGGGCAGCTCGTCGAGCTGGGCCACGACCGCATCGCGCACGCGGCGGTTGCTGTGGCCGAGGTTGCTGCTCCACAGGCCGCCGACGCCGTCGAGCATGCGGTGGCCGTCGACGTCCCAGATCCAGCAGCCTTCGCCACGGTGGACGATGTCGGGCGCGTTCTTCTTCATCGCGCCGGGATGGGCCATCGGGTGCCAGAGGTAGCGCGCGTTGTCGCGCCGCAGGGCGTCCGCATCGATGTCGCGCACGGGTGGTTGCAGGTCGTTCATGGGGGTCTCTCCAGCTCAGCCCGGCAGGCCGACGGTGATGGTCTTGAGTTCGGTGTACGCGAGCAGGCCTTCGGGGCCGAGTTCCTGGCCGACGCCGCTGTGCTTCCAGCCGCCGAAGGGCAGCTCGGGCTGCGACACGCCGTAGTGGTTGATGCCGACCATGCCGGCCTCCAGTTCCTCGCCGAGCCGGTGGGCGACGTGCAGGTCGCGCGTCCAGGCATAGGCGCCCAGGCCGTAGGGCAGCGCGTTGGCCGTGGCGATGGCCTCGTCCAGCGTGTCGTAGGGCCGCACCACGGCGATCGGGCCGAAGGGCTCGTCGCGCATCACGCGGGCGCTGTCGGGCGCATCGGCGATGACGGTCGGCGCGAAGAAATACCCCGGCCGGTCCAGCACCGAACCGCCGCACAGCACGCGGGCGCCGTGATCGCGCGCGTCGTCGACGAAGCGGGCCATGTCGTCGAGCCGGCGCGCATGCGTCAGCGGGCCCATCTGCGTGGCCGCGTCCAGCCCCGGGCCGATGCGCAGCGACCGCGCGGCCTCGGTGAACTGTTCCAGGAACTGCGCGTGATGGCGGCGCGCGACCAGGAAGCGGATCGGCGCGGCGCAGACCTGCCCGGCGTTGCGGAACTTGGCCGCCACCGAGGCCTTCAGCGCCTGCATCGGGTCGGCGTCCTCGCAGACGATCACCGGCGCGTGGCCACCGAGTTCGCCGGTGAACTTCTTGAGGTGACGGGCGGCCTGTTCGCCCAGCAGCCGGCCGACCGCGACCGAGCCGGTCAGCGAGACCTTGGCGATGTCCGGATGCGCGATCAGCACGGACGACACCTGCGCCGGATCGCCGCAGACCATGTTCAGCGCATCGGCCGGCACGCCCGCGTCCAGGAAGATCTGCACCAGCAGCTGGCAGGTGCCGGGCGTCTCCTCGTCGGGCTTGATGACCACGCTGCAGCCGGCGGCCAGCGCGCTGGCGATCTTGCGGATCGGCAGGTTGGCCGGGAAGTTCCACGGCGTGAAGGCCGCCACCGGGCCGACCGGCTGACGCACCACCGCGTGCGACAGGATGCCCTCGACACGCGGCGCGACGGTGCGGCCGTAGACGCGCCGGCCCTCCTCGGCCTGCACCGCCAGGATGTCGGCACTCAGGCGGACCTCGCGCAGCGCCTCGGCGGTCGGCTTGCCCTGTTCCAGCGTCAGCACATGGGCGATGACGGCGGCCTGTTCTCGCATCCGGTCGGCGGCGCGGTGCAGCACGGCGGCACGTTCGTCCGGACGCAAGCGACGCCAGGCCGCAAAGCCCCGCCGCGACGACTCGGCGGCCTGCTGCAACTCGTCGACGCCGGCCAGCGGCAGCAGGGCCAGGACCGCGCCGGTGGCGGGGTCGTGCACGGCCCGCTCGCCGCCGCTGGCACGGGTCAGCCAGCGCCCCGCGACATGCAGGGCCAGGGTGGGATAGGACATCTCGGCTCCATCGGCCTGCGCCCGTCGCCGTCGCCCGTCGGGACATCCGGGGCATCGTCGGCAAGGGGTCGTGGACCACGGAGCGAACGGTATTTGCGCGAGATCAAGGCGCGTGATCAGGAAACCGACATGCGCGGATCGGGTTATCCCGGGCGTGGACCGGCTGGGTCGCGGCCGGGCCTGCGGGCATGATCGGCGCGCCATGTCCGCCACGCCTGCACGTCCCCTGCCCGACCTGCCGCAGCCCGTCGCTGCGGCCGGCACCGGCTGGCTGCGCGAGTTCCACGCCCGCGACGTCGACGAGCTCGCCGGCGCGCAGGTCGACTGGCGGCTGGACTACGCCCAGCTCAGCGGCGGGCGTTATGCCGGATCGGTCCGGCAGGTCGGGCTCGACGGCATCCAGCTGGTGCTGGAGTGCAGCAGCCACGCGGTGCGCCAGCGCGGCCGTCTCGATGCGCAGCACATCGGCATCGCGCTGGGGCTGTCGTCCAGGCCGGGCCGCGCGGGGCTGTTCCACGGCCAGCGCCTGGCCGACGACACGCTGATGATCGGCCGCGGCGACGAGCTGGACCTGGTCACCACCGACACCCACCAGCTCATCGCCGTGCTGATCGACGCGACGCTGCTGGGCCGGCTCTGGCAGGACCTCTACCAGAAGCCCTGGTCACCGTTCCTGGACCACAAGCTGGCCGTGCCGGCGCGGCCAGGCATGGCCGACCATGTGCGCGCGCTGCACCTCGCCGCGCTGAACCGCGTCGTCGCCGACACGGCCCTGCTGCAGGACCCGAAGGCCATGCGCCTGCTGCGCGACGCGGTGCTGCTGGCGTGGATCGAGGCCATCCCCGAGCGGGTCGAGATCACCGACCTGCGCACCCTGCAGGCCCGCCGCCGGCTGGTCGACCGGGCCTGCGAACTCGTGCTGGGCGCACCCGACCAGGCGCTGTCGCTGCTGCAGGTCTGCCAGCACGTGGCGGCCAGCCCGCGCCAGCTCGACCTGGCCTTCCGCGACGTGCTGGACACCACCCCGGCGCGCTACCTGAAGGTCGCCCGCCTGAACGGCGTGCGCCGCCTGCTGCGCCAGCAGGCCCAGCTCACGGCCGACACCGGAACACCCGCCGCCACGGTCGCCGACCTCGCCGCCCGCTGGGGCTTCTGGCACCTCGGCGCCTTCGCGGCCGACTACCGCCAGCAGTTCGGCGAGCTGCCGTCGGGGACGTTGGGGCGGGGTGCCGCTCAGGTGCTGCCGCGCACGACGATCCGGTAGCCTACGTCGACGCCGGCCGGCGAGACCGGCTCCTTGCGCATCAGCGCGAGCAGCATGCGCGCGGCGGCCACGCCGATCTCGGCGCGCGGGGTGTGCACGGTGGTCAGCGGCGGGATCATCTGGTCGCTGCCGGCCAGGTCGTTGAAGCCGGCCACCGCCACCTGCGCCGGCACCGGCACCCCCAGGCGCAAGGCCGCCAGCAGACCGCCCTGGGCCAGGTCGTCGTTGCAGAAGAAGACGGCGTCGACGTCCGGCCGGGTGCGCAGCAGTTCCTCGAACAGGCTCGCGCCCAACGCCATTGACGAGCTCTGCGGGTGCAACAGCTCCAGCCGCGGGTCGTAGAGCCCCGCCTCGCGCAGACAGCGGCGGTAGCCCTCGGCGCGCTGCAGCACGCGCGGATCAAGCTGGGCGGCGACGAAGGCGATGCGCCGTCGCCCGCGCGCCACCAGATGTGCGGTGATCGCATGGCCGGCATCGACCTGCGAGAAGCCGACCCAGTGCACGCCCGGCGCCGAGGTGGTCTCCATCAGGTGCACGCACGGCACGCCGCTGCTGGCGATCAGCTGACGGCTGGCCTCGCTGCGGTCGAAGCCGGTGACGATCAGGCCGGCCGGGCGATGTGCCAGGTAGCCCTGCAGCAGCTGGCCCTCCTCGACCGGGTCGTAGTGGGTCACGCCGATCAGGGTCTGGAAGCCGGCCGGCTGCAGCGTGCGCTGGGCGGCCTCCAGCAGGTCGACGAACAGCGCGTTGGACAGCAGCGGCACGAGCACCGCGACGTTGGCGCTGCGCTGCGAGGCCAGCGCGCGGGCGGCCGGATCGGGCACGTAGCCCAGCCGGTCGGCGGCGGCGCGGACCCGCTCGACCAGATCGGCCGAGACGCTGCGCTCGCCCCGCAAGGCCCGCGAGACCGTGATCGGGCTCACCCCGGCGGCTTCGGCCACCGCATCCAGCGTGACGCGACCCGTGGCGCGCGAACGGCGCGGCTTGTCGATGGACTCGGGTTTTCCCTGGTTCATGATGACTTGGAGGTGTTTAGGATAGCGCTGTCCGAACACAGGAGCAGCCGATTTCCGGCCTCTCCCACCCGATCTTCTTCCTCATGCGCATCCCCTCAAGGCCGGATTCTCGCCGGCATTTTTTCTGCCCAACAATGATAGCGCTGTCCCGGTCCGATCAACCCGCCCCGGAGGCCTGCTGACATGGCCGCGCTGGTCGTCATGGGTGTCTCGGGATGCGGCAAGTCCAGCCTGGGCGAGGCCGTGGCCCGGCGACTGGGCTGGACGCTGATCGAGGGCGACGATTTCCACCCGCCGGCCAACAAGACCAAGATGGCCACCGGCCAGCCGCTGGTCGACGCCGACCGCATCGGCTGGCTCGACCGGCTCGGCAAAGAACTGCAGCGCCACCCGGACGGCGCGGTGCTGACCTGCTCTGCCCTCAAGCGCAGCTACCGCGACCGGCTGCGCGCGGCCGCACCGGGGCTGCGCTTCGCCTACCTTGAACTCGACCTGCCGACGGCGCAGGCGCGGGTCTCGGCGCGCAACGCGCACTTCTTCTCGCCCACGCTGGTGACCAGCCAGTTCGAGGCGCTGGAGCCACCGATCGGCGAGCCCGGCGTGCTGAGGCTTGACGCCACGCGGCCGCTGGCCGAACTGGCGGATGCCGTGGCGACCGATGTCCCGTCCCCCACGACCCGAAACCAGGAGCCGACATGACCACGTCGATCCATGCGCCCGAGCCACCGGCCGGACGCTTCCAGCGCATCGCGCAGACCTTGATGGCGTGCTGCCTGGGCGTCATGGCCCTGGCGGTGTTCGTCAACGTCGTGCTGCGTTACGGCTTCGGCAGCGGCATCGCGGCCAGCGAGGAGCTGTCGCGCCTGCTGTTCGTCTGGATGGTCTTCATCGGCGCGACCGCCGCCTATCCCGCCGGTGAGCACATGGCCTTCACCAGCCTGGTGGGCCTGCTGAAGTCGCGTCGACTGCCGATGCTGGCGATGACCGCGCTGATTCGCCTGCTGGTGCTCCTGGCCTGCGTGCTGATGGGCTGGGGCGCCTGGCAGCAGGTGATCGTCGGCCTGGGCAGTCGGTCGGTCGTGCTGGGCTACCCGACCGCGCTGCTGCCGCTGCCGGCGCTGCTGTGTTCACTGGCGATCGGCGCGATGGCGCTGGTCGAGCTGGTGCGCAACCAACCCCTGGATCTCGGCCACGGCGCCGAGGTGGAGTGATCACGATGTTCGGCATGACACCCGAGGCCAGTGCCTTCGTCGTCTTCTCGCTGGGCATGCTGGTGCTGATGGGCATCGGCATGAACATGGCCTTCGCGCTGCTGCTGACCGGTGCCGGCATGGCCTGGACGCTGGGCTTCTGGGACACCCAGTTGCTGGCGCAGAACATGGTGGCCGGCGTGGACAGCTTCCCGCTGCTGGCCGTGCCCTTCTTCATCCTGGCCGGCGAGCTGATGAACTCGGGCGGCATCAGCCGCCGGATCATCGCGATGTCCCAGGCCTGGGTCGGCCACATCCACGGCGGACTCGGCTATGTGGCCATCGGTGCGGCCGTGCTGATGGCCAGCATGAGCGGCTCGGCACTGGCCGACACGGCGGCGCTGGCAACCATCCTGCTGCCGATGATGAAGCAGCACGGCTACCCCATGCACACGTCGGCCGGGCTGCTGGCATCGGGCGGGATCATCGCGCCCATCATCCCGCCGAGCATGCCCTTCGTGATCTACGGGGTGACGACCAACACGTCGATCTCGGCGCTGTTCGTCTCGGGCATCGTGCCCGGCCTGATCATGGGCGCCGGCCTGATCGTCGCGTGGCGACTGGTGCTGCGCGGCATGGCCGTGAGCGACACGCCGGCCGTGCCGATGGTCGAGCGGCTGCGCAAGACCGGGCAGGCCTTCTGGGCCCTGCTGATGCCGGTGATCATCATCGGCGGCATGAAGACCGGCATCTTCACGCCCACCGAGGCCGCCGTGGTGGCCGCCTTCTACGCACTGGTGATCGCGCTGTTCGTGCACCGCGAGATGCAGCTGGCCGAGATCACCGGCGTGCTGGTGCGCGCGGCCCGCACGACGTCGATCGTGATGTTCCTGTGCGCCGGTGCGGCCGTGGCCAGCTACATGATCACGCTGGCCGACCTGCCCGCCACCCTGACCGGCTGGCTCGGCCCGCTGGTCGACAACCCGCGTCTGCTGATGGCCGTGATGATGATCGTGCTCGTGCTGATCGGCACCGCGCTGGACCTGACGCCCACCATCCTGATCTTCGCGCCCGTGATGCTGCCCATCGCGGTCAAGGCCGGCATCGACCCGGTGTACTTCGGGCTGATGTTCGTGCTCAACGGCGCGATCGGCCTGATCACCCCGCCCGTGGGCACGGTGCTCAACGTCGTGGCCAGCGTGGGCCGGCTGTCGCTGCACCAGGTCATCAAGGGCGTGAACCCGTTCCTGCTGACCTACGTGCTCATCCTCGCGCTGTTCGTCGTCTTCCCGCAGATCGTGACCGCGCCGGTGGTGTGGCTGCGCTGAGCGCCTTGCCTGCGCCGATCCGCTGCGATCCGATCCGTTCAGATCCCTTCCCTGACCCCACCAACCCAGACCCTGGAGACTTCCATGTCCATGCTTCGCCGCACCTTCGTCGCCACCGCTGCTGCTGCCGTCGCCTCGGCCGCGCTGCTGGCTCCCAGCCTCAGCCATGCGCAGGACATCAAGCCGCGCCTGATCCGTTTCGGCTATGGCCTGAACGAGCAGTCCAACCAGGGCCGTGCGGTCAAGGTCTTCGCCGACGCGGTCGACAAGGCCAGCGGCGGCAAGATGAAGGTGCGCGCCATCGGTGCGGCCGCCCTCGGCCCGGACACCCAGATGCAGCAGGCACTGATCGGCGGCGCCCAGGAAATGATGGTCGGCTCGACCGCCACGCTGGTGGGCATCAGCAAGGAAATGGCGCTGTGGGACACGCCCTTCCTGTTCAACAACGCCCGTGAGGCCGATGCCGTGCTGGACGGCCCGATCGGCCAGAAGGTGATGGACAAGCTGCAGGACAAGGGCCTGGTCGGCCTGGCCTACTGGGAGAACGGCTTCCGCAACCTGACCAACACCAAGCGCCCGGTGACCAGGCTTGAGGACCTCGACGGCATCAAGCTGCGCGTCATGCAGAACAACGTCTACCTCGACAGCTTCAAGCTGCTCGGCGCCAACGCGGTGCCGATGCCGTTCTCGGAGCTGTTCAGCGCCCTGGAGACCAAGACCGTCGACGGCCAGGAGAACCCGTACAACACGATCCTGTCGAGCAAGTTCTACGAGGTGCAGAAGTACCTGTCGGTCACCAACCACGTCTACAGCCCGTGGATCGTCACGGTCAGCAAGAAGTGGTGGGACGGCCTGAGCAAGGACGAGCAGAAGATCCTGCAGGACGCGGCCATCGTCGCGCGCGACTTCGAGCGCAAGGACACCCGCGACGAGGCCGCCAAGGCGCTGGCCGAGCTGAAGGCCAAGGGCATGCAGATCAACGAGCTGCCGGCCAGCGAGTCGGCCCGGATGCGCGAGAAGCTCGCCAGCGTCAACGCCTCGATCGCGGCCAACGTCGGCAACGACCTGTGGACCGAGACCCAGGCCGCGCTGGCCAAGCTGCGCGCCGCGAAGTAAGGCGGGCGGCCCGTCACCCCATCCGCGCCAGCACCCGATCCACCATCACCCCCGACTGCCCGAGGTAGTTGGCCGGATCGAGCATGCGCGCCAGTCCGGCACGGTCGACGTGGGGCTTGATTTCGGGGTGCTCGGCCAGCAGGTCCAGCAGCGGCACGCGGCGGGCGAGCGATTCGCGGCAGAGGTCGTAGACCAGGTCGTGCGCGTGCTCGCGGCCGAGGTGGTGGCCCAGGCCCATCATCACGGCCTCGCTCATCACCAGGCCGCCGGTCAGGTCGATGTTGCGGCGCATCGCGGCCGGGTCGACCTCCAGGCCTTCGAGCACGGCGCGTGACTGCCTGAGCGCGCCGGCCAGCAGGCAGAAGGCCTCGGGCAGCACGATCCACTCGATCTCCCACGGGCCGGTGCTGCGTTCGTGGTCGGCCACCATCGCGTCCATCAGGGCAGCCGCGTGCTGGCGCACCACGCTGATCGCGGCGTGGATGTAGCAGCTGCTGATCGGGTTGCGCTTCTGCGGCATCGTGCTGCTGGAGCCGCGGCCGTGGTGGTAGGGCTCGTAGACCTCGCCGACCTCCGTCTGCATCATCAGCTTGACGTCCATGCTGAGCTTGCCCAGCGTGCCGCCGATCAGGCCCAGCACCGC
>JACCDS010628612.1_pt1 | contig 26854 bp, 28 predicted proteins | sample 7446441 | NCBI WGS metagenome assembly JACCDS01 (sample SAMN15323445, study PRJNA562643) | freshwater metagenome | isolation source: river surface water | place: USA:Blue River Watershed | collected 2017-08-17 | reverse complement strand
CGAACCCTGGGCCTGGCTGTGCTGGCTTGCAGCATGTTGTGGGCTTGCAACCCCAACAAGCCTGCCTTCAAGTCGATTGACATCACTGGCGCCGACTACGCCAAAGGCTTCACGCTGCAAGACCAACACGGCAAAGAGCGCTCGCTCAGCGATTTCAAGGGCAAGGTGGTGGTGCTGTTCTTTGGCTACACCCAGTGCCCCGATGTCTGCCCCACCTCCATGACCGAATTGGCCGAAGTCAAGCGCATGCTGGGTAAAGATGGCGACCTTTTGCAAGGCCTGTTCATCACGGTTGACCCGGTGCGTGACACGCCGGAATTGTTGAAGGCCTACATGGCCAATTTTGACCCTAGCTTTGTGGCGTTCAGCCCGACCGCCGAGCAGTTGTCAGAGGTGGCCAAACATTACAAGGTGTACTACAAAAAAGTGGACGGCAAAACACCGACCAGCTACACCATGGACCATTCGGCGGGCAGCTATGTGTACGACACCCAAGGCCAATTGCGCCTGTACAGCCGTTACGGCAGCGGCGCGCAGGCCTTGGCCGAAGACATTCGTAACTTGCTGAAATAGGCGAGGGGCGCGAGCGCCCCCTCAGCTTAGGCGTAGGCTTGCAGCGCCGCCTTCATTTTTTTCATGGCCGCCACTTCGATTTGACGGATGCGCTCGGCACTGACGCCGTACTCTGCCGCCAGGTCGTGCAGCGTGAGGCCGCCCGAGCCGTCGTCGTTGACTTTCAGCCAGCGCTCTTCCACGATGCGGCGGCTGCGCGGGTCCAAGGCTTGCAGCGCGGCCACGATGCCATCGCTGGCCATCAGGTCACGCTGGCGCGACTCGATCACGGCCGTGGGTTCGTGGTTGGCGTCGCTCAGGTAAGCGATCGGGCCAAAGGCCTGCTCGCCATCGTCGCTGGGTGCGGGGTCCAGCAACACATCGCCCCCGCTCATGCGGGTTTCCATCTCGATGACTTCTTCGCGCTTGACGTTCAAGTCACGCGCCACCGAATCAATTTGCGCGTCGGTCAGGCTGTCACGGTGCGTGGCCATGTCGGCATCGCTGCCTGCATCGGCCCGAAAGCCTTGCTTCATCGAGCGCAGGTTGAAGAAGAGCTTGCGCTGGGCCTTGGTGGTGGCCACTTTCACCATGCGCCAGTTGCGCAAGATGTACTCGTGAATTTCGGCCTTGATCCAGTGCATGGCGTAGCTGACCAAGCGCACGCCCTGGTCGGGGTCGAAGCGCTTGACGGCTTTCATCAGGCCCACGTTGCCTTCTTGGATCAGGTCGGCGTGCGGCAAGCCGTAGCCCAGGTACTGGCGCGAGACCGACACCACCAAGCGCAGGTGCGACATGATGAGTTTTCCGGCCGCGTCCAGGTCGTTGTCGTTTTTCAGCTGGCGCGCGTAGGCTTGCTCTTGCTCCAGGGTGAGCATGGGCATGCGATTGACCGCCGTGATGTAGGCGTCCAAGTGCCCCAGAGGAGGCACCAGCGCCCACGGATTGGCGACCAGCGCAGTAGGTTTTGCAGTCAGAGTCGTCATGGTTTGTAAGCCTTTCGGATACGAATGACGCAATATTAGCACTCCTGAAGGAGGAGTGCTAATCCCTGTTGTATTTAGGGTAATCCCTTGGTTTTAGCCGAGCAAGGCTTCGGCAAATTCCCGCGCCGAGAAGGTTTGCAGGTCTTCCAGCTTTTCGCCCACCCCAATGAAATAAACCGGCACGCCAGCGCCTTGCAGGCGGGCACGCTCCCGTCCCCACAGGGCAATCGCTGCCAGAACGCCGCCTTTGGCCGTGCCATCGAGTTTGGTGACGATCAAGCCGGTGAGGCCCAGCGCTTCATCGAAGGCCTTGACCTGGGCCAAGGCGTTTTGGCCGGTGTTGCCATCGATCACCAGCAGCACTTCATGCGGGCCGGTGGGGTCGGCTTTTTGCACCACCCGCTTGATTTTCTTCAGCTCTTCCATCAGGTGCAGCTGGGTGGGCAGGCGGCCAGCTGTGTCGACCAGCACCACATCGCGGCCCCGGGCCTTGCCGGCGCTGACCGCGTCAAAACTCACCGCGGCCGGGTCGCCGCCTTCCTGGCTGACGATTTCCACCTGGTTGCGGTCTGCCCAGACCACCAATTGCTCGCGCGCAGCGGCACGGAAGGTGTCGGCCGCGGCCAGCAGCACCGAGGCCCCGCTGTCGCTGAGGTGGCGGGTGAGTTTGCCAATCGAGGTGGTTTTGCCCGCGCCATTGACCCCGGCCACCATCACCACCGTGGGGTGGTGCGCGCCAACGACCAGCGCCTTTTCCAGCGGTTGCAGCAACTCGGCCAAACCGTCGGCCAGCAAAGCTTTGACGCCCGCGGGGTCGGTCATTTTGGCGGCCTTGACGCGGGCTTTGAGGTCGTCCAGCAAGTGCTGGGTGGCCTGCACGCCGGTGTCGGCCATCAACAAGGCGGCTTCGAGCTCTTCGTACAGGTCCTCATCGATGCGGGTGCCGGTGAACACCTGCGCAATGCTGCTGCCCGTGCGCTGCAAGCCGCTTTTCAGGCGCGACAACCAGCTGCTGCGCGAGGGCTGGGCCTGGGGCGTCGCCTCGGCAGGTAGGGGTGCCGAAGGGGCCGCAGGCGGCTGCGCCGAGGCTGATGCAGGCGCCGCAAGAGGCGCCGTTGGCTCAGGCGTTACAGGTGGTGGGGTCTTTTTTTTGAAAAAGCTGAACATGGACTCGGGGGTTCCTAGAATCGGTCAATTCGTGCGATGTTGCAAGAACTGCAGGTGACTCATTCTATGAAACGCTTTTCCTTCGGGTTGCCAATCCTGCTGGCGGCCTGTTTTTGGGGCCAGCCAGCCGCGGCCCAGATTCACCAAACCACCTTGCCCAATGGCATGACGGTCATCGTCAAGCCCGACCGGCGCGCCCCCACGGCCGTGCACATGGTGTGGCTGCGGGTGGGCTCCATGGACGAGGTCGATGGCACCTCGGGCGTGGCCCATGTGCTGGAGCACATGTTGTTCAAAGGCACGCCCAGCGTGGGGGCGGGCGAGTTCTCACGCCGTGTGGCGGCCCTGGGCGGCCGCGAAAACGCCTTCACCAGCAAGGACTACACCGGCTACTTCCAGCAAATTCCAGCCAGCCGGCTGGTGGATGTGATGCGCCTGGAGGCCGACCGCTTTGCCAACAACCAATGGCCTGACGAAGAATTTCGCAAAGAGCTGGAAGTGGTGAAAGAAGAGCGCCGCCTGCGCACCGAAGACGCGCCGCGCGCCCTGCTGTACGAACAGCTGAGCGCGGTGCAGTTTGTGGCCTCCCCCTACCGCCGGCCCATTGTGGGCTGGATGAACGACCTCGACGCGCTGCAACCCGACGATGCCCGCGAGTTCTACAAACGCTGGTACAGCCCGCAAAACGCCACCGTGGTGGTGGTGGGCGATGTCGAGGTGGCGCAAGTGCAGCGCTGGGCGGCGGAGATCTATGGCGCCATTCCGGCCCGTGCCTTGCCAGCGCGCAAGCCGCGCGAGGAGCCGGCGCAAAGCGGCATCCGTCGGCTCACCGTGAAAGCGCCCGCCGAGCAAGCCTATGTGGCGCTGTCGTGGAAGGTGCCTGGCTTCAAATCGATGGAAGCCACCTCCAGCAACCAGGATGCCTTGGCGCTGACCGTGCTGTCGGCCGTGCTCGATGGCTACAACGGCTCCCGGCTTGACCGCGCCCTGACCCAAGGTGCCGATCGGGTGGCCGACGACGCCGGGGCTTACCATGACTTCAGCGGCCGCGGGCCGCAAATCTTTGTGCTCGAGGGCGTGCCTGCAGCGGGCAAAACCCCCGAAGCCCTGGAGGCGGCCTTGCGTGAGCAAGTCAACCGCATTGCGCGCGATGGCATCAGCGAAGCCGAGCTCCAGCGCGTGAAGGCGCAGTGGGTGGCGCAAGCCGTTTACAAGCGCGACTCGCTGTTCAACCAGGCGCGCGAGATCGGCACCTATTGGGTGGAAGGCTTGCCCTTGGACACCAGCGACCGCCTCATTGACTTGCTGCGCGGCGTCACCGCCGATCAGGTGAAGTCGGTGGCACAACGTTATTTCGGCGATGACAGCTTGACGGTGGCCCACCTGTTGCCGCAACCGTCCAACGCCCAAGCGCCCCGCAAACCGGCCATGCCCCTGCGGCATGGGGAGGGTGCGCGATGAAAACCACCCACAAAATCTTGCGCCGTCTGGCGCTGGTGGCGGGCTTGCTGTCGGCCAGCAGCCTGTGGGCCGGCTTGCCCATTCAACACTGGACCGCGGCCAACGGCGCCCGGATCTACTTGGTGGAGAGCCCCTCCTTGCCCATGGTCGACATTCAGATCGACTTTGATGCAGGGTCGCGTCGCGACCCGACTGGTCAAGCGGGTTTGGCCAGCGCCACGGCGGGCATGCTGTCCAAAGGCATTGCCGCCCAAGGCAATCAACCTGCACTGGACGAGAACGCCCTGGGTGAAGCCTGGGCCGATTTGGGCGCCCTGTTTTCTGCCAGCGCCGGCAGTGACCGCTTGAGCTTGTTCTTGCGCACGCTGACGGTGCCCGATTTGTTGGAGGGTGCCATCCGACTGGCCGCTCGCCAATTGGCGCAGCCCAGCTTTCCGGCGGCGATCTGGGCGATCGAGCGGGACCGCACCGTGGCAGCCCTCAAAGAGGCCTACACCCGCCCCGGCACCGTGGCGCAGCGCCGCTTTGCTGCAGCGGTGCATGGCGGACATCCCTATGGCAATGAAGCCAACGAAGCCAGCTTGAGCGCCATTCAGGTGGCCGACATGCGCGCCTTTCATGCGCGCTACCTCGACAGCTGCCGTGCCCGCGTGAGCGTGGTTGGCGCCTTGAACCGTGCCCAAGCTGAACAACGCGTGCTGCAATTGTTGGCAGGGCTGCCTGCGAGCAAGCCGTGCCCTTCGTTGCCTGCCGTGGCCGAAGTGCCGGCTTTGACGCAAGCGCAAACCCTGCGCGTGCCTTTTGACTCTGCGCAGGCCCATGTGCTCATGGGGCAGCCCGGCTACAAGCGCAACGACCCGGACTTTTTTGCCCTGACCGTGGGCAATTACATTCTGGGCGGCGGTGGCTTTGTGTCGCGCCTGACAGAGCAGGTGCGTGAAAAGCGCGGCCTGAGCTACAGCGTCTACAGCTACTTTGCCCCGGGCCTGCACGCCGGGCCGTTTGCCGTGGGCTTGCAGACCCGGCCCGACCAGGCCGATCAGGCCTTGCAAGTGGCGCGGGAGGTGGTTCGTACCTTTGTCGCGGAAGGCCCGACCGAAGCCGAACTGAAGGCCGCGAAAGACAACCTGATCGGCAGCTTCCCCTTGCGCCTGGACAGCAACCGCAAGCTGTTGGACAACCTGGCCAACATGGCCTGGCATCAACTGCCTTTGGACTATCTGGACACCTGGACCCAGGCCGTCGACCGCGTCACCGTGCAAGACATTCGCGCTGCCTTTCAGCGCAAGCTGCAGCCTGAGCGCATGGTCACGGTGACCGTGGGGGCCAAGCCTTGAAAGCTGGCGAGGTCCGCATTGTGGGCGGGCAGTGGAAGCGCACCAAGCTGGCCGTGCTCGACAAGCCCGGCTTGCGGCCCACCCCTGACCGGGTGCGCGAGACCTTGTTCAACTGGCTGGGCCAAGACTTGGCCGGCTGGCGCTGCCTCGATGCTTTTGCAGGCACCGGCGCACTGGGGATAGAGGCAGCCTCACGCGGCGCCCAGGCGGTCACTTTGGTGGAGCTAGATGCCGCCTTGGTAGCGCAGTTGCACAAACACGCCCAGCGCCTGCAAGCCAGCACGCTGCAAATTGTCCGAGGCGATGGTCTGAGCGCCTTGCGCCAAGCTGCGCCCGGCAGTTGTGACCTGATTTTTTTGGACCCCCCCTTCGATGCCAACTTGTTCGAGCCCGCTTTGAAAGCGGCAGCGCTGGCCATCAAGCCCAGCGGCTGGGTCTACCTGGAAGCGCCGTCAGCTTGGTCGGGCGAGGCGTTGGCAGCCTTGGGCTTGCAGTGCCATCGGCATCTGAAGGCGGGCATGGTGCATGCGCATTTGCTGTGCGTTGCATAATGGCTTGAAAGCTTTTTTTCACAAGGACTTGGCATGGCATCTTCCGTGATTGCGGTCTATCCCGGCACCTTCGATCCCATCACCCTCGGTCACGAAGACATCGTGCGCCGCTCGGCCTCATTGTTTGGCATCGTCATCGTGGCGGTGGCCGTGGCCCATCACAAAAAAACCTTGTTCTCGCTGGACGAGCGACTGGCCATGGCGCGCGAGGCCCTGGCCGATTGCCCCAATGTACAGGTGGCCTCGTTCGATGGCCTCGTGCGTGACTTCGTGTTGCAACAAGGCGCCAAGGTGATGGTGCGCGGCGTGCGCTCCATGACCGATTTCGATTACGAGTTTCAGCTCGCCGGCATGAACCGCCATCTGGCGCCCGATGTGGAAACCATCTTTCTCAACACCCTGGACATTTACCAGTGTGTCTCCAGCACCCTGGTGCGCGAAATCACCTTGCTGGGGGGCGACATCGCCAAGTTTGTTTCGCCCGGCGTGCATCAGCGCCTGTTGGCCAAACGCAAGGAACGCAACGGCGCATGAGGCCCACCGAGCTGCTGCTGATTCGCCATGGAGAAACCGACTGGAACCGGGCCTTGCGCTTTCAGGGGCAAGTCGACATTGCGCTGAACGACATCGGCCACCAGCAAGCGAAGCGCCTGTGTGACCATTTGCAAGGCTCCGACTGGGCGCAGGCCCTTCATTTGCACAGCAGCGACTTGTTGCGCGCGCGCCAGACCGCAGAGCCTTTTGCCCGGGCCTTGCCCCGCACCTGCCTGCCCCGAACCGGCTTGCGCGAGCAAAACTTTGGCGTCTTCGATGGCTTGAGCACCCATGAAATCCAAGCACAGTACCCTGAACTGTGGGCGCAATGGCGTCGCTTCGAGGCGGATTTTGCGCTGCCGCAGGGCGAGAGCACACGCCAGTTTCATGCGCGCGTGATGGCGGACCTTCAAGAGATTGCACACAGCCATGCGGGCGAGCGCGTGGTGGTGGTGACCCACGGTGGCGTGCTCGACATGGTGTGGCGCAGCGTGCACCAACTGTCACTCAACGGGCCGCGACAATGCGAGATTCCCAACGCCGGCCTGAACCACTTGAAAGTGACCCAAGGCCGCTTCGAGATCCTGGCCTGGGCCAGCACGCCGCACCTCGCGGGCATGCCCCCGCAGCCGATTTACCGGCCGCCGCCGGATGTGCTCACGCCCAGCTCAGCGCCGACAGGTCGTTGACAAAAATCGGCATGTCTTTCCACAAGCCTTTGAGGTTTTTGTGGGCCACCGTGAGCCATTGCGGCTGGTACAAAAAGGCGTGCGCGGCATCATTGGCCAACAGGCGCTGTGCATCGCCCAATAACTTTGCTCGGTCCGACACCCGGGGCGCGTTGTGGATGCGCTCAAACAAGGTGTTGAAGGCCTGCGACTCGTAGCCCCAGTAATAGCCCGGCTTGGCGAAGTTGCCCAAGTCGAAAGGCTCAACGTGAGAGATGAGGGTGAGATCGTAGTTTTTCTGCGTGTACACGCCGCTCAACCACTGCGCCCACTCGACGTTTTGCAGTTTGGCAACGATGCCTACTTTGGCCAGCTGCGCTGCAATCACCTCGCCGCCCTGGCGCGCGTAGGGCGGGGGCGGCAGAATCAGGCTCACCTCCAGAGGCGTTTTGACGCCCGCCTCGGACAGCAAGGCGCGCGCCTTGTCGGGGTTGTAGGGGTTCACGCCGGTGGTGTCCACATAGCCCAAACTCCCGGGCACGTAATGGCTGCCAATGGGCACGCCAAAGCCATCGGCCGCGGCGGCAATCACGGCCTGGCGGTCAATGGCGGCGGCAATGGCGCGGCGCACGCGCACATCGTCGAAAGGCTTGCGCTTGTGGTTCATGGCCAGGATGGTTTTGGCGCGCGAGCCGTTGGTCAAAATTTGAAAGCGGGCATCGGCCTTGAATTGCGCCAGGCTGCGCGCGGCGGCCACGCGGGGAAAGGCGTCGACATCACCCGAGAGCAAGGCCGCCACTTGCGCGGCCGGGTCGGAGATGAAGCGAAAGGTGGCCTTGCGCAGCGCAATGGCCTTGGCATCTCGGTACCCGTCCCAGCGGTTCAAGGTGATGGACGAGCCGCGGCTCCATTGCCCCAATTGAAAGGGCCCCGTACCCACCGGCTTGGTGGCATTGGTGTCCGCACTCTTGGGCTCGACGATGACCGCGGTGGCCTGTCCCATCAAGAACAAAAAATCCGGGTCAATTTGCTTGTTCAGGATGACCACGGTGTGCTCATCGATGGCCGCCACACTTTCCATGCCGGCAAAGGTGCGCTTGTCTTTGTTGGTGCTTTTCTCGGAGGCCGCACGCTCAAAGGCGAACTTGACCGTTTGCGCATTGAAGGGTTCGCCATTGTGGAACTTGACGCCTTTGCGCAAGCGAAAGGTGTAGGTCTTGAGGTCGGGTGACACTTCCCAGCGCTCGGCCAGCAAGGGTTGCACCGAGCCATCGCTTTGAATTTTGGTCAGGGTTTCCAAGACGTTGTAGTGAACGATCTCGGCAATGGCGGAAGCGGCCCCTGCGGTGGGATCCAGGCCGGGCGGCTCCAGTGTCATGGCCAAAACGACTTGGTCTTTTTTGGATTGCGCAAGGCTGTGCAACGGCAAAGTGCCCAGGGCGGTGGTGGAAGCCAAGCCCACGAAGTGGCGTCTGTTCAGTGTCATCAAAAAGGCTTTCTCAGTTTTCAAAATTGTGGCACGGCGGCCACCAAGGCTTGTGTACAAGGGTGTTGCGGATCCTGGAACAAGCGGTGCGGCGTGCCACGCTCGACCACGCGGCCTTGCTGCATCACGCAGGCCTCATCGCACAGGTGCTGCACCACAGCCAAATCGTGGCTGATCAGCAAGTAGGTGATGCCAAAGCGGTCTTGCAAATCCATCATCAGGTTCAGCACTTGCGCTTGCACGCTGACGTCCAGCGCAGACAAAGGCTCATCGGCCACGATCAACTGCGGGCGGGTGATGAGGGCGCGCGCCAAGGCAATGCGCTGGCGTTGGCCGCCTGAAAATTCATGCGGGTATTTGTCCAGGTCGCTGCTGCGCAAGCCCACCTGGCTGAGCATTTCAGCGGCCTGGTCGCGCAAGTCTTGGCGCGACAAGCCGCGCACGGTGTTCAGGGGTTCGGTGACTGTGTGCAGGATGCGCATGCGCGGGTCCAACGAGCCATAAGGGTCTTGAAACACCATCTGAAAATGCCGACGCGCTTCGCGCAGGGTTTTGGCGTCCAGCGCATTCAGATCCTGTCCTTGAAATAAAACCTGACCCTGCGTCGGTTTTTCAAGCGCCATCGCCAGGCGCGCCAGTGTGGATTTGCCCGAGCCCGACTCGCCCACCAAGGCCAGGTTGCGTCCGGCGTGAAGTTGCAGGCTCACGTCCGCCACGGCGACGATGGGCGCGCGCGCCGGGCCGTAGGTTTTGCTGACGTTTTGCAGTTGTAGCAACGGGGCGCTCATGAGAGCCTCCAACATTGGGCTTGCCTTGAGGGGCTGAGTCGGATGCTGGGGGGCGCTGACGTCCGGCAGGCGTCATCCACCAGGCTGCAGCGGTCGGCGAATGCGCAGCCTTGGCCCAATTGATGCAGTTCGGGCACTTGGCCTGGCAGCGTGGGCAAACGCATTCTTTGCGAAGCCTCTTGCGGGGCACGCAGCCATTGCGGGCGCGAGGCCAGCAGGCCGCGGGTGTAGGGGTGTGCGGGGGTGGTCAGCACCTCGGCGGTGGGGCCTTGCTCGACGATTTGGCCGGCGTACATCACCTTCAACTGCTGAACCTGGCGGGCCAAAACGCCCAGATCGTGCGAGATCAGCAACAGGCCCATGCCGCGCTCTTGCACCAAGGATTGCATCAATTCCAAAATGCGTTGGGCCACCGTGACATCTAGCGCCGTGGTGGGCTCGTCGGCAATCAGCAGGTCGGGGTTACAACTCAGGGCCATGGCAATCATGATGCGCTGCCGTTGCCCGCCGGAGAATTGGTGCGGGTGGTCGTGCAAGCGTTGTCGCGCCATGGCAATGCCCACGCGGTCCAGCAAATCGGCGGCCTCGCTCAAGGCCGCTTTTCGCGACAGGCCCCGGTGCAAACGAAGCGGCTCCGCGACCTGGTCGCCCACGGTGTGCAATGGATTGAGCGCGGTCATTGGCTCTTGAAAAATCATGGCCCAGCGGTTGCCGCGCAGCTTGCACCAGTTTTCTTCCGGCCAGGTCATGCATTCTTCGCCTTGCCATTGCAAGCTGCCACGCGCTTGTGCGCCCTCAGGCAGCAGGCCCATGAGGGCCAGCGCGGTCAGCGATTTGCCGCAACCGGATTCGCCCATCAAGCCCACCGTGTCACCGCGCTCTAAACTGAAGCTGACGCCGCGCACCGCTTCCACCAGGCCATGGGCCGTGCGAACCTGCACATGCAGGTCTTTGAGTTGCAGCAGGGGGGGCTTGCTCATCGCTGGCGTGACAGTTTGGGGTCGAGCAAATCGCGCAGGCCATCGCCCATCAGGTTCAGGCCCAGCACCGCCACAGCAATGGCGACCCCGGGAAAGACCGCCAGGCGAGGGGCTTGAAACAGCAAGGTCTGGGCTTCGCTGAGCATGCGGCCCCAAGAAGGCTCGGGTGGTTGTGTGCCCAGTCCCAGGTAGGACAGCGCCGCCTCCGCCAGAATGGCCAGCGCAAACTGCGTCGACGCTTGCACGATGAGCACGGCGGCAATGTTGGGCAAGACATGGTCCCAGGTGATGCGCCAGCGTCCCTTGCCGCAGGCACGCGCCGCCAGCACATAGTCGCGTGTCCAAATGGCTTGTGCGCTGCCGCGGGTGATGCGCGCGAACACCGGGATGTTGAACAAGCCAATGGCCAAAATGGCATTGACCATGCCAGGCCCCAGGACGGCAGTGATCAGTATGGCCACCAAAATCGCAGGAAAGGCAAAGCTGAAATCGGTCAGGCGCATCAAGGCCTCCTCCAACCAGCCTTTGTAAGCCGCTGCCAGCAAGCCCAGGGCCACACCGATGATCAGCCCGATGCCCACCGCCACCACGCCCACCAAAATCGAGCTGCGCGCACCTGCCAACAACAAGGACACCACATCGCGGCCCAGGGCATCGGTGCCCAGCCAGTGCGAGCCCGAGGGTGGCAAGAGTTTGCGGGCCATCTCAATGTCGGTCAGGGCATACGGGGTCCACACGAGCGACAGCAAGGCTGCACTGGCCACCAGACACAGCAGCACGCTGCCCAGCACAAAGCTGGGGTGACGCAGGGCACGTTGCGCCAGGCTGTGTGGGTTCATGCGCTGTCACGTCCTTGCAAGCGCGGGTCGATGACCGCGTACAGCAGGTCGACCACAAAGTTGATGGCCACCACCATCACGGCGAGCAGCATCACGCCATTGCGCACCACGATCAGGTCACGGTTGGCAATCGACTGAAAAATCAGGCGCCCCAGCCCCGGCAGGTAGAACACATTCTCGATGACGACCGTGCCCGCCACCAGGTTGGCGAATTGCAAGCCCATCACGGTGACCACTGGGATCATGGCGTTGCGCAAGGCGTGGGTCCACATGGCGCTGCGCAAGCTGCGCCCTTTGGCACGGGCGGTGCGGACAAAGTCTTCGCGCAGCACTTCCAGCACGGCCGAGCGGGTGATGCGCGCCAAGATGGCGGCTTGCACCACTGCCAGCGACAGGGCAGGCAACAAAAGGGCTTTCAGGCCGGCGCCCACGCCTTCCGACCAGCCATCGAAGCCACCGGCTGCAAACCAGCGCAAGTGCACCGAGAGCAGCAGGATCAGCAAAATCGCAAACCAGAAATTGGGGATGGCGATGCCCAGCTGGCTGAGCCCCATGACGCCCACATCGCCCAGGCGGTGCTGACGCGATGCCGCATAGACGCCCGCGCCCAAGGCCAGCACGGTGGTGAACAGCATGGCCATCATCGCCAGGGGCACGGTCAGGCTCAGGCGCTCCAGAATCAGTTCTCCCACGGGCGAGCCATAGGCATGGCTCAGGCCCAAATCGAAGTGCAGCAAGCCGCCCAGCCATTGGGTGTAGCGCTGCCATGCGGGCTGGTCCAGCCCGAGCTGCTGCGCGAGGGCTTGCACCGCCTCTTGCGAGGCGTCGGGCCCCAAGAGCACCTGGGCGATGTTGCCCGGCAAGACATCCAGTGCTGCGAAGATGACGGCCGATGAGGCCAACACTGTGGCCAGCAAGGTCAAGCTGCGGCGCAGCAAAAAACGCATCATGGGGAGAGGATAATTCATATTTTTAACACCCACGCACGCCATGGCACTCACCATCACCGATCAATGCATCAACTGCGATGTCTGCGAGCCGGAGTGCCCGAACGAGGCGATTTACCTCGGACCGGAAATCTACGAAATCAACCCGGACAAATGCACCGAATGCGTGGGGCATTTCGACGAGCCCCAATGCGTCCAGGTCTGCCCAGTGGCCTGCATTCCTGTGAACCCGCAGCGTGTGGAAACCCAAGAAGTGTTGTGGGAAAAGTTTCGGCGTTTGCAAGCTGCGGCCAAGGGCGCTGACAGCCCACCTGCGGCCTGAGTCAAACGGCTTCGGGCCGCGGCGGCTTGGCCCGTGGGGGTTTGCTGGTGTGCACCTTCTGCGTGGCTTTGACCATGTCGCCGCTTAAAAAATCCGGCACGACTTGCAGGGTGCGCTCAACGCAGCGCTCGATCAAATCGCGTTGCTCGGGGGCGGGTTTTTTCAGCACCCAGTGGATCACTTCGGATTTCACGCCGGGGTGCCCAATGCCCAAGCGCAAGCGCCAGTAGGCATCTGTGCCCAACTGGGCGTGAATGTCGCGCAAGCCATTGTGGCCGGCATGGCTGCCGCCCAGCTTGAGCTTGGCCTCGCCGGGCACCACGTCGAGTTCGTCGTGGACGACCAAAATTTCTTCAGGCTGAATTTTAAAAAAGCGGGCCAGGGCCGCCACCGACTTGCCCGAGGCATTCATGAAGGTTTGCGGCTCCAGCAGCCACACCGACTGGCCTGCTACCTGGGTGCGCGCCACCAGGCCGTGGTAGCTGCGATCCGACTGAAGTTGCAGCTTCATCTGGCGGGCCAGGGCGTCTATCCACCAGAAGCCAGCGTTGTGGCGGGTGGCTTCGTATTCAGCGCCTGGGTTGCCCAGGCCAACAAACAGTTTGATCATGACCGGTGATTATCGGTGGCTCCAAAACAAACGGCCCACCGAAGCGGGCCGTCAGTTTGTGCAAACCGCAAGAATTATTTCTTGGCGCTGGCAGCAGGTGCTGCGGGTGCGGCTTCGGCTTCGGCCGCAACAGACACCACAGACACGAGCACCGGGTTGGCCTTGCCGTGGGTGACCGCGGTCACGCCCTTGGGCAGGGTGATGTCGTTCAGGTGCAGCGAGGTGCCCTTGCGCAGGTTGCTCAGGTCCACCGCGATGAACTCGGGCAGGTCGGCCGGCAGGCAAGACACTTCCAGTTCGTTGATCACATGGTTGATCAGGCAAGCATCGGCTTTCACGGCAGGCGAAGACTCTTCACCGCTGTAGTGGATCGGCACTTTCTTGTTCATCTTGGTGTTGGCGTCCACGCGCTGGAAGTCAATGTGCAGCACCAGTTGCTTGAACGGGTGATATTGCACATCACGCAGCAGCACTTGGGTGCTGGTGCCGTTGATTTCCATGTCCAGAATGGAGGAATGGAAAGCTTCTTTTTTCAGGGCGTGCCACAGCGCGTTGTGATCGAGTTCGATCAGTTCCGGCTGGCCTTTGCCACCATAGACGATACCGGGCGTGCGACCGGTGATGCGCAGACGGCGGCTCGCACCCGTTCCCTGCTTGGCGCGCTCAAAAGCGACGAATTTCATAGTTCACTCCTAAAAGAGTCCACCGCGACCAGTGTGACCCCAGTTTAAAAAAGGCTGCAGCGCAGCCCGCTTGAAAGTTCTTCGATCGGACCGGCTGTTTAGAACAGCTGGTTTTGGTCGGAGAACAAACTCATGACCGACTCGCCTTTGGCAATGCGCTGCATCGTTTCGGCGATCAGCGGTGCCACGGAGAGTTGGCGGATTTTTTGGCATTGCGCTGCAGACTCGCTGAGCGGAATGGTGTTGGTGATGACCACCTCGTCCAGGGCCTCGCCTTTGGCAATGCGCTCAATGGCCGGACCCGAAAAAATCGGGTGCGTGCAATACGCGTAAACTTTTTTCGCGCCGCGCTCTTTCAAAACTTCGGCGGCCTTGACCAGGGTGCCTGCGGTGTCGATCATGTCGTCCATGATGACGCAGTTGCGACCTTCGATGTCACCGATCACATGCATGACTTCGGACACGTTGGCTTTGGGGCGGCGCTTGTCAATGACGGCCAGGTCGCAGCCCAGCTGCTTGGCCAAGGCGCGTGCGCGCACCACGCCACCCACATCGGGAGAGACCACGATCAGGTCTTCGTATTTTTGCTGGCGCAAGTCGCCCAGCAGCACCGGAGAGGCGTAAATGTTGTCGACCGGGATGTCGAAGAAGCCTTGGATCTGGTCGGCGTGCAAGTCCATGGTGAGCACGCGGGCCACGCCCACGGTTTGCAACAGGTTGGCCACCACTTTGGCAGAGATGGGCACGCGGGTGGAGCGCGGGCGGCGGTCCTGGCGGGCATAGCCAAAGTAAGGGATGACGGCACTGATGCGCTCGGCAGAGGCGCGCTTGAGCGCGTCCACCATGATCAGCAGCTCCATCAGGTTTTCATTGGTGGGGGCGCAGGTCGACTGGATCACGAAAACGTCGCGCGCGCGCACGTTTTGGTTGATTTCCACGGTGACCTCGCCGTCCGAGAAGCGGCCCACCGACGCGGCACCGAGCTCCGTGCCGAGGTTGGTGGCGATTTCCTGGGCCAAAGCCGGGTTGGCATTGCCAGTGAAAAGCATGAAGTCGGTGGTGGGAGGGGTCGACATGTTGACGAATAGCGTTGAAGATTGACAGAGGGCCTAACCAAGCAACAACCTGCTGGCCCTGCAGCCCGATGACCGCGCACCCATCAAGTGTCGTCACAAACAAACACGGTGGCAGGGGAGGAAGGACTCGAACCCTCGCATGCCGGAATCAAAATCCGGTGCCTTGACCAACTTGGCGACTCCCCTACACAGGTGAAAGACAAAGCCTCTCACCGTTTAATTGTCGCTGAAAGCCCAACCAGCCAATGGATGGACTTCCAAATTGTTGCACAACCTCAGTTGCCAGCCCGCTGGCGTTGGAGGCCACTCCAACGGGCATTGCAAGCTGGCGAACACTGTGCTGCCAGACCCCGTCATGCGCGGCTGTAGTCCTAAAGTTCTTAGCCAATCCAGGGCTTGCGTCACTTCGGGGCACAGTCGCTCGGCGACTGGCTGCAAGTCATTTCGACCAAAGTCGAAGGGCCGTGCAGCAAAGTCTGCCATTGTAGCAGTTTTCGTCTGCCTTTCCAAATGAGGATCGCGAAAAATTCTGGCGGTTTCCAGTCCTGCTTGCGGTTTGAGGACCACCCAAGCCATTTGCGGCAAGGTCAGGGGTTGAATTTTTTCACCAATGCCTTCGACCCAGGCGTGCTGGCCGCTCAAGAAAAAGGGGACATCGGCCCCCAGTTGCAAGCCCAGGGCTTGCAGTCGCTGTAGCGGCCACTTCAGGTCCCAAAGGCGGTTCAGGGCCAAGAGCGTGCTGGCCGCATCCGACGAGCCACCGCCCATGCCCGCTTCGGAGGGCAGGCGTTTTTCAATGGCAATGTGCGCCCCAAGCGGGTAACCAGAAGCCTGTTTGAGCAAGCGTGCGGCCCGCAGCACCAGGTCGTCGGCTGGCAGGGGCAGCGTGAGGTCTTCCCGTTCTAGGTGATCGCGCGCCAGTCGTTCAAAGTGCAGGGTGTCGCACCAGTCGATCAGCATGAAGGCCGATTGCAAAAGATGGTAGCCATCGTCGCGCCGTCCCGTGATGTGCAGGAACAAATTCAGCTTGGCGGGCGCGGGAACATCGAGCAGGGATTGCATGGCGGGCAAAGAACTCAGGGTTGTAAGACCATGCGCAGTTCAAGCCGGGGCCAGGGCTCGTAGCGGCGAGCCACCAAGGGACCCCCCTGGCTGGGCTTGGACTCCACTTGCCAGCCGGGCACCTCGACGGTTTCGTTGCGCAACCAGGCGAACACAGCTTCAATGGGCAGGTCGGTGCCGATGCTGCGTTGGATCAGGTCGGCCAGAGAGGGAAACCGGTAGCTTTTCTCGCCCTGGCTCAGCAGCGCTTGGCCCGGACGCCAGCGCAAGACAATGGCGGCCGTTCCGAACGGGCCCTCGACTTGCAATTGCCCGGTCTCGGCATTTCCTTCGAGCTCGAAAGAAATATGGAAATGGGTTTGCTGCGCGTGATCTTGCTGAATCGTCAGGGACATCCGTCCCGACCAAGCGGTAGGTGTGGCAGGGGCTGGTGCGGGTGAGGCGTCGCTGGTGGCGGGCGGCACAGATGCGGGCCCAGACCTTGTGGCCGGTGTGCTGCAACCCACCAGCAACAAGCAACTCGAGCACAGCGCGATCAAGCTTGCACGCCCCCAACCCACCCAATTCATAGCGGCGCACCCAAGCGACGCAAGGTGTCACGCAAGCTGGTGTTGTCCGGGTTCAGGGCCAAGCCCTCGCGCCAGACTTGCAAGGCTTGCTCTTTTTGGTTGAGCACCCAGTGGACCTCGCCCAGGTGGGCGGCAATCTCAGGGTCCGGGCGGGCGCGGTAAGCTTTTTGCAGAATCTTCAGGGCCTGCTGCACATTGCCGCGCCTGAATTCCACCCACCCCAGGCTGTCGGTGATGAAGGGGTCATCGGGCGCGAAGCTCAAGGCTTTCTGGATCAAGGTGAGGGCCTCATCCAGGCGCAGATTGCGGTCGGCCAACGAGTACCCCAGGGCGTTGTAAGCATGATGGTAGTCAGGCTGTCGGGCGATGATGCCTTTCAGGAGCTTTTCCATTTCATCGAGCCGCTCCAGCTTTTCGGCCGTCATGGCCAATTCATAGGCCAGGTCGTTGTCTTGAGGCTGGGCTTTGACGGCATCGGCCAACAGTTGGTAGGCCTCTGCGTGCTGGTTGAACTCGCGCAGCAAATGAATTTCGCTGAACAGGCGCGCGCGTTTTTCTTCCTCGGTCTGGGCGGGCACACTGGCAATCAGGCGGCGCGCCTCGGCCATTTGGCCTTTGCGGGCCAGCACGTTGGCGCGCTGCACTTGCACGCGCGACACATTGGCGCTGTCCTTCACTTTGGCGAGCCAGGCCTCGGCTTGCGCCTCATCCTTTTGTTTCAGGGCCAGTTGCGACAGTCCCAGATAGGCCTGGTCCAGGTCGCGCGCCGGCGCGGGGCTCAGCGTCTCCGCCAGCTTGAGGAATTGCAGCCAAGTGCTGCGGGCCTGTGCCGGTTGGCCTGTCTCGGCGTAGAGGCTGCCCAACAACAACCAGCCCGGGGCAAAGTCGGGGTGTTGCGTGGTGGACACCTGCAGTTGGGCGAGGGCCTCAGGCAGACGCTGGTTTTCGATCAGCACGCGCACCCAGCCCAGTCGCAAATCGGGCGGGCTTTGCGGCGTGATCGATTGTTGGACCAAGGCCTCGGCGTTCGGGTGCTTTTGGCTCATCAGCTCAATGGCCAGCCAGATCGGGGCTTGCTCGGTGGCATTCAATGCATGGCCGCGGCGCGCTGCCTCGAGGGCGGCCTCTGGGTCTTTGGCGGCCAGGCGCATCTGGCCAATCACCGCCCAGGCCAGGGGGCCGGTTTTGCTTTGCGCTTGGTAAGTGGCCAAGGCTTGCTCCACCACGTACGCTGCCAGCTTGCGATCGCTCACACGGGCATACAGGCGCGGGATGCTCCCGATCACGCTCAATCGCTCCGCCTCGGGCACGAGTTGCAGCTCTGTGCGCAGCGGTCCCAGGCTTTCGGCGACACGGTTCAGGGCCAACACAATTTGGAGGACACGCAAATTCGGTTCGCGCGATCGCGGCATGGCTTGCCGCCAGGCGCTGGCAGCCTCCAGGGCGGCATCCCCAGAGCGAGAGGTCAGCGCAATGTCCACGGCACGTTTGTACAAACGTTCGTCACCTGTGCGGCGGGCGGCGTCCAGCAGCAAGGAGTAAGCGACCCCAGGCTCGCCTTGTTGGCTGTTCAGTTCCCCCAACAGGATTTGCAGCAACATCTCGCCCGACATGCTGGAGTTCACAACCGCTTCGGCCTTGGCGGCAGGGGGCGTTTGCGCCACTACAAAAGGGGCGGCCACGAGCAGGCTCAGGCAGGCCAGCCCGGTGCGCCAAAACCGCAGCATCGCCTCACTTTGCACAGTGCGCGACAGAAGGGGCAACAGGAACCGCAGTGGGGGCTTCATTGGGAGATCATAATCCCAGGCTTCAAACCCCTGGACGCCATGCCTGAATTACCCGAAGTTGAAGTCACGCGCCGCAGCTTTGCACAAGACATTGCGGGCGCCCACGTCGTGGCGGTGCGCGTGGGCAAGCCTTTGCGCTGGCCCTTGGGTTGCGAGCCTGAGCATTTGCAGGGGCACAGGGTGCTTGCAGTGCACCGGCGCGGCAAGTACCTCTTGATCGACATGGACCACGGGGTGTTGCTCTGCCATTTGGGCATGTCCGGGGCCCTGTCGTTTCGCCCTCAGATGCCTGCGGCCGGTCCCCATGACCATTTCGATCTGGTGACCAGCCAAGGGGTGTTGCGCTTGCATGACCCCAGGCGCTTTGGCGCCATGGTCTTTGTGGACAGCCTGAGTTCGCCCATGGCGGTGAAGTTGCTGCAAGGCTTGGGTGTCGAGCCTTTGGAGGAGGGCTTCGAGCCCGTGGCCTTTCATGCCGGCCTGAAGCGTCGCCAAGCCCCCATCAAGCAAGTCCTGTTGTCAGGCGACCTGGTGGTGGGCGTGGGCAACATTTACGCCAGCGAAGCCTTGTTTCGGGCGGGCATCCGGCCCACCATGCGGGCCAGCAAGGTCAGCCTGCCCAGAGCGCGGCGCTTGCACGCGGCCATTCGCGAGGTGTTGGCCCGCGCCCTGGAGGCGGGTGGCAGCACCTTGCGCGACTTCTCCAATGCACAAGGGCAAACCGGGTACTTTCAGCTTGAAACCGCGGTCTATGACCGGGCCGGCGAGCCTTGCAAGGTGTGTGAGCAGCCCATTCGACAAATTCGCCAGGGTCAGCGCTCCACCTTTTACTGCATCCAGTGCCAAAAGCCATGAAGACTGTGAAACCATTTGCCGAGCGCCTGGTGCGTTGGCAACGGACACAGGGGCGCCATGATTTGCCCTGGCAGGCCAACCGCGATCCTTATCGTGTGTGGCTGTCGGAAATCATGCTGCAGCAAACGCAGGTGAGCACGGTCATGGCCTATTTCGACCGTTTCCTGCAGAACTTCCCGACCGTGCATGCGCTGGCAGCGGCTTCGCAAGACGAGGTACTGGGTTTGTGGAGCGGCCTGGGCTACTACAGTCGCGCGCGCAATTTGCACCGTTGTGCGCAGGCGGTGGTGCAAGAACACGGCGGCCTGTTTCCCCGCTCTTTTGAAGTCTTGCAGACATTGCCAGGCATTGGCCCCTCGACTGCAGCGGCGATTGCCTCGTTGTGTTTTGAAGAGCGGGTGGCCATTCTGGATGGCAATGTCAAACGGGTGCTGACACGTTTTCTGGGCTTTGGCGACGATTTGTCCTTGGGCGCACACGAGCGCAAGCTTTGGGCACATGCCCAAAGCTTGTTGCCAGTCAAGCCAGCCGATATGCCCACCTACACACAGGGCATCATGGACCTGGGCGCCACCGTGTGCACGCCGCGCAAGCCGCAGTGCGAGGCCTGCCCCATGGCGTCCTTGTGCGCTGCCAAGGCTTTGGGAGCGCCGGAAGCCTTTCCCGTCAAAACGCGCAAGATTCGCCGAACCTCGGAGTCGCTGTGGTTTTTGCTGGCCGTGTCACGCCAAGGGGAGGTGCTGCTGCAGCAGCGGCCGCAGCAAGGCATCTGGGCCGGCTTGTATTGTTTGCCGGTGTTTGAGAGCGAAGAAGCTTTGCGGCTGGCGCTGCCCCCAAAGGCGCAAACCCAACTGGTTGCAGCGCCTGCGTTCAAGCATGTGCTGACCCACAAAGACCTTCATTTGCATCCGTGTGTGGTGCGACCCGCTTCTTCTTCAACCCAGTGGCCTTCGGGTGAGTGGGTGAACGCCAACGCTTGGCCTGCACTGGGGCTGCCGGCTCCCGTGCGCAGCTTGCTGTTGGCGCACGCTACTTGAGTGATGCGCCGGCGTGTGAGTCGAGCTCGCGGTGGCGTTTCAGGGTCACCCACTCTGCACTGAATTGCTGGCACAACTGCTCCACCAAGTAGACCGAGCGGTGCTGGCCACCGGTGCAGCCAATGGCCACGGTGACATAGCTGCGGTGGTCGAGCTCTAGCCGCGGCAACCACTGTTTCAGGAAGGACTGAATTTGCTGGGCCATTTGTGCCACATCCTCATGCTGCGCCAGCCAGTCGGCCACGGGGGCATCGCGGCCTGTCAGCGGTCGCAGGGCGCTTTCGTAATGGGGGTTGGGCAGCATGCGCACATCGAACACATAGTCGGCATGCACAGGAATGCCGCGCTTGAAGGCAAACGACTCAAACATCAAGGTGAGTTGCGCCGCCGGCGCGGAAATCAGCGACTTGATGTAGCTTTGCAATTGCGTGGCGCGCAACAGGCTGGTGTCAATGACGTGAGAGTCCTCGCGCAAGTCGGCCAGCAATTCGCGCTCAAGTTCGATGGCATCGATCAGGTCACGCTGCTGGTCCACTTGCGGCGCCTCTTGGCGAGACAAAGGATGTCGACGGCGGGTTTCAGAGTAGCGGTGTACCAGCGTGTCGGTGGTGGCGTCCAGGAACAACAGGCGAATGTTCACGTCCAAAGCCCGCAGGTGCGCCAGCTGCGCTGGCACCAGCGGCAAAGAGCTGGCGCTGCGAACGTCCATGGCGATGGCCACGTTTTGGTCGCGGTGTTGCTGCTCCAGTTGCACGAAGGGCAGCAGCAATTCAGGGGGCAGGTTGTCCACGCAGTAGTAACCTGCGTCTTCCAGGGCATGCAAAGCCACCGATTTGCCGGAGCCCGACATGCCTGTGATCAGGACCAGTTCGCGCTTCATGAACGCGCCGCCTTTTTCACGGGGACGGGCGTGCCCAGCATTTCACGGGCATGGGCCAGCGTGGTGTCGGACAGGCGTTCGCCGCCCAACATGCGCGCAATCTCGCTCACGCGTTGTTCGCCCTGAACGGTGGTCACCTGGCTGACCGTCTGCTGGTCTTCCTGATGCTTGGACACCACCCAGTGGTGGTCTGCACAGGCGGCCACTTGGGGCAAATGCGTGACCGCCAGCACTTGCCGGTCGCGTCCGAGTTGCTTCATGAGGCGCCCCACCGTTTCGGCGACTGCCCCACCGACGCCAGAGTCCACCTCGTCAAAGATCAAGGTGCCTGCGGTTCCCAACTGGCTGGTGGTGACGGCAATGGCCAGGGCGATGCGCGACAACTCGCCCCCCGAGGCCACCTTGCCCACGGGGCGTGGCGTGCTGCCCGGGTGCCCGGAGACCAAAAACACAACTTCTTCCAGCCCGTTGGCGCTGGCTTGTTCCAGCGCTTGCAAGTCCACCTTGAATTGACCGCCTTGCATGCCCAGGCCTTGCATGGCCTGGGTGATGGTGGCCGACAACTTGGGTGCCGCCTTGCCGCGTGCTTGTGAAATCGTGCGAGCTTCCTTGCGGTAGCGCGCTTCAGCGGCCTGGGCCTGGGCTTCAAGCCCTTCCAGGTCGGCCGCAGCATCGAGGCGGCTGAGCTCCATTTTCCAGCCTGCCAGCAAGTCGGGCAGCTCTTGCGGCAGGCGCTTGTAGCGGCGTGACAAAGACAGCCACAGGGCCATGCGCTCATCCAGCTCGGCCAGGCGGTCGGGGTCGAGGTCGGTGCGACGCAGCCAGGTGTGCAGGGTATGCACCACGTCACTGACTTGCGCCAGGCTGGACGACAGCACTTCGGCCAAATTTTGGAACTCGGGTTCCACGTGGCCTTGCTCGCTCAGCAGGTCTTGTGCTTTGGAGAGTTGCGTCAGGCCACCTTGCTCATCGTCTTCCAGGGCGTTCAGGGTTTGTTGGGCGGCATCCATCAGGGCCTGCGCATGGGACAGGCGCTGGTGCTGGCCGTTGAGCTCATCCCACTCTTGGGCGCCGGGGGCCAGTTTGTCGACTTCGCCAATTTGCCAGGCCAGCCGTTCGCGTTCGCGTTGCAGGCTGTCTTGGGCGGCGCGCGCTTCTTGCAAGTTTTTGAGCGCGGCGCGCCAATCGCTCCAGGCTGCTTGCAGGGCTTTGCGGTCGACCTGGGCGTAGGCGTCCAGCAAGCCCATGACGGCATCGGCACGGGTCAGGCTTTGCCAGGCATGCTGGCCATGAATGTCGAGCAAATGGTCGGCCACTTCGCGCAATTGGGCCGCGGTGGCCGGGCTGCCGTTGATCCAGGCCCGGCTTTTGCCCTGGGTGTCCACGGTGCGTTTGAGCAAAAGGCTGTCGTCGTTTTCAAATCCGCCCTCATCCAGCCAGGCTTTGACCGACGCGGGGGTTTCAAATTCGACGCAGACCTCGGCGCGCGCCGCACCCTCCCGGATGGACCCGGCATCTGCCCGTGCGCCCAAGGCGAGTTGCAGGGCATCGATCAAGATGGATTTGCCGGCGCCGGTTTCGCCTGTCAACACCGTGAAGCCGCTGGACAACTCCAGCTCCAATTGGCGCACGATCACAAAGTCGCGCAGGCTGATGCGTTTGAGGCTCATGCGACGCCTTCGTTCCAATGCAATTTTTTGCGCAGGGTGTCGTAATAACTCCAGCCACGCGGATGCAGAAAGCGTGCGCGATGCTGAGACCGCTTCACCGTGATGCGGTCGCCCAAAAGCAGCGAGGCCAAGGACTGCATGTCAAAGTTGGCGCTGGCATCGCGACCCGAGACCAGGTCGATCACGATTTCGCCGGGATCGGCCAGCACCAACGGCCGGTTGGACAGCGTGTGGGGGGCAATGGGCACCATGACCCAACTGGGCAGGGAGGGGTACAGCAAGGGCCCACCCGCCGACAATGAATAAGCCGTGGAGCCTGTGGGCGTGGCAATGATCAGGCCGTCCGCACGCTGCGTGGCCACGAACTGGCCATCGACCTCGACACGCAATTCCACCATGCCGGAGGTGGCGCCGCGGTTGACCACCACGTCATTCAAGGCCTGGGCGTCAAACACGCAATGGCCATCGCGCCAGACCTTGGCGTGCATCATGGCGCGGTCATCCACCTCGTATTCACCGCGCAGCATGGGCTTGAGGGTTTCTTCAATCTTGTTCAGCGGAATGTCGGTGATGAAGCCCAAGCGGCCTTGGTTGATGCCAATCAGGGGTACCCCATAAGGCGCGAGTTGGCGCCCAAAGCCCAGCATGGTGCCGTCGCCCCCTACCACCAGGGCGAGGTCACACTCGCGACCCATGCCCTCGACATCCAGCACCTGGTGACCGGTGATGCCCGAGCCGGCGGCGGTTTCATTTTCCAGAACCACCTCGCAGCCTTGGGCGTGCAAAAAATCAATGACCCGCTCCAGAACCTGGCGCGAGGAGGCTTGATGTCCCCCCGCGATGGGCTGATGGTATTTACCAATCAGGGCGATTTGGCGAAATTGAGATTTCATGGGTAAATTAAATCATTAAAATGCCTCGAAACCATGACTCATTTAGACGATCGCGCGAAGTTGTTGCTCAAAGCGCTCGTAGAGCGCTACATTGCCGATGGCCAGCCCGTGGGCTCGCGCACGCTTTCCCGTGCGTCGGGGCTCGAGCTGTCGCCAGCCACCATCCGCAATGTGATGTCGGACCTGGAAGAGTTGGGGCTGATTGCCAGCCCTCACACCTCGGCCGGCCGAATTCCCACGGCACGAGGGTACCGGCTGTTTGTTGACACCATGCTGACCGTCAAGCATGAAGACCTGCACGCGCCCAGCCTGGCCCCCGAACAGCCGCAAAAGGTGATTGCCAATGCGGCCAACCTGCTCTCCAACCTGTCCCATTTTGTGGGCGTGGTGATGGCGCCACGGCGCAGCACGGTGTTTCGTCATATCGAGTTCCTGCGCCTGTCTGATAGGCGCCTGCTGGTGATCATCGTCTCGCCCGATGGCGATGTGCAAAACCGGGTGATCTTCACCGAATCGGATTACACCCAGGCCCAGCTCATTGAAACCGCCAACTACCTCAACAGCCATTTTTCAGGCATGGCCATGGAGCAGGTGCGTGAAAAATTGCAGGGCGATGTCGAGCGCTTGCGCGGCGAAATTGCCGCCCTCATGCAAGCGGCGGTGCAAGTCAGCTCCGAGGCCCTGACCCAGGCCCAGGACGAGGTGATCATCAGCGGCGAGCGCAACCTGTTGTCGGTCAGCGATTTTTCGACCGACATGGGGCATTTGCGACGTGCCTTTGAGCTGTTTGAGCAAAAAGCCCAGCTCATGCGGCTGCTCGATGTGTCGGTCAAGGCCGAGGGCGTGCGCATCTACATTGGCGGCGAGAGCCAGATCGTGCCCTTCGAAGAGCTGTCGGTGGTGAGTTCACCCTACGAGGTCGATGGCCAGGTGGTGGGCACGCTGGGCGTGATTGGTCCCACCCGCATGAACTACGACCGCATGATCCAGATTGTGGACATCACCTCCAAGCTGGTGAGCAATGCGCTGAGCCACAAATAAAGGGGCTGCGGCTTACAATCTGCGCTTGGATGGGGCGTTAGCTCAGTTGGTTAGAGCAGAGGACTCATAAACAATTTAATAACTTAAGTTGTCTATGAATCCTCAATAAAATCAACAGGTTACAGCTCCTCAGTTGTAGATAGTTGCTTCCACACCGCTTCCACACTTTGCTGAAAATTTAAGCAGCATTTTTGGGGGTAAAAAGAGGCAAAGTACAATCAGTTTTTAGGGCCTATAGCTCAGTTGGTTAGAGCAGAGGACTCATATTTTTCAAATGTGCCTTACGCGTGGAAACTGTGTAAGGGATGGTGTCAAAGTCGGCGAAAGCTAAGTGCAGCAATGCATATGCCAACGCCGAGCCAAGCTTGGTGAGCAATCACTTTGAAGGTGTAGAGACTTGACGGCACCCACCTACGGCGCAAGCTATGGTGAAGGCAAAGTCCAGGGAGTAGTGAAAGCTACACAAACCGGAATCCTTTGGTCCCAGGTTCAAGTCCTGGTGGGCCCACCAAAATCGAAACCCTCGTCAGAAATGGCGAGGGTTTTTTATTTGTTTCGCAAGGTTATAGTGATTTGATTAATTTTCTGTTTAGGTGCGGAAATGTTTGGTAAAAAATTTGAAGATCTCTCTCTATCCGACTTTGAGGATTAAATTTCCAATGGGATTGCCGAGAACGCATCGCTTGAATACAAGCGAGATCTGGCATTCCCCCAAATCAGTAGACATTTTTCATAGCGCAGTTCGACGCTGGCGCTCGAATTCATAGGGGCTCTGTTGCTCGAGATGCTTATGGCGCCGAACCCGATTGTAGAAACCCTCGATGTAATCGAAGATTTCCGACTTGGCTTCCGCCCTCGTTAAGTAAATCCGCTTTTTGATACGCTCGCTCTTCAAGCTGCTGAAGAACGACTCGGCCACCGCGTTATCCCAGCAGTTACCCCTGCGGCTCATGCTGGGGCTCAACCGGTTGTCTTTGCACCAGCGATTGATCTCGTCAGAGCCAAATTGACTTCCCTGGTCTGAATGAATGATCACCGAGTCCTTCGGCCTTCTACGCCAGACAGCCATCGTCAGGGCATCCAGCACCAAGCTCGTCTGCAAGCTTGACCCCATGCTCCAGCCCACGACCGCACGCGAATTGCCGCTCCAGTTGGTTCGGAGCCACTTGTGCGGGCTTGCCCACCTTATACCTGGGGCGCTTGTAGCCCCGTACCGATTTGATCTGCGCTGCCCGCATCAAACGAGCAACACGGTTTTCGCTGCACGCAACACCCGCTTCCTTGAGATCAAAGAAGATGCGCGGACTGCCGTAGATGCCCATGCTTTGGTCGTAGAACACTCGAATCTGCTCGATCAGTTTCTCGTTGGCCTTAGCCCTTGGGGACATCGGCTCACGCAGCCATGCGTAATAGCCGCTGCGATGCACGTTGAGAACACGGCACATGCTGGTTAGCAGGAACTCGCTCTGGTGTGCCTGCATGAACGCGTACTTCACCCGGACTGCTTGGCAAAGTACGCGGCGGCCTTTTTTAAGATATCGCGCTCCTCGGTGGTTCGCCTGAGTTCGGCCTTGAGCTTGGCCATCTCAGCTTGCATGGCTTTGAGATCACTGGATTCGGGTTCATCGGCTTTCTTGAACTTGCTGACCCATGCGTACAGGACGTTATCTGGGATTCCAAGACGTTTGGCTACATCGACAACCGAGTGACCCTTATCGATGACTTGTTTGACCGCCTCGTCTTTAAATTCAGAGGCGTATTTCGTTCGTTGCATTTGCATTGCTCCATTTCAGTTTTGACATCATTATTTGTCTACTGATTTGGGGGAATGCCACATGCCCATCTGGGGCTCTATGGGTTTTTCTCGATGGTCATGTTTGGGTCCATCTACTTCATCATGCCGCGCGTGATGAACTGGGAGTGGCCTTACCCCAAACTCATCTCGTTACATTTTTGGTTAGTGCTCGTGGGTTTCGCCATCTATTTCATCTGGCTGAGTATTGGCGGTTGGTTGCAAGGCCTCGCCATGCTCGATGAGAAGACGCCTTTTATGGAGTCGGTTGCACTGACCTT
>JACCDS010158022.1_pt1 | contig 26868 bp, 24 predicted proteins | sample 7446441 | NCBI WGS metagenome assembly JACCDS01 (sample SAMN15323445, study PRJNA562643) | freshwater metagenome | isolation source: river surface water | place: USA:Blue River Watershed | collected 2017-08-17 | reverse complement strand
CTTTTCGGAAAGGCGTTGGCCGCATGGCGCGCGGGTGACGAGGAAGCGGCGGCGGCCATCTACGGCACTGCGATGCTGAAGAACATCCATATCGCGCCTCTCCTACTTGATGTGCCTCTGCCCCCTGGCGATCTATGGCATCCGAACGACCGATCGGAAATTTCCTACGCCCAGGATTTCATCCAGTCCTATGGCCCTCTCTGGGACCGAGATCCCGCAGCCCTGTGCTTCGTGAGGGAAACCCACGCCACTCTGGCAGAAAAGTTGGAGCGGATCGTCGCCCATCGCAGGATCATGAGCGAATGGCAGGACCAGCGTTATGCCCGGGATTTCAAGATCCGCTGGAAAGCCATGACCGATCTGGACGATATCCTCACCGGCGGCCCGGAACGCGAATCCGCCTAATAGCGGAACACTGGGGTGGGGACGGCGGACGCCTCCCGATCCGCGGCCACCAACTTGCGAACATGCTGCTTGGATCGGGCGCGGATGAACTTCCTTTGAGCAACCGCAGGAGGACGGACTGCCGGCGTCACTTTGACTTCGAGGGAATGGCTGGCCACAAGTCCAGACTGCCCTGTGGGCAGCTTCACATAGCTCCGAGCAGCCTCCTTTTTCAGCAGATCGACCAGGTTGCCCTTGAACAGCAGGTAATCGGTTCCGTTTGGATCAACCTGCGGCGCATGGAAAAAAGGTGCTGTCTTATCCGCGACGACCATTGCTTCCCGCACAGGGGGGGCGGCATTCATTGCTCCGGCAAAGAGAACCGGAATCATTGGCAAAAACCATGTGATCGGATTAGGCATCGGAAACGACGGCATTTCCTATGCTTGCTCCAAGGTCTCCTGCCAAGCCCAATCTACCATTGGGAGATTTTATGAGAGCACTTCTTCGTAAATTCCCTCGATGCGCCGTGTCAGGCAGCGGATCTCGTAACGCTCAAGAATGGTTCCGCGGGCACCAGCACCGAGTTGGCTCCCCAACGATCCATCGCTGATCAGCTTGTCCATGAAGGCAACAAATCCATCGGCATCGCCGGACTGAACCAGGAGCGCATCCTTGTCATGGGTGCAGACCTCGGCAATCCCGTCCACCGACGAGGCCACCACGGGAAGACCGCAGGCCATCGCCTCAAGAAGAACCATCGGCGTTCCTTCAAAATCGGAAGTCATCAGAAGCGCATCCAGAGAATGGTAGAGGCCCGTACGATCTGTAACATGCCCAAGGAAATTGACCCTCTCATTGATCCCCAATGCCAAGGCCTTTGCCTTCAGCATTTCCTCCTGAGGACCCGTACCGGCAATCACAAAGAATGCCGAGGGATGCCGTGAGAGGAGGCGTGCCGCAACCTCCAGGAATAAGGTGAGGTTTTTCTGGGCAACAAGTCTTCCAATTCCCCCGATCACGAATGCACCGAGGGGAATCCCCAGTGCCATTCTGGCATCACCTCTTACACCCTTGTTCGGTGGTTGAAATTCCTCCGCGTCGATTCCGTTGGGAATCATCTCCACCAGATCATCGGGAAGATCCTCCCGGTCCAGCAAATAGCGACGCGTGCTTTCCGAGACCGCAATCACGCGATCGGAACACCGGTTCCAGAAGGCGTCCGCTCCGAGCAGGAGCGGGTTTGTCTCCCTCGATGCATCATTGCACTGGTCATGCACAATGACCGCAGGGTGACCCGACATGAGCGCAATCGGCTTGGCGCAAAGATTCGAGCCAAAGAGGTGAAAGTGCATGAGGTCATAACGACCACGCCGCATCAGTCGCCAGAAATTCGGGAGATAAAGGGGCGGAAACTTCCCGGGGGAGAGAGAATGTATCTTGACCCCCTCTTTTGCAAATGCATCCGCATAAACACCTCTCCCGTGCATGCACGCCACTTCCGGGAGATAACGTGAGCGGTCGAGATGTTTGACCAAACCCAGCAGAAAGGTCTGCGCACCCCCCAGATCAAGACTGTCGATCAGATGGAGAACCCTGCGTGGAGCGCTCATGCCAATCCCTCCAGGAAAGCATCCGTGTTTTTCCGGTTATCAAGCCACTCCGAGAGCATGCGCCGCGCCCCCTCCCCCGCACGGCGTGAAGCCATCTTGTCCACCAGTAACTCCCGCGTCTTCGCGACAAGCAGGTCAAAATCACCATGGGAACAAAAACCCGCGCCAAAGATCTCGGTCAAGCCATCGGGATCAAGATCTAGAGAGAGGATGCCGGCGCCTCCCTGCGCAGCCTGAATCATCACGTTGGGAAAACCCTCCGCCTCGGATGTGCTGACGAGGAAACGAGCCCCATCGTAATGCCCTTGGATTTCATGATAAGGAACCCGTTCCCGGAACGTCAGATTCGGAAGAGTGGCAGCCCTTGCTTTGACGGTTTCCCAAAGTTCCACATCCTCCCTCGGGCAGATCATTTCACAACGGGCTTCCGGAAGTCTCTCCACCAGATCAAGAAAGAGATGGGGGCGCTTGATGTGTTGGCAACGCCCCACCCAGATCAGGTCGATCAGCTTATCCACAGACCGTTCATGATCGCAGGAAAGGATAAGATTCCGGTACATCCCGCAGGAGAGGCCGAGCTTTCGAAAAAGACCCCTCTGGTATTCCGACATGGCGAACCTGATATTGGAGAGGGCAACGCCACGTTCAAAAAGCAGCCCCTTCCAGCCATGGCTCTTCCCGAAACTCCCGTCGATTTCCGTGTCGAGACCACAGATAAAGACCATCCTGTAACCGAACAATGGCCTGAATATACACAGGACGTAAAGCCATGCCGTCCATCCCAGCACACAGACAAATTCGGGGCGATACTCGGCGAGCAGGCCGATTACCTTGGGCAGCGCCATCAGTGTTTCTAGCAGGCCGCCTGTATGAAAACGCCCGGCATTCCTTGTCACCACTCCGTCAAAGACCCTGCCGTCTTCCTGGCCAGCCTCCCCTCCCGCAATCACCGCCTCATACCCACGACTGACGAGCTCTTTCGCCAACAACGCGACCTGAAGCTCCGCCCCTCCCGACACTCGGGTCTCTTGCGGGTCCAGCGCATAGTGGGCGTGACTTGAGAGGAAAAGAAACCTCATTTCGGAAGTGCTGATTGGGTCAAGAAACGTCGCGCAGGGGTTGGCGGTTTCTACCTGCCAGTACGGATGACAGCAGCGAGGTGCCGGCGAGTGAATCCCAAAACGCGACTGGAAAGGCCGCGAGACAGGCAGGATTTCTGAAAGGAGCGGATACTACCGATCGCCAAAGCAGCCGGCTCCCCTCACGGGTTCTTCCGTGACGGAAGAGGGTGCGTGCAGCATTTTCTTGATGCTGAGAAAACACGCGACGCACATGGCGTCGACCGTAACGGAGGAACTCTTCCCTGTGCTTTTCGAGAAAAATTCCCATGGACTCGACCGTCCTGTCGGGATCAGACGGATTGTTCTCATGGATAACGGTAAGCAGCCCGGGAAGGACATGGATCGGAAACCGTTCCGCAATCCTGAGCATCCAGTCCCAATCTTCTAGCACCCTCAGCCGCTCGTCCTGCAACCCGACATCCTCCAGCACGCTTTTTCTGACCAAGGGGCTGGAGGCTCCGTGGAAGCTGGCCGCGGAATGCAGCTCACGCCTCCAGTCGGAGGGATTTTTTCCCGGGAATGCAATGCGAGATCCGTCCTTGCAGGCCAGAAAGTGACCCGTTCCCACCAGTGCGACCTCCGGATGAACCCTCAGGAAGGCCAGCTGCTTCTCTAACTTTCCGGGGAGCCACTCGTCGTCCGAATCGAGGCAGGCGACAAACTCACCCTGAGCCAATCCCAAAACAGCGTTTCTCGCGGCCGCAGCACCACGATTTGCGTGTAGACGGATCACTTTTGCCTCAGGCATGAGTTCCAAAACCTTTTCCGGCGTGCCATCGGTGGAGGCATCGTCGCCGACAATCACCTCAAGATCTCCGACTCTTTGGGCACGAACACTTTCCAAGGCGCGCCGAATGCAGTGGGCTCGGTTGTAAGTCGGGATAACAACGCTGATCAGCATGGTGGATGAGAGTCAAAGCATGATGGAATCCAGGAAGGAGTGACGATCTTTTTCGTGATGGCACCTGACCCTTATGGGCTTTAAAACAGAGGCTATGATTGACCGGAAGCGACTCCTAATCACTTACTTCAAACTCAATCCCGGGCTGCTGGCAGCACTGTTCCTATCCATTCTTCTCTCCTTGATCGGCTCGAACTGGGGGAGGGTGGAATGCTGGAACCTGGACGAAATGGCCTTCCGCGGCACCCAATCGAACGGCCTTCCCTGGGGCTATCTCAAGCCCCCCCTCCACACCTACCTCAACCACGTGCTTGTGATGAAGCCGGCGGAGGCGGTGCGCACAATTCTCGGGGTGGACCACAGCTGTCAATATCCCTTCCAGCTCCTAGGGGCGCGTTTGCTGACCCTCACCCTTTTCTGCGGTATGATCGTCCTCCTTTACAGGACGGTGGACCGGCTTGCGGGCAAGAAGCCGGCCGTGTTGATTGCCCTGCTCGCGGCGACCAGTGCGGGCCTAGTCAAGTTCAACCACTTCGCCACTGCCGACTCCCCCCTGCTATTCTGGATGGTCGCCTCCTTCGCCATGGCAGTGCGTGCAGCGCTTTCGGGCAAGATCACCGACGCGCTGCTTGCGGGAGCTCTGGCTGGACTTGCCGCCGCCGACAAATACAACGGACTTGGAGTGGCGGTCGCCATACCGGCATGCCTGCTGGCAACACGGGGGTGGAAAGGGTGTTTCGGAAAACCAGCCTGGATTGGAGCCCTTGGTGTGGTTCTTGGATTTGCCATCGGCAACCCGGGCTCAGTTTTCGACACGGGGAAGTTCGTTCAGGACTTCCTCTACAACCTCTACACGACACCGGTCTACGGCGGGCAGACAAAGGGAACGGGGTATGCCGACTTCCTTCTGGCATTCCCCGAATTAATAGGTTGGCCGGCGACGCTTCTGGTTACTGCGGCGGTTTCAGGAACCCTACTGCTGGCACTTGGGGGAAAACTCACCCGCGAGGAGCGACTCTTGACCCTTGGGGCAGGTGCCATGGTGGTTTTTTATTACCTTATCATGGGGCGTTCCCCGCGCATCCCGGACAGGTTTGTGTTGCCGGTGCTACCCTTCGTCCTGTTTCTCGCTGCGCCCGCTCTGGGCAGGGTGCCGTGGAGTCGTACCATCCCGAGGGCTCTAATCCTGGCTGTTCTGGTCTACAATCTCTTCTGCTCCGTTGCGCTGGATCTGCGCTTCCTCTCCGACCCAAGGATGAGGGCCCAGATTTTTGCCATGAAGGAATTCCCGACCGGCGCGACCATCGAGAACAGCTATGCCCCGAGGTGGGACCATATCCCGGGCATCCGCGTTCGCATCGCCACGCTGCCTTGCGCCACTGGCCGCGCCGGCACGTTCGGAAAAATCTTCGGAAACAACGAGGTAATCCGGAAGGGTATCGAACAATACGAGGTTGCCGACTATCCCGCCGATACCTTCACCGAGGCGGGAATTGCGAAAAGAAATCCCGACTATGTCTGCTTCAGCAACCAAGTTTTTCAGTTCAGCGGGGATAATGACGCACAGAGGTTCTATGCCGCGCTTGATCGGGAGGAATTCGGATACAAAAAGGTCTTTGACGGGATGTGGATGCCGAGAATCCCGTGGACTTATCCCTCGCACGTCGACTTCCTCGTCGAGAGGTTGGTGATTCTGAAACGGCTTCCCCCGGGCCAATAAGCAAACCGGGCGAATCAGACCCGGTCGTGCAGCACAAAATCGCCTTTCTTCAGCTCCTGACGGTGATGCTGCAACATGCAAAGCGGCGTCCGACCTCGGTAGGAAGCCCAAGTGGAAAAGGTGCTGGGAGGCCCCATGATGGCGTCACAGAGGGAAAGGGCATGAAGGTCGGCAACCACCTCACCGGGGCCAGCCGTCACGGGGAGGTTCATGAACTGATTGAAATCGATTCGATCACTCGCGCAGACAAGAAACGAAATCCTTTTGCCGGGATGCAGGGCGACAGTCTCTCTCATCCAGTGTGCATACTGCTCCGTCTCAAAGTAATGGACCCCTCCCTTCCATGCCCTGTAATCCCCTTGGCGGATATGGACCCCGATCACGAAATCGCCGAGTGACCGAGCCCGTTGGACTGCATGCTCCGCCTTGACCCGAATCTCCTCCACCGGGGTGAAATATTCCGCGATGGCCCGGTGTCCGGTCACAAGATGCTCATGGGCCCGGAATTTCCATCCCTTCACGAACAGCACCCCATTGCCGTCGGTACGGCGGCGGTAGTCCTCCCCGTTCAGGTCATAGACCGCATCGCTGGCATCATGCGTGGCCCTGATATCCAGAGTGCGCGAGCGAGGCAATAGAAGCGAAACCGATGGCAAGATTGCCATGACCGCATCCCTGCACTGTCCAGCAATCTCCGGATCAAGTCCCCGCGCTTCCACGGGGAATCGGCACCAAGGATCGCGGGCGCTTCCCTCGAAGCACGCCGCATACTCGCCCAGGGCTGGATTCATCAGGCGATATCCCCGAGCAAGAGCATTGGCCATGAAATAGGCGCTCAGGAAGAGCCTGTTGCCTAACCTTCCGGCCTTGGCGGCGATCACGACCGTGGCAGATTTGGAAGGCTCGGGACGCATTATTCGATGGCCCCGGATTTGGCACGCAGAAACTGGCTTCTCGTCCTGCCTCCCCTTGCAAGAAAACCGGGAAGCGATCTGACAATCTCCCTAAAGAGGGCAAGAGGCCACAGCGGATGAAATGATGTTCCGGCAACAGCATGCTCCCGTAGGGAACACACCGCTCCCGACTCCATCGCATTCATTGCTCCCTGCACCCGCAACCGCGTGTGCCAGCGGCGCAAAGGCACCCGATGCCGAGGTGAAGCGACCCGAAGGTGACGCTGCGCGATCATGATGTTTTCCCGGAGCAACCGGCCGCTGAGGCCGTTTCCCTCTGTCATCGTGCTCGATCCGGCGTGCCAGCGGTAGCGGTAAGTCGGGGCGTTAATGCTGACCTGGTGCAATCCGGATTCGGCGGCACGGAGCAGGAAATCACGGTCGGACGCGAGCCCATAATCCAGAGAGAACCCTCCCAGAGCAAGGAAGGCGGCGCGGCGGATGAGTCGTGCGTTGATCATTGGCTCACCGAGAGCGATGTTCGCGACACTCAACGCCTTCTCAGTTTCTCCCGTGACAGACCAAACGCATTTCCAATCATCCCCCTCCCTCCTCACGGTTTCGGCGCTTCCGCAGATCATCACGGCATCAGTCCCGGTTTCGATCGCCCGCAGATAGGCTTGCAGGGTTCCCTGAGGCAGCCAATCGTCGGCCTGAAGAAAAAGCAGCCATTCACCGCGAGCCAACCGAGCCCCCTTATTCATCCCGTCGTAAATTCCCTCGTCCGGCTCCGAAAGCACCTTGAGGCGCGGATGCCGGGACGCCTCGGCAAGCGTCCCGTCGCTCGAGCAAGCGTCGATCAACAGATGCTCGACATTACCCATCTGGTGATAATCCGCGCTCTCCACCGCTTCGTGCAGTGTTTTCTCCGCATTGAGACAGGGAGTGATGATGGAGATCAACATGCCTTTATCGCTTCACTAAGGTTGACCAATCATTCTCACGCGACGCCGATGAGCGGCAACGAGATTGCGGATCGGATTCTCAAAAAGCCTGTAGGAAACCTCGGAAATCAGAAAAGTCCCGATCATGATGATCACCATATTGGCAAGGCCCTTGCCGAGATTCGAGAAGGGGATGAGTGAGTCGATCTTACCCATATGGGGCAGAAACCAGACATACATGATCGGGGTGTGCCAGAGATAGATGGAGTAAGAGCGCTCTCCGAGCCACTGGGGTGTGGAGGCATTCAGGATCCGGCTGACCACTCCCCTATTCATCGCCGTGGCTAGGATGAGGAACGGAAAGGCGCACAGCATCATCTGCCTTGGGAAGATATTGAAGACAGCCAGCTCCATCACCAGAAAAGCCGCAAGCGAGACCGAGGGCGCAATCACATCATCATTGTCACGGCGGATCGAGAGAAACAGACCGCAAAGCCCAAACCCAAGGGGAAAGCAGAACAGCCCCCTGCCGAACTGCGCCCAATTCCATCCGAGGAACTGATGCTGAAAATTGCCGTAGCACAGAAGCATTCCCACGGAAGAGAAGGCCAGTGTCGAGAACAGGGCCTTTCTCCCGTATCTTCGTAATAAACTAACCAGGACGGGCATTATGAACACATAGGCGAACATCTCGACGCAGACCGACCAACTGGGAGCATTGTATCGCCAGTCCCAGCGGTCCTCTCCGGAAAATCCCGAGAGCATCAGGATATTGCCAAGGAACTTCGCGAGAATGGTTCCGTTCTCGGCAAGCAATCCGTGCGATTGGAAAGTGCGAATCGTGGGAGGAAGGAACGGGAGCATGGTCAGGAAGTAAAGCGGCAAGATTCTCGCGCACCTGGCCTGCAGATAGCTCTTCCAGTCAATTTTTGCATCCTCCCGGAAGTAAACCCAGTGGAGAATGAAGCCGCTTAGCATGAAAAAAAGGTCCACTGCGTAATTGGACCAGTAAAAAAACAACAGATGGGATTGAGGGAAATGAAGGGTTATTCTCTCTTCGGAACCCAGATGCGTCATCATGACGCAAAGCGCGGCAAACCCCCTCAGACCGGTATGCGGAGTGATTACGCCGCGTTGTTGTGATAGTTCGTTGCTCATTTTCCCTAGATTTAGTGGCAATCCCTTGATTATACCGGGATGCCTTTTTACAGCCCACCAAAAAGGCTCGACGGATGCACCTACCGAAGGCTTTCTGAATCGTTTAGCCAATCCATTCCATGTCTCGGCGCATTCATTCACTGGACACCCTGCGGGGTCTGGCAGCCTTGGTCGTGCTTGCCAATCACCTTCAGCATTCGTTCCTACCCTCGCTTTTCGGAACACTCGCACCGGAGTCCCCGGGGCGGCTGATCATGGCACCGATCGCGTTTCTGCTGAACGGCAGTTGCGCCGTGGCTCTCTTTTTTGTCCTCTCAGGGTTTGTCCTATCCGAACGCTTCATTTCCTCCTCCAACATTGCATCCCTCCCGGATGCCGTGATCAGGCGATGGCCGCGTCTCGCAGGGCCTGTGCTGACGGTCAACCTGCTTTCGGGTTTGCTGATGGGCTGGGGGCTGTACGCGAACACCTCCGTCGCCGATCACAACGGGGCTTGGTGGTTGAAAGGCTTGTTCAACTGGACGCCAACGGGATTCCACGATCCGTTTGCAGCCGCTAGGGAAGGCGCCGTCACAACGTTTCTTTCCGGTGCCTGCAGTTATAACGGACCTCTCTGGACCATGCACTTCGAACTTCTGGGCAGCATGGTCGTCTATGTCTTATCGGCGTTTCTGGTGCTTGGCGGCAAATTGATGGGCAGGAGGCTGCTTTTATTCCTTCTGGGGCTGTTTTACCTCAGGGAATGCCTTCGCTTCCCGTTCATGGCCTGCTTCATTCTGGGAGTCATCCTTGCCTATGTGCACACCAGATTCCCCCGCATCGTCTGGAAAAACTCTCTCTTACTCATCACAGGATTGATCCTGAGTATCCTTGTAGGCGGGATGACGCTTCAGGAAAACGATCTTCCCGATTGCATGATGAAGGGTCTGGGGATTGTTTCTCCGCCAGCATCCACGGCCTTCCATTACTTCCTCTACTCCTGTGTGGCTGTCTATTTCCTTGGGGTCTCCCTCTGGTGCCCGGCTTTTTCATCATTCCTGTCCACGCCTTTACTGAGTCCCTTGGGGCGTCTTTCCTTCCCAATTTATCTGGTCCATACCCCGGTGATCTGCTTCGCGGGTTGCCGATCCTATCTCTGGTTTGCAGACTCGTCCCCCTCCCTTGCCACGCTTGTTGGAATAGTCGTCTCCGTGAGCTTGACACTCGTCCTGGCAGTCCCTCTTGCTGCTTTCGACGACCTATGGATCAGCTTAGTTCGTTATCTCGGAATCAGGAGATGGCTCCCAGGAAAAACCGCAGCCGCCTGAGGAGCAAAAGCTCTTCAGGCGAATTCGGTCCCAACTTGCCGACAGACGAACCGAAGCCCCGACGATCAGGACTTTTTCACGGCCACCACCAGCCCTCCATGGGCTTGGATAAGATGATACTGGTGAGTCCTGCACATCATTGATCCCACGATCTGCCAGAATGCAAGAGCCTCCTCGGCGATGTCCTCGATCACGATCCATCCTCCGGGACGGACTTTTTCAAGACCTAGGATCAATGTGGCGAGGTTGGCATTCGGCGCGTGAAGCCCGTCGTCGATCAGCAGATCCAGTTGACCAGGGATCGACGAACCCAGTGTTCTCAGCGTGGCGATGTCGGTCTGATCGACGAAATGAGTTCTAATCCGTTCCTCCTCGAAGAGGATCCTTTTGTCGATGTCCGCACCAATGATCATGGCATCCGGGAGATACTTCCTGAACGCCCTGAGGGAGTTTCCCGGCGTCCAGATCCGCCCCATGTTCGAAACCACGTCCGTATTGGTGGTACCTAGGCCGATTTCCAACATCAGGGACACAGTCCCAAGATCCTTCAGAACGGCACCGTAGACACAGTGGTAATTATGGCTCAGCGATTTATCACACCCGTAGGAATCGAATACCGCTTTGAGAGTCGCCGACTCATCACGGGCGCCAAACTTGTCTTGGAAATCCTCCGCCATGATAACCTTGATCCCGGTATCTCCGAGTTTTACCGAGAGTTCGGCAAGCAGAGGAAATACCTGCCGTGCCGAGAGAAGGGTCAGATCATCGATGGTTGTTTCCAGCCCTTCGAAGTATCCGGCGGTGTTCGGTGAAAAGAGCGCGAGTTTATTGATTCTTCTTATGGCGGAGGCATGCAGTGACCGGCTGATCTGGTGCCTGCATCGCTTCACAAGACGGTGCCATCCATGATTCAGAGCGACCAGCAGGGGGATTTTCTTTAGAGTGTTTTTCATATGTCATGTCTCCGAACCTGGGGTTCCGAGAGAAATTGTGCTAGTTTGATAACAGACGGTCGGTGAGATCGGAAGCCTCGCGCCGGAGATCGTCGGAAAATGATCCTGCCTGTGTCCCGAGCGTGCCCGACACCCCCACGATAATCGGAGTGAACGTCATCCTGCGGATTCTTTCTGATTCCTGCAGATCGTCGAAGACAGCATTCTCCAGGGTATATCCCAAGGCATCGCGGACCCTTTTGTGGGAATTCAGGAGATATTCCCGGTAGAACTCGATCTCACACCTGTAGCACCTCGTATCAACCCATCCCGACGGCACAGCGGCGATCCATTCCCATGGCACACGGCATTTCCGTGCAGCGGCCATCACGCGCCCCAAGATAGGCGACCGATAGGCCGGCCCCAGAAGCTGCCTTGTTGGAAACACCCTTCCAACATCACGCCCAACATCAAAAAACTCGCCGTCACCCTCACCCGTAAAAACGGCAGGTGCATCCGGCATAAAAAGCTTTCCCGTGACCTTGATGAAATCATGGGCTGCACGCAGGACTTCGCTTTTATCCAGTGCCTGGCGGATCAGATCCCCCTCCCCGTATCCCTTTCCCTGAATCGAAGTACGGGGTGATGGGGGCGCCTGCACGAATTCCAGCTCCTTGCCATGGATCGCGGCCACTTGGGCTAGGACTTCTGCTCGGATCGAAAGAGCGCAGTTCTTGGCAAAGACCACCTTTCCCACACTTGGTTCCTTCAGCCACGCAAGGAGACCCTCCATGTGGCGGAGGGTCCTTTCGGGGACATCAGAAAGTGCCACCTGCGGAGTCTTTCCAGGATCCAACGATGCGGTGATTAAAAGTGGCGGTAGATTGTCCAAGATCTTCAGGGATTGACCTCGTTTTTGAAAACCTGAACTACCCCTACCCGGATGCGGCTCAAAGAACCAGTGGGATACTTGTTGCGAAGCGAAATCACTGCATCGTTCATGTCTGCAGGCACGGTCAACTCAAGTTTTGCTTCGTTGTCGGAGGGCCATTTCTCGACGGTCACCAGTGGTTCCTTGCCCTTCTCCTCAAGACTGAAGCGGATTCTGCCGGAACGAATCTTGTAAGGAATCACTATCCTGACTCCCTTTCGAAGGCTGCCAAGATCAGCCTTCGCAAGGGGGTCCCACCACTTGATTCTGCTGGATAGAAACTCCGCTGCCTCTCCATCTGAGGATAGCAACCGTCCGCGGTGCATCGGATGCCAAGAGAACTTGGTTGCGGGGCCGCGTTCAGATGAAGGCAACGAGCGCTCCAGGATGGCAACCTGCAGCGTGCGACGGGAATCACCTCCCGCTGCCAACTCCTCCTCCTTGACCACCCTATAGGAAAGTCCTTTTGTGATGACCACCGAAACAGCCCCCGAAACTTTTTGGGGATCCTGATCAAAAATCACGATCCTCCCGGGCCCGTTGGCGTCAATTGCCGCGGCACTGGCATCATCCAATCCCCCGAAAGGGACATAATTCCCGTCCTTTCCTGTCAGTTTGCCGAAATAATGGAGCCAGAAAGATCCTATCATGCGGCGATCACTACCCCCCAGCTTGCTAGGATCATCATCATACCAGAAGCGCGAGATACCCTGATCCGACCAGGCACTGGGAATAATTTCCCTCAGTCTAGAAGCGATCTCGAGTACGGGTTCATCCTTGGCCGCATAATGTCCAAGCATCTGGGAAAACATGCCGGTCCGCGCCACGGCAAAAGAAGCAAGAAACAACAATGGCAAGCAGACTGCTACAAGCCACCTCGAGGAAAGCCGCTTCCAGATCAGAACAAGAATCACCGTCGAGCCGAGCAAGACGGCGACAGGAATCCATCCAATAATCTCCCATCTAGCCATCACCACCGGGAGCATGAATGCAAATGCCAGAAGCACCGCCACCACCATTCTCACCAATCCACGGGTCTGACGACCCAGCATCTCTCCGCAGGCAGTACCCGCCGCAAGGACGGTGACCGGCAGGAGGAAGGAATAATAAAACGGCATCGAGAGGACGTATGCCTTCCCAAACAGGTCCCCTCCCCAGAAAAAACCAGCGCTCAGCAGAAGGGATAAAGTGACTCCCCTCATCAAGGAGTTCCCCCTCCATGAGACCAGCAAACAGACCGGCAGGAGCACAACAGGGGCAAACCACGCGGGAGTCTCATGCAATGCAAGAGGGGTCGGCTTCTTCCACTGGGCGGCCTGACCATTGCCTAGATCCCTCAACACATCGATCGTGGGACTGAGAAGTCCTGGCATCCCCCAAACCACTGTGTACCAGAGCCATCCCAGAAACCATGCCATCGCAAATCCAGCGACCAACCAGCTGATGTTATGAACCATCCCCTTCCATTCACGACCCCAAAAGGCCCCAACCAGACACGGGATCAGCAAGGCCAAGGCAAAGGCTGCATAGAGATGAGCCGAGGAGGCCAGTCCGAAAAAGAGACCGGCAAGAAACAAATAGACCGCCTCGCTTGGAGCAAACGCTACCAGACAGCACCCCAGGATCAGGAACGGAACAGCCGTGGAATCAACATAGGTCGTACAGGCCAATCTCAATGCCGCCGGATTGAACGACCAGAGAGTCGATGCCACCAGACCTGAAGTGAACCCATAACGCTTGCGGAAGGCCTGAAACAGTGAGAGCGAGACGAGTGCAGAAAGAGTCCAGCGCAGGATCCAGATTCCCTCAATCTCCCCAAAAAAATGCCCAGAGATGGCGTCCGGAAAGATTCCGCCGAACCGAGTCGCATAGTAGAGAAACCCGTGCCTGAGGACGAGTTCGGAGAACTGACGCGCATAGGAAAGGTAGAAAACCGCATCAGTAAAGTTCCCAAGTGCCACTCTGGGCACCTTGCAGAGCAGAATTACCAGAATCGGCATCATGGCCGCGAACGCCAGACCCCAAGCGCTTGAAAATACGCGGCGGATGTCGCCCACCAACATCAACTTGAACAAACTCATCTCGTCCTTTCTACACTGAAGGGAAGGATCCTGCATCTCCGGAAATACCAGAATAAACCTTCATCATCTTTCCATTTCTCGCTTTCGCTTTTAGCATTCTCCTCGTGCTCTTCTCAATCGTCACCCCCTCCTTCAACCAAGCCCGCTACCTCAGGGGGACGATCGAGAGCGTGCTCTCACAGGAAGCCGATGTGGAATACATTGTCATGGATGGCGGATCAACCGACGGAAGCAGGGAGATCATCTCATCCTATTCGGACCGCCTCGCCTACTGGCAGAGTGAGAAGGACGGAGGTCAGTATGACGCCATCAACCGGGGATTCGCGCGATCTACCGGGGAGATCATGGGGTGGCTGAACTCCTCCGATCTCTATCTTCCCTGGACACTGTCCACGGTGGAGTTGATCTTCAAAAGTTTTCCCGAGATCCAGTGGATCACCTCCACCATGAAGGCCTGCGTACGGGGGGATGGCACCTTTGAGGATCTTTATCACACCCCCGGATTTTCTGCCCGGCGGTTCTACAGGGGTCTGCACGGTGGACCGGGAAACAGCGATTACCTCCAGCAGGAGAGTTGCTTCTGGCGACACTCTCTTTGGGAGAAGATCGGTGGAGCCATCGACCTGAAACACGCCTCTGCCGGGGATTACTGGCTCTGGAGCCGGTTCTTCCGTGAGGCAAACGTTGCCGCCGTGGATGCACCCCTTGCAGCCTTCCGATTCCACGACGAGGCCAAGAGTGTCGCCACCCGTTATGAGGAAGAAGTTGCCACCATCACCCGTGAGATGAGAAAGGAGCCGGCGACGTCCTATCCCGATGGTTCGCTCAGCGTTCTTAGATGGAGGGAGACAGCAACCGACGGATCGACACACACGACATGGAAACTCGAGAAACGCAGGAACAATGCTTTCCTACAGGCACGCTTCGCCGTCGAATCCGTCATAAAAAAGGTCCGATGGCCCGCAACGAAAGTTTGTCATCTTGCCCATTCCGTCACCGGACAGAGATAACCCCGACACATGAGCGCGCAACAATTCCCCATTGCGGCAATTCTTCCCGTTTACAACTGCCGTGAACGTTTGGAAAGGCATCTGAGAAGTGTCGTGGTCTGGGCCCCCATGGTCAGGGAGATCATCATTGTGGACAGCGGCTCCACGGACGGCACACGGGAAATTGCAGAGGAGGTTCTGAGACCTTTGGGAGCACAGATCCTTCATCACCCACCCGGCCTCTACCAGAGTTGGAATGCCGGCATTGCCGCGGCCACGACACCTCGGTGCTACATTTCGACGGTTGAGGATCCCATCACACCCGAGGGACTTCGGCATCTCGTGGAAGTGGCCGAACGCCATGATCCGGATGTCGTCATCTCTCCCCCCGAGATGATGAACGAGGATGGATCTCAGTCAATTGCGGACAAGATGCCATCAAATCGACTTGCCGAGGCATTCCTCGCATTCACGCTATCAGACAGAATCCTGAGCCGCACCGAAACCATTGCAAATCTGTGCGGTTTCCTCCCCCACGGACTACTCGGCAGCAGCGCCAGTAATCTTTATCGCACCTCTTTCCTGCAAAAGCACCCCTTTCCCACTGATTTCGGCCACTGCGGCGATACGGCTTGGGGTGTCATGGTTGCCCCCTTTGTGCAAGTTGCCTTCACTCCCACGCCCTGTGCTCGCTTCTATTGCCAGACCAATTTTCGTGCAGAGGATCCCGAGCGCCAGCATGCCAGACATCGCCGACTCTCTGAGACGGCTCGTAAAGCTTTAGCAACGGCTGCATCTAACGATCCCGAATGCGCTGTGATGCTGGGATGGATTGATTCCAACGAGTACTCCATGAACACTCTCTGGAAGTGGCTCGCTGATCAACATGAGTATCAGATACACCTCCAGGCTAAATACGAGGGGGGGATAACCGGTTACCTTCCGAGGATGATCCGAGACGAATGGGGAAAATTCTTTGGAAAAAAGTAATCGGAAGCCGGCCCCTAATCCAATCAATAATCGTGATAAACACCTCCCAGCAGCCGTGTCAGAAAACGCTGGAGTGCCCTTAGCGGATAGGTAGCTTTCCAATAGATGCTCTCCGAAATACGCCTGTCATAAGCCTCTTCCGCAAATTTGGAGCGAGCGACAAGGGCTTCAATCATCACATCGATTTCCTGCTCAGAAGTGACCGGGATGCGAGTGCCAGACAAAGCCGTTGTGGATTCCAGCAATGATTCATAAAGCCGCATATAGGCGGAAGCCTGCATGTTCAATTGAAAGTGATTCAGCATTCTCCTTCTAGCATGGAGTCCGGCTTCATGCCTTGCCGATGCATTCCCCAAGAACTCCGCAATGCGCCCAGCGCTTTCCGTGGCATCCTCCATCGCCAGATGAAGCCCCGCCGACTCCCCTGATCCGAATAGATCCCGGATTCCCGGAAGGTCATGGGAGGCTATCGCCGTTCCGCAGGCCATGGCCTCCATCACTACATTCGGGAGATTGTCCTGCGTGGAGGTGAATAGCAACAGATCCGCCGCATTGTAGAGCCATGGCATGGCATCCCTGGAGAGATAACCCACCCTATCAACGTGCCATCCCGGAAAGTCCACACCACCATCCCCGTGTCCGCAAAGCAAAAGCCGGAGATTCCCCAAGTTCACCGAATCGCGGAGGAGTTCGAGATTTGCTAGCTGCTTCAGAATGTCCAAGGCTTCATGAAATCCTTTGCGTCTTTCCCCAACGTGATGGGAAGCCAGCAAAATGTAGCACGCGTCCTTCCGAAGCCCCAACTTCTGCCGTGCCAGGGTAGTCTCGATAGGAGCAAAAAGTTCAGAGTCAACTCCATAGGGAATAGTGCTCACCTTCAGGTTTTTCCCGGATTCGGAGGATTCCACCATCTCCCTCATCCAGCTACTTGGTGCCACGAAATGCACGTTGGAATATTCCAATGCTTGCTGCTGCATGCGCCGTCCTTGCTCGATCAGTTCTCCTGAATTCCACCGTAACTGCGGACAATTCGTGCAAGCATGTCGATAGTTCGTACATGTGGCCGGGAAATGACACCCTCCTGTCAGTGGCCTGGTATCATGAAGCGTCCAAACAATCGGTTTTCCGAATTCCGCAAGACGACATAGAGAGGAAGCGGAAATCAATCCAGCCACCCAATGAAGGTTAATAATTTCAGCCTCCTGAATGATAGCCTCATCTAGAAGCATAGCCCCCGGAAGATTTAGTGAAAAGTGCGTGTTGGATATTGAGGTTCTTTGACTCCAGATCAGAAATTCCTCCAAAGATTCCTTTGATCCAAATGACTGCTGTTTTGCTTCATGGACACTCCCTGAGTCACTGGAAGCCTTACCCACTAGCATCATGCTTTCAATGCCTGACTGCAAAAGACTGTTATGCAGATTGAGCGCAGCACTGTCGGCCCCCCCCGTACCATCACTTGCAGTAATGTGGAGAACTTTCATTCAATATTTCCGATTGATTGGGCATGCATGGTTGATTTTTTGGAAATTATCCACTCGTGTGGATGCAGCTTATATTTAGCTGCAAATCCATACCCAAATAACTATCAATTTTTTTAAAGGGATTTTTGGGGGCAAACTCTGTTTTGATATAATATCGAAACCCACTCGCAGAAAGTTTTTCAAGAAGACAATGCAGGGATTGGGTAGTGTTGGAAAAGGAATGATATTCGACAAAAAAGTTCCTAACGAGATGCAATGATGTTGATCCCAATACGGCATCTGTTTCCGCACCCTCAATATCAATTTTAAGAAAATCAACTTCTTTACCATTGATTAATTCATCAAGTGAAATACTTTTGACTGCAAAAGATTTTCTGCCCTCAACCTGCAGAGGAATGTCAACACGCCCACCGTCTGCTCCTTCCGAATGGAAAATGACATCCTGATCACGATGCGAGACGGCCTTGGGAATTAAATGCACGCCCTTGATACAGAATTCCTGAAGGTTATGTGACAGGTAAGAGAAAATGAAAGGATCTGCCTCAACGGCCGTGATTTCCGACTCCGGAAACAGGGTTTTAAAATACATCACGCTCAACCCGACATTTGCCCCGCAATCAATGATTCGCGGCGAAGCTGTTTTGGAAGAGAATGCATAAATTTCACCCCCAAATATTTCCTTGAATGCATAGTAGCATGATACGGGATCGGGAACTTTCAGGTTTTTGTTCCGAAAAGGGATTTTCACTTCCTGATAGCGCGGCATCGCGGTGAGTCGCTCATCATCAGGTCCGGCAATATTGGATTGTTGTTGGTTTGACAAATTCTCGGAAATGATTTTTATAAAATTACCCGTGAGCATCCTTTTGAAGATTGAGGGAATTTTCATGAATCTACCTTGCTTGAATCACGAATAACCTAAGGAATAGTCCCTTCATTTTCATAAAAAGACTTTTGCTCCCACCTCTGTTGGGGGCTTCTTTTTTAATAAAATGTTTTTCAGATACAAATTGATCCGCCTCAGGGTTTCTATCGATACTTGATGGGTGTTTGAGGGGGAGAATGCCTTGCGTGGGTATCGTTAGACGATCGTCTTCATGAAGGCAGTGCGTTCCATCCGCACCAAAACCGATATTTGTGACAAGATTGACATTCGGAGTCACCGTGAGTCCATGATGATACCATACGCAGGCTGTCCACGGATACGCCCATGAGTTGATTTTTCCCTCATACACATTCTGGAAAATCGCTTTCCAGTATCGCTCCTCCTCATCTCCTGAGTGAGATTGCATCCATTCCTGTGAGAGACTCCATTCCGGCCAAAAGGTAATATCCGGTTTGAAATGCTTCCATGCACGCTTCCATGTCGCCCATCCCCAGCAATGTGGATGTTTGGAAAAATAGTAGGAAGCCTCCCCCCTGACCCCTCCCTCCTGGAAGTTATCCCCCGTGATTACCCAGACACGCTCATCGGACTCATAGCGATCCAGCAAGGAGTCGCAGAACTCGAAAAAATCGGGATGCGGCTGGCAATCGTCTTCCAGGATGATGGCGCGATCCACCTGTGAAAACACCCAGTCAAGCCCCGATGACACCCGGGCTTTCAACCCAAGATTCTTCTCCGCATAGTTCCTGAACACAGTGCACGGCCAATCGATATTCTCAAGAAGCCTGCGGACCTCCCGGCACTTTGCACCATCCGTCTCCGAATCCGGCTTCGGTCCATCGGCGATGAGGAAAAGGATTTCGGGCTTCGCAGAACGAATTGCCTCAAAAGTCCTCGCGACATGCTGTGGCCTGTTATAGACCAGATATGCCACGGGCGTTGTCAGCGAAGTCACGGTTTCAATCCGCTTCGGTGCATAACGCGAGGATGTCCGGCAACAGCAACGATATGTTTGGTTCTTTCATTTTCCGAAACCGTGCCATCCTCCCGTGCATGGACTCTGGCACTGCGTGCCGTTCGACCGCATGATAATGTTTTCGGTTGGCATAATCATCAAAGAGGATCACCGCTCCCATAGGGGCCAAAGCCAGCGAAGAAAGGAAACAGGATGCCCGAAAGCGTCCGTCCACCAAAATAAGATCTGGCTTGATTTCCTCATTGCTGAGTTCCACCCAAGCCTTGATGCAATATGAGGGCCATAATTTTGCCTTGGATGGATCGGAAGGCACTCCCCAGTCGGAAGTCGGCCCGATTTCTGCATGGTGAATGCTAAGATGACACTCCGGGCGTGCCAGGATGCAGCGTTCCTTGACTGCGCTAAGAAACGCTGCGTCGGAATCAATGCTGTGTATCCTGAGCCCTGGATATCCTGAAGCCATGACAGTGCTTCCACCGCTTCCATATTCCAAGAATACTCGTGCGCGACTTAGTTCTTTTTTCAAAATCGCAATCCCCTCTTCTTCCATAAACGGCTTCTCTGGTATGTCAAGGAGTGTCCATTTTTTGGAATTTTGTAATTCTGAATTGTTTTCTGATAATTCTTTTTTGTAACTCAGCATCAAAGAGCGATCGTTTCTTTGCGTTATAAAACGCAGCATAGCAGAAAATATATTCATTTTATTTGACCGTAATCACGCTGCACTTCATCAACACCGCCTATTTTCTCAACCTTCGAATCTTTAATTAGCATTACTCTGTCGGCAAATCGCTTCATGGAGCCCGCAGAATGGGTGACCAGAATAATTGTTTTTCCTTCTTTTTTGTATCGCTCGAAGAGCGCAAAACATTTCTCCTGAAAAACGAAATCGCCAACGGCAAGGACTTCGTCCAGGAGGAGAATGGGAGCGTCCACCTGCATGGAGACCGCAAAAGCTAGTTTAACAGCCATTCCGCTGGAATAGTGCTTCACTTGCAGTTGCATGAAGTTTTCCAATTCAGCAAACTCGACAATCTCATGATACCGGGCATCGATCTCTGAGCGAGTAAGGCCAAGGATGGTGGCGCTGAGGTAAACATTCTCCCGGCCGCTTAATTCGGGATTGAACCCCACCCCCAGCTCAAGCATCGGTGCAATTCGTCCATGAATCTCAATATGACTTCCCTTGTCGGGTTGATAGATGCCGGCGAGGATTTTGAGCAGTGTGGACTTCCCCGAGCCGTTTCTGCCTATGATCCCGAAGAACTCTCCCTGCTGGATCTCAAAGCTGATGTTATCGAGTGTACGTTTGGGTTTTCGTTCATTCCGCTGATGAAGCTTCATGAGGCGCTCTCGCAGGGTTCCCCTACGCTCGTCAGGCAGGCGAAATGTCTTGGAAAGATTCTTAACTGTTATTGCGGGCTTCATATTTACAGATCCTCCACCATCTCGGATTCTTTCCATTTGAAGACGATAATGCCTGCCAGAAAGACGAAAAGACTTATCCCTAGAACATAACAGTAACCCACTTTTGTAAGACCACCGATCCCAACCAAAACGTAGCGCGAGTACTCTAGAATTCCACTCATGGGATTAAGAAATTCATAAAACCGGTATTTCTCGGGGACGTTGCTCATAGGATACATGACGGGTGTGAACCAAAATCCCAACTGCGTCACAACCTCCCAAAGGGTCAGCATGTCCCTTACCTTAACCACCACAATGCTGAGGATCAACCCGATCCCAGCGACAAGGAGATAGAGGGCGATCACCAATGGAATGAACCAAAGCATCCGGAGAGACCAATCTACGCCGTCTAAAAGTGCAAAAGCCAAAAACACCAGTAAATTGAAAAAAAATCCAATGAAGGCTCCGGATACCCCTGCCAATACAAGGATGATCCTGGGTAAGTAGACTTTTCGGATCATCTGATAGTTGCCGATGAAGCCATTCATACCCGCATTGGTACCTTGCACAAAGAAATCCCAGATAATAATGCCTAAAAGGAGAAAAAGCTTATAATGCTGTGCATTCTGCTTCATTACGACTGTAAAAACCATGTAGAGCACGCCAAACATCGCCAAAGGCTTGAGGAGCGACCAAATATAACCTAATATACTGCCATAGTAGCGCATCTTGAAATTCGTCCAGGTCAGTGCGGCAAAAAGACGCCAACAATATGCGAGGTGGGGAGAAATCATGCCGAGGATCAAGCGAGAATGAAAAGTGTTGTCGTGGTGGATATTACTACAAGGCGTTGCGACCCTTCCCTCACTACTATGATCGGTAGTGCATTTGCGTCCAGTCCTTGTAGGTGCCGGAGGTGACATTCTCTACCCATTCCTGGTTGTCGAGGTACCATTGTACGGTCTTGCGGATGCCTGTCTCGAAGGTCTCAGCGGGTTTCCAACCGAGTTCACGGTTGATCTTGGTAGCGTCGATAGCGTAGCGGCGGTCGTGGCCTGGGCGATCGGTCACATAGGTGATCTGATCCTTGTAGCTCTTCCCATCGGCACGGGGCGATAGCTCATCAAGGATGGCACAGAGGGTATGGACGACCTCAAGGTTCGGCTTCTCATTCCAGCCACCGATGTTGTAGGTCTCGCCAACCCTACCCGCCTCAAGGACGCGGCGGATGGCGGAGGCATGGTCATTCACATAGAGCCAGTCACGCACCTGCTGACCATCGCCGTAGATGGGGAGCGGCTTGCCGGTCAGGGCGTTGTGAATGACCAGCGGGATGAGCTTCTCTGGGAAGTGGTAGGGGCCGTAGTTGTTAGAGCAGTTCGTGGTAAGAACGGGGAGGCAGTAAGTGTGATGGTAGGCACGAACGAGGTGGTCCGAGGCGGCCTTGCTGGCAGAGTAGGGACTATTTGGCTCGTACTGCTTGGTTTCAGTGAAAGCGGGATCGGTAGGGGAGAGCGATCCGTAGACCTCGTCGGTGGAGACGTGAAGGAATCGGAAGGCTTTCTTGGCCTCATCATCAAGGGCATTCCAGTAGGCTCGGGCGGCCTGCAAGAGTGTGAAGGTACCGACGATGTTGGTCTGGATGAACTCGGCTGGCCCATGGATCGAGCGGTCGACATGGGACTCCGCTGCAAAGTTCACGATAGCACGTGGCCGATGCTCGGCAAGGAGCTTGGCAACCAGTTCGGCATCTCCTATGTCGCCACGCACGATGGTGTGGCGGGAATTACCCTCAAGGGAGGCAAGGTTCTGGAGATTCCCGGCGTAAGTTAGCTTGTCGAGGTTAATGACGGCGTCTTGCTCAAGGGCGATCCAATCGAGGACGAAGTTGGAACCAATGAAGCCGGCGCCGCCGGTGACCAATATTGAATGCATAATTAAAAGGCTATTAGGCTGAAGACTGTTGGACTGGCGGGGGAGAAAAAAGGGAGATTTAGGAAATCAGTCGTATTTTTCACAATCGGTGAAGGACGCGGCAATGGCGTCCTTGGGCGAAACAATAGGCTGTATGCCAATCTCAATAGGCCAAGTGATACCAAGTTCCGCGTCATCCCAGCGGAGGGCACGTTCGCTCGCCGGGGCATAGGGAGTTGTCACCTTGTAGTGAAAGTCGGTCGTATCGCTCACCACCAGGAAGCCATGGGCACAACCGGGAGGCACCCAGAGACGTTCATGGGCATCAGCCGTCAAGTAGTAGCCATCCCAAGCGCCGTAGGTCGGGGAGCTTTTCCGGAGATCGACGAGGACATCGTACACAGTTCCGGAAGTAACCCAGACCAGCTTGCCCTGAGCAGCATCACCGGATTGATAGTGGAGCCCACGGAGAACATGCTTGGAGGAGCGGGAGTGGTTGTCCTGCACGAAGTCGAAGTCACCGACAATGTCGCAGAAGGTTGCCTTGTTCCAGGACTCCAAAAAGAAGCCTCGTACATCGCCGAAAACCTTCGGCTTCAGGAGGTAGGCGTCGTGGATTTTGGTAGGTAACTTTTGCAAGTTAAAAGTGGGAAATGAAAGTTAGTAGCTTGGGGATTACTTGAGTGTCGAAAGCTAGGACTACCTCTTCCGTCGCTTGAGGACGCCGCGAAGGTAGGTGCCGTAGGAGGACTTTCCAAGCTGTTCCAGTGAGCGCTCAAAAGCCTCTTCATCGAGAAAGCCCATCTGAAGGCCTATCTCCTCGAGACAGGCAATCCGAAGTCCTTGGCGATTCTGAATGGCCCTGACGAAATCCGCAGCCTCAAGCAGCGACTCATGGGTGCCTGTATCAAGCCAGGCCGTGCCACGCCCCAATTTCTGCACATGCAGTCGATCTGCCTCAAGGTAGAGGCGATTCAGGTCCGTGATCTCAAGTTCCCCGCGAGCGGAAGGCTTCAGACCACTTGCCATCTCCACGACATCGCTGCTGTAGAAGTAAAGACCTGGAACCGCAAAATGGCTCTTTGGATTGGTTGGTTTTTCCTCGAGCGAGATGGCGAGACCATCCTTGTTGAACTCGACCACGCCGTAGGCGGAGGGATCCGCCACCTCATAGCCGAACACGGTGGCAAATTCCTGATCCCGGTCCGCTGCAGCCAAAATATCGGTGAAGTCGTGTCCGTAGAAGAGGTTGTCCCCCAGCACAAGGGCGGCGGGAGCCCCGGCAAGGAACTCAGTTCCTATCAGGAAAGCCTGCGCGAGGCCGTCGGGAGAAGGCTGTTCAGCATACTCGAAACTGACCCCGTACCGGGATCCATCACCCAGCAAACGACGGAAAGATGGAAGATCATGCGGCGTGGAAATAATAAGGATCTCACGGATTCCGGCTAGCATCAGGACCGAGATCGGGTAGTAGATCATCGGCTTGTCGTAGACTGGCATGAGTTGCTTGCTCACGGCCATGGTGAGCGGGTGCAGTCGCGATCCGGTGCCTCCGGCGAGAACGATGCCTTTACGGGATTTCATAATCTGGAATAGTCCGCAGTTTATCGTTTTTCCCTCTGCATTCCTATTTTCCAATCACCCACCACTCACGCCACTTGGCCGGAGCCCATTTGGAGGGAACGTAGAGCAAGGCGGCGAGGGCCACAATCCAGCTCAATGTACCAAGCGCAAGGCAGAGCGAATACCACGACGGGGCCTTGAATTGGAAAACGACCTCATGGGATCCGGTCGGGACGTAGACCGAAAGCAGGGCTGCCTCGGCACGTTGAACCTCGGCCGGTTTCCCATCGATCGTCACCGTCCAGTCCGGATGATACGCCTCGGAAACCACCAACCATCCTGAGACAGTCGGAGGGAGCTGGTAAGTCATCCTCTGATAGTCATCCATACGATTGCCCTTCAAGGGAACAAGCGCAAAGGGATCCGCCGCCTTCCCTTGGTATTTTTGGAGCAATTCGATTTGATTGGGCCCCTTGGCCATTCCTGCGAAACCGGGCATTTCCAGCGAAGCCGATGCCAGTTCCACGGTGATCAGGTTTTGGGGTAGGAGCTGGAGGGTTGCCGATGCCATCTGGTAGCTGTCCAAGGGCAGCGCCACAAAGTCTTTGGCAAGGAACGCCGGGTAGAGCGCCGAGGTGTTGGCAAGAACGGCAAAGTAGCGATTCTCAAAGACCACAGGATAGGCGGCGCGGAAAAAATCCTGCACCTGTTTGGGCGAGAAGGGATCCTCCTTATCAAGCAGGATGTAGGCAACACCGGCCAGATTTAGGTAGGTCCTCAGGGTGTCGCCCGAGGCATTGCCCGCAGCCTCCAGACTCCGCACCCACTTGAGTTGGAAATGCCTCAAGAGTGCTTCGGAATCCAGGGCGCGGCCCGATTTTTCGGGAAGGGTCAGATAGAAATATCTGCCGCTGATGGGATGGACGCGTCCCTGAATTGGTGCTGATTTCAGGAAGGCGGCGGCCTGATCGAACTCCGTGAAAATCTTCCGATCCATGCCCCTGGTCCAATAGGCCGAGTGTACCGGATAGAGCTCCGCCAGCATCAATACACCCACAGCGATGCCAAGCGGCTTTCTCCATCCTTCGGCAACGACCTGTGTGAAGAGCATCCAGAAGGAAAGTCCGGTGGCGGCGGCAAGACAGCAAAATCCACCCACGCTCCAGAACGACTCAGGAGCACGGATATCCTTGAAAAGCGGGAAAAACTCCACGATCCGGAAGGCCGGCACCACCAGCACGGCAATCGCGACCACCGGGGGAACCCATGGCGCGGACTTGGCAAAGATCTGGCTGGCTGTCCGGTAAATCAGCCATCCGATCCAGATGAGGGAAAGCCAGAGGATCGGAACCGACGTATCGGGCAGGCCCTTTCCGTTCTTGAGGACATTGATATGCCCCAACAGGATCCCGTCAGGACCAGCGGCGAGCCAAATGGAGAAAAGCCAACATCCCGTCAGGATGAGGAACCAACGGCCATGCATCGAGGCACGCCACTCGGCCAGCGAGGAAAGTGAGAGGGCCAGTGAAAGCGCCGCAAGAGGAACAAGACCAATCTGGAACATCGCGGCATCACCCGTGAGATTGGGATCCCCGCCCGCCGTCAGAAAGCCCCAGAGATCGATCCAGAGCAGCGGTGTCTTGAAGGCGTAGTGATGCTTCCATGCATCCAAGGGATCGAGCATGAATCCGGCGGCAAAGCCAAACTCACGGGAAGCGGGGAGAAGAATCAGGACCGCCGCAAAAACCGCCACCAGAATGCTGCAACCGAACCCGAAAAGAGCCTTTCTCAGATGCTGCCGATTCTGCCTCAACACCTCAAGCGCCCAAATCAGAAGCATTGGCGACATCACGACAGCGATCTTGGTGTAACTCAGCGCAAGGGCGGAGGCTGCCACCCCCAACCCCACAATCTCACGTGGCGAACCATCTTCGGCCACCGCGACGATTCCCCGGAGAATCAGGGGAGTGAAGACAAAGCAGAGACCGACCGTCCAATGCTCGTAGATCCCGATGGCCACATGGATCGACGGGAGAATGATGTAAAGCAGCGCTCCGAGAGCGGCGATTCCGGCATCGAAGCCCAACCTTCTTATCAGGAGCCACATCGTCAGCCCGCTCAGTGGAATAAAGGAAAGGATCAAAAGCTTTTGCGCCACAAAGGCACCGACGAGCCATGCAAGTAATCCATGGGCAACCGAAGAGAAAAACATGGCGATCCCCGAGGCATCGTAAACCTGACCGCTGTGCCCGAGCATGTAGTTCGGCGACCATCCGCCGAGAGAGATCCTGAAGTGATCCCAGAGCTTACCCGTGTCACCGAAGAGTTCCTCACGTGAAGGAGCTTGAAAGAGCCATGCCGCGGCAACGATCAGGATAAAGATTGCCGCAACCCAAAAGGGCCAGCGGATAGATTTCTCAGAGGCAGTACTTTTAGCGGTCATGAGGAGTAAAGATATGAATTTAATCCATGAAGATCATGAAGATAGGACTTTTCTTGTCTCCATGGCCTCCATGCTCTTCCTGGTCAATCTCGGTTTCAGAAATTGATGCGCTCCTTCTCGACCACGAGAGGACGTTTCAGCACCTGGGTATGAATCGCACCGATGTATTCGCCAAGGATGCCGATGAAGAAAAGCTGTACCGAGGCGAAAAAGAAAATGCCGATCACCATG
>JACCDS010812368.1_pt1 | contig 26970 bp, 22 predicted proteins | sample 7446441 | NCBI WGS metagenome assembly JACCDS01 (sample SAMN15323445, study PRJNA562643) | freshwater metagenome | isolation source: river surface water | place: USA:Blue River Watershed | collected 2017-08-17 | reverse complement strand
TGGCGTCAAAAAGAGATTATTACGAGATATTAGGTGTTTCTAAATCCGCGTCGGAGGATGAAATCAAGAAGGCATACCGCAAAATGGCGGTCAAATACCATCCAGATAAAAACCCCGATAACAAAGAAGCAGAAGATAAATTCAAAGAAGCTGCTGAGGCCTATGAGGTCTTAAGTAACTCCCAAAAGAAGGCTCAATACGACCGTTTCGGTCATGCTGGAATGGGTGGAGCTGCTGGCGGCGGTTTTGGCGGTGGTGGAATGAACATGGAAGATATCTTCTCCCAATTTGGAGATATTTTCGGTGGTGGTGATGATAGCCCATTCGGTAGCTTTTTCAACCAAGGTCGCAGCGGCGGCGGAAGACGTCAGCGCAAGGGAACAGACCTACGCATCAAACTAAAATTGAATTTAGAAGAAATCGCAAACGGTGTTGAAAAGAAAATCAAAGTAAAACGCCACGTCGCTTGTAAATCTTGCTCCGGAAACGGCTCAAAAAATGGTACCGATCTAAAATCCTGCGGCACTTGCCAAGGATCAGGTCAAGTACGTCAAGTACAGCAAACCATGCTAGGCCAAATGGTCACCTCCTCTACTTGTCCTCACTGTAGCGGAGAGGGTAAAACAGTAGGGGCAAAATGTGGCGATTGTTTCGGAGAAGGACGCGTTTTAGAAGAAGAAATCATCCCAATCAAAATCCCTGCAGGCGTTTCAAACGACATGCAACTTTCCATGTCTAGCAAAGGCAACGTTCCTCCACGCGGTGGCGTAGCAGGGGATCTTTTAATTGTCATCGAAGAAGAAGCACACGAACTTTTACACCGGGATGGAAATAACGTCATCTTTGACTTATACGTTAACTTCGTTGATGCCGCTTTAGGAACCTCTGTGGAAGTTCCTACCATTAGTGGAAAAGCAAAAATTACCTTAGATGCAGGAACCCAAAGTGGTAAAATCCTTCGACTAAAAGGTAAAGGAATCAAAGAACTTAACGGATACTCGATCGGGGATCAATTAGTTCACGTGAACATTTGGACACCTAAGCAAGTCAGCAAAGAGGAAACCGAATTATTAGAAAAATTACGCTCCTCGCCTAACTTCGCCCCTCAACCAGGAAAAGCGGAGAAGGGATTTTTTCATAAGGTGAGGGATATGTTTTCATAAAAAAAGGGGCATTCGCCCTTTTTTTTATGAAAACATAGAGTAGAGATAATAGAGTAGAGAGTAGAGAGTAGAGATTTTGTACTTCGGACTCATTTGCTCCGGACTAACTAATTAGATACTAACAAAAAAGGGGCAAAAGCCCCTTTTTTGTTACCAATATCTTTACTCTATACTCTCTAATCTCTACTCTAAGATATTACTGCAACCTCGCTAACTGCTTATTAAACTTCGCCTCTAGCGCCTGGTATTTTGCAGGACTCAGCTTAGAGGCCTTTAGAGCAGAAACCACAAGGTTCATTTCATAGATGGCAATTTGGACATCACGTTCGTGCGCATTATACCGACCATCTAAATAATAATCTAATAATTGGTCATCTCTATTAACAATTTTAGAGGCCATTGTTAATGCAGATTTCGAATCCCCCACGGCGATGTATAATTCAACCATTGAAGCGGAGAATTGATCGTAAGGAATAACTTTATCCGGCATTTTTTGGTCCAAATAATCTAACACTTGTTTAGCCTTAGCAGTCTTACCCTCCCTAATTAATTGATCCGCTAAACGATACACACTTAAGCGAGCTGTTACGGATGGGATTCCTAAATAGAAATCACCATGGTAGTAGATTTTTTCATTATCTAGACCTCTCCAAAACATCTTTTTCAAGATATTAGATGACATAATATCGGTATTTACATACCCATCGCTAGCACCTGGAATCTTAAACGGCATTAGGCGGTAGGCATAACCCTCTAATTGCATCGATTCCTTTAGACCTAAATACTGGTCGGTAGGCAAAGTAGAGGCGAAGTAAATCGGGCGTTTCCAACCTGAAATCGCATTGTTTGAGATGATTTCTAATTGAATTAACTCGGCTTTATAAATGTTGTGAGAGGGTAATTTCCATCCTAAACCAGGCGTCAAATACGGTACAAATTGCTTAGGAAACCAGTTTGATTTAGCCACTGCCGCTATGTCAACAGGAACAACTACCGAATCCGTTGGAAGCGTATTTATGGTCTCCCCTAATTGAGTTTGCTCTTGAATGGATGGACTTTCTTTACGTAATAAATCTAAATAATCCGGCAATAACATCGCATCAAGCCCAGGCTGAGGATTGTACAAGATCTGATCGTTTACTCCTTCCATCAACTGATCCTTACTTAATTGAATCGGTAAAGGTTGAGATTCATAAGTTTTACGCTTCATTTGATCAATGTACCAGTCTGTTCCTAAAAGAGACAAATTACATACACGGACGTCCGTTCTAAATCCTTCTACTTCTTGTACGTACCAAAGTGGGAACGTATCATTATCCCCTCCCGTGAATAGAATGGCATTCGGGGCACAGGAGTTTAAAAGATTTTTAGCGAAATCAATCTGGTGGTAACGATCACTGCGATCGTGATCATCCCAGTTTTGTTGGGCCAAAATCGCAGGAGCCGTTAAACCTAACAAGGTCGCAATCGCCCATTTAGCCTTATCTGCTTTGACAAATTTTTGGATAAACTCTAGAATTTGCATCACCGCAAAACCTGCCCAAATCGACATAAAGTAGAACGATCCCACGAAGATGTAATCACGCTCACGCGGTTCTGTAGGGGGTGAATTCAGGTAAACCGTTAAGGCCACGCCGGTTAAAACGAACATCAAAATCGTCACTAAAAGGTCTTTATCATTCTTGCGTAGCATGTAAAAGAATCCTAAAAGCACGAAGATAATCGGCAAGAAGAAGTAGTTATTTCTGGCCTTATTGTTCTTAAGAAGATCGGGCAATTTAGATTTATCCTCAAATGAATTGATTGCCCAAGCATCTTGGAAATCACTTTCGCGACCTACAAAATTCCACAACAAATAACGCATGTACATATGCCCTAATTGATGAGTAAACAAGAATTCAAGATTCTTACCAAAACTCGGTTTTTCCCCTGCCGGAATCCCTAACATTTCTTGGTATAATTTCACATGATTCCCTTGCGTAGAATAAACGCGAGGCAATAACATCATTTGGGTTTTATCGTATTCGTACACCGGTTTCTTCGTGTACTCCACATATTTCCCATCTTTCATTTTGTAAATAGGCGTCTCTGCTCCTTCTTTGTAACCCGTTACTTCGGCCGTGTAAACAGGACCATAGATTAAAGAACGCTCGCCATATTGCTCTCTTTTAAGGTATTTCAAGAAGTTCAAGATGTTACTTGGATCATTTTCATTGATCGGAGTATTATAACCGGAACGAACTAAGGCAACCGTGTAAGTTGAATAGCCAATTAAAAGGAAAACAAAGGAGAATAGCGCGACATTGAGCACTTCCTTGCCTTTGGCATACGAATAACGAATCCCAAAAACCACGGCAGCAATCAATAAAATCAAGAAAACAATCGCACCTGAACCATAAGAGAAACCAAGGGAATTCACGAATGTCAACTCAAATTGAAAAGCTAGGCTAGGTAAGCCCGGAATGATTCCCGCATTAATAACCCCTAAAATAAACAAGGCAACGAAGATTGACACCAATCCACCCGTCAAGGTAGGCTTCTCATAGCGCTTAAAATAATACAATAATCCTAAAGCAGGAAGCGTCACTAAGTTCAATAAATGGACCCCAATCGATAAACCTACCAGGTAGGCAATGAATAAAATCCAACGATTCGATTCTGCCCGATCCTCTACTAATTCCCACTTAAATGCAGCCCAAACAACGATTGCAGTGAAGAAAGAGGACATTGCATACACCTCTGCTTCTACTGCCGAGAACCAAAAAGTATCTGAAAAAGTATAAATCAACGATCCTACCACACCGGAGGCCAATAAACCAAAACGCTCATTCGAGTTTAACTCTTCAAATGACTTTTTGATCATCTTGCGACCGATCATCACAATCGTCCAGTGCAAGAATAAGATAGTAAAGGCACTGCTCAAAACAGACATCATATTGACCCAATAGGCCACTTTAGTGACGTCCCCTAAAGCCAGTAAGGAGAACATGCGCCCTAACAACAAGAATAAAGGAGCTCCCGGAGGGTGGGGAACCTGTAATTTGAATGCACAAGCAATGAATTCACCACAGTCCCAAAAAGAGGCCGTAGGCTCCACCGTCAAGGTATAGGTAATTAACGCGATCAAGAATACTCCCCAACCCGTCCAATTATTTACTTTTTTAAAACTCCACATAGGTCAAATTAATTAAACTGTTTTAAGAATCGTACGTCATTCTCTGTGAACAATCGTAAGTCTTTAATCTGGTATTTTAACATGGTGATTCGCTCAATACCCATACCAAAAGCAAAGCCATTGTATTTCTTCGAGTCAATTCCCACATTTTCTAATACATTCGGGTCTACCATTCCGGCCCCAGCAATCTCTACCCAACCGGCTCCTTTGCAGACATTGCAGCCATCGCCTTTGCATAAAAGGCAGGTGATGTCCATTTCGGCACTCGGTTCAGTAAAAGGGAAGTAAGATGGACGGAATCGTACTTTTGTATCTTTTCCAAACATCTCTTTGGCAAAATGATACAAGGTATCTTTCAGATCCTTAAAACTCACCTGCTCATCTACATAAAGTCCTTCCACTTGGTGGAAAAGGCAATGTGCACGTGCTGAAATTGCCTCATTGCGATACACACGACCAGGCATCACCGAACGAATGGGTGGCTTCTGGTGCTGCATTAATCGTATTTGAACATTAGACGTATGGGTACGCAATAAAACGTCATCCTGAATCTCTCCTGCCCCTTTTTCAATAAAAAAGGTATCTTGCATCTCCCGCGCTGGGTGATTTGCTGGAAAATTCAAGGCGGTAAAATTATAGAAATCAGTTTCAATTTCCGGTCCATCAGAAACCGAGAATCCCATCCGATTGAAAATCTCCAAAATACGCGCGCGCACCTTAGTCAATGGGTGTAAACTACCTTGAGAAATCGGATTATATAAAGTTAAATCGGAGGGCACCTCAAAGTCTGCTGAATCGCCCGCAAAAGCTTCTTGCGCGTCTGCAAACTTCATCTCTGCTAAATTCTTCAACCCATTTAAGGCTTGACCCACCTCGCGGCGATTCTCAGCTGGCACATTTTTTAATTCATCAAAAAGCGACGCCAAACGACTTTTGCGACCTACAAATTGATTACGAAAAGATTCTAATTCGACTTCATTTGAAATGACAAAAGCGTCAATTTCAGCCTTCAGCCCATTTATTTGTTCATTCATGAGGGTAATTATAAAATGCGTAAACCTAAGGTCGCCTGGAAAAAACTAGGTTTTTGTGCGTAATTAAAACCTGTTGGAATAGCAATCGTGTTTGACAATTCAGAGATGGCGCCTTGGTAACGAACATCGAGTGACAAGCTTAAAATATCGAGTCCTATGCCTGCTTGATAGGAGAAATTAGATCGGTTTGAAATTTCTCTAGGAGTCCCAGAAAAATAGGTTTTTAACGCATTATTAGCTGATGCGTCCGCACTAAAACTATAGGACGCAACCGGACCAGCTAAAACTCTTACTGGTCCTAATTTAAGACCTACTAAAATAGGAACATCGATTGATTTCTGAGAAAACGATACCACGTCGTTTGATTTTGTAAGTGCGTTCAATGCATTTACTTCGTAATCTTTAGCAGAGAAAAACACTTCAGGTTGCAAAAACAATTTTTTCCCTACTCTGGCATAGGCTCCCACTAAATACCCTGTTTTAGTAGCCAACGATTTATCTACATTAACAGAAAAATTATTATCGATAGCGATATTGGACAAATTGATACCTCCTTTAATTCCAGCTTGTAAATACTCCGTACTTTGAGCGTTTAAACCAAATTGTATGCCGGTTAATAAAACGAATGAGAGTAGCAGCGGTCTATAGAATTTCATCATTTGAGTATTTTAATATTTTAAAAAGTAAAATTATCCTTTTTCATCCGAAAAAAAAGAAAAAACCAAAATCAAAACGTATTTTTGACCACAAATCGTATAATCGTGGCCAAAGCTAAAACCTCCTTTTTCTGTCAATCCTGTGGACATTCGGCCCCTAAGTGGTTAGGTAAGTGTCCCTCCTGTGGCGAATGGAATACCTTCGTGGAGGAATTAGTGGAAGCATCAAATCATCCGGCGGAAGTTTGGAAGACAAAAGGAAGTCCGAAATCAGCCGCGAAGCCTAAATTATTAAATGAAGTTAGCTTCGAAAACCTACCCAAACTAACTTGCTCGGATCCTGAATTCAACCGCGTTTTAGGCGGAGGAATCGTTCCTGGCTCCTTAGTCTTAATCGGCGGAGAACCAGGCATCGGAAAATCTACTCTTTTACTTCAAGTAGCCCTTTCCTTAACCCAAACGCGTGTTTTATATGTTACCGGTGAGGAATCAGAACAACAAATCAAACTGAGAGCAGATCGCTTAGCTTCGAAATCTGACTCCTTATATATCCTAACGGAGACTAATACGCAATCCATTTTTAGGCACCTTGTAGACCTAGAACCAGAATTAATCATTGTGGATTCTATACAGACTTTGTTCTCAGATCAAATCGAATCCGGACCTGGTTCTGTTTCTCAGATTCGAGAATGTGCTCTGGAATTAATGCGATTCGCGAAAGAAAGTGGCACACCTATTTTCTTAGTAGGTCACATTACCAAAGAAGGTTCGATCGCCGGCCCTAAAGTCCTAGAGCACTTAGTGGACACGGTTTTACAATTCGAAGGGGATCGCCACATGATCTACCGAATTTTGCGGACAACAAAAAACCGCTTCGGATCTACATCCGAATTAGGTATTTATGAAATGTTAGGAAGTGGCTTACGGCCTGTGACGAATCCATCGGAGATTTTATTGTCACAGCGCGATGAACCCTCCTCTGGCATAGCCATCGGTACCTTAATGGAGGGAAATCGGCCATTACTCGTTGAAATCCAATCCTTGGTGAGCGCATCATCCTATGGAAATGCCCAAAGAACCGCGAACGGATATGACGGGAAACGCTTAAGCATGTTGATCGCCGTTTTAGAGAAAAGAGGGGGGTATAAACTTGCCACGCAAGATGTTTTCTTAAATATCACGGGAGGTATTCGTGTAGATGATCCTGCACTTGATTTAGCTACCTGCATGTCCTTAGTCTCTTCTTATGAGGACAAAATCATCGACTCGTCCATCTGTTTTGCAGCAGAAGTCGGATTAGGTGGAGAATTGCGTTCTGTGACTCGAATAGATCAACGAATCGCCGAGGCAGAAAAACTAGGCTTTAAGGTAATCTGGATTAGTAAGTATAATTTGAAAGGCTTGAATTATAAGCCAAATAAAATCAAGGTACAATCTGCTGCTACCTTATTGGATGTTATCCTGCACATTTGGCGCCAAAAATAGCCGCCGGATATTCCACTTCCATTAAATGAAGACCGTGAGCTGGAACTGCACGACCGGCTTTACAACGGTCTTTTGAATCAAGAATTTCTTGAAGTTGAGCGTGCGTTAATCGCCCCTGCCCTACTTCTAACAAAGTTCCCACGACCGCACGAACCATGCCACGCAAAAAGCGATTTCCCTGAATGGTGAATACCAATTCGTCTCCTCGCCACGCCCAAGAAGCCTGCATAATAGTGCATTCAAAGGTGGCCACCTCCGTTTTTACCTTCGAAAAGCACTGATAATCGGTATGTTTAAAAAACAAAGCCGCTGCCTCATTCATCGCCTCGACATCAAGATTCACACTGAAACGATAGGCAAATTGCGCATTAAAAGGGCTTTTTAAAGGACTTATTCGGTATTCATACGTCCGCGAAAGAGCCGCGAAACGGGCATGAAAATCATCTGCCACCTGATAAATCCCAAGAACAGCTAAGGATTCTGGTAACATACGGTTCAACCGAAATACCCAGTTTTGTTTCACTGTTTTACCATCTGGCAAATCGAAATGTGCAAACTGCTGGTGGGCATGAACGCCTGTATCAGTCCTAGAACTTCCTACGATTTCAAGCTTAGAGCCCAATAACAAACTTAATTTATCCTGCAAAACCGACTGAACTGTCGTTGCGTTTGGCTGAATTTGGTAGCCATGAAAAGAGCCGCCATCGTACGAAAAAGCGAGTAGATAGCGGCTCATTTTACTTATTTCATTAAAGCGGTTTCTAAAGCTGTATCAAATGATTGATAGGCTGCAGCTACAGAGCTCAAAACTGCTCCATCTGCTACCATATCCGTTCCTTGAACAGAACCTAACACAGAGAACTTAACTCCTTGTGCTTGCAAAGCTGCCTCAAAAGCTGCCTTCTTAGCAGCATCCACTGAAACAACCACACGGGATTGCGCTTCACCGAACCAGAACGCATCCTGGCGAATCGAAGCATCTGAAGTTACCTTAAAACCAAGTCCACGAGGGAATGACGATTCTGCTAAAGTCACTAACAAACCTCCATCAGACACGTCATGAGCTGATTCGATTAATTTATTTTCAATTAAAGACGTAATCGCCTTCTGTAATTTTTGCTCTTTCGCTAGATCAAAATGCGGTGCTGGAGTTGCTTTAATACCTTTGTATGAATAAACGTATTCAGACGAAGCTATATCATTCACCGACTCCCCTACTAAATAGATAGCATCGCCCTCTTTTTTGAAGTCTAACGTCATCTTATTCTCAGGCTTCTCTAAAATTCCTAACATACCAATCGTCGGAGTAGGGAATACCGGACCTTCATCAGATGACTGATTGTAGAAGGAAACGTTACCTCCTGTTACCGGAGTCTCAAACGCCTCACAAGATTTCTTCATACCCTTGATCGCACCCACGAATTGCCAGTATACTTCTGGAACATATGGATTACCAAAGTTCAAGCAGTTGGTGATCGCCACCGGCACACCACCAGAGCAAACAATGTTACGAGCCGCTTCCGCCACAGCCATTGCACATCCTTCTTCCGGATCCGCATTTACATAACGTGAATTACAATCTACCGTAATAACAATGGATTTTTGAGAACCGTGTACTTTCACTACAGCCGCATCAGATGGCGCGTTAGTATTACGGTTTGCACGACCGATCGATGAATCGTATTGTTGAGCCACCCACTTCTTAGAAGCGATATTCGGGTGATTCATCATGTAGTTCAAGGCCTTAGGCAATTCCTCCTTCGGCAAATCTGCTACTGAATCAATCTTAAATTTCTTAAATTCTTGGTAGTAAGCAGGCTCTTTGTACTCGCGGTGATACACTGGAGCCCCACCACCTAATACTAAATCATCCGCTGGAACATCCGCCACTAAAACACCATCTTGATAGAATTCAAGACGTTTTGTATCCGTCACGGTACCAATTTGCTCACAATTTAAATCCCACTTATCAAAAATACGTTTCGCCTCGTGCTCACGACCCTTCTCCACTACGATTAACATACGCTCTTGAGACTCAGATAATAAGATCTCAAATGGCTGCATGTTCGGTTGACGCGTAGGCACTTTGGAAAGATCAATTATCATCCCATGTTCCCCTTTCGCAGACATTTCTGACGTCGAGCAAATAATACCCGCCGCACCCATATCTTGAATTCCGATCACACATCCTGCTTCGATAATTTCCAAAGAAGCCTCTAACAACAATTTCTCCTGGAATGGATCCCCTACTTGAACCGCAGGCAATTTCTCCGACGACTTCGCCGTGATATCCTCTGATGCAAAACTCGCACCACCAATTCCATCTTTACCTGTAGCAGAACCCACAATAAATACGCCATTCCCTACACCATACGATATAGCTGACGCTTGGGTTCCTACCTTTAATATACCTGCTGAAAACGCATTAACCAGCGGATTCACATTATAACAATCATCAAATTGAACCTCACCACCCACGGTAGGAATTCCAAAGGCATTACCATAATCTCCAATCCCCTTCACCACACCTTTCACTAACCACTTCGTCTTCGCTAAATCAATATTGCCAAAACGTAACGAATTCAATTGCGCAATCGGGCGCGCACCCATCGTGAAAATGTCACGATTAATACCACCCACACCTGTCGCCGCACCTTGGTAAGGCTCTAAAGCAGACGGGTGATTATGTGATTCAATCTTAAATGCACAGCCTAAACCATCCCCTAAATCAACCAAACCAGCATTTTCCTCACCCGCTTTCGCTAACATACGTGGTGAGTCTTTAGGCAAAGTCTTCAACCAAACGATTGAATTCTTATATGAACAGTGCTCAGACCACATCACAGAGAAAATCGACAATTCGGTAAAATTAGGCTTGCGACCTAAAATCTCCTGAATGCGATCATACTCTTCGGGCAATAATCCTAATTTTTTGGCTGTTTCGACGGTGGGAAGGGTTCCGATTGATTCCACTTAATTGAGTTTAAAATTGAAATGCAAAGATATAAAACTTACAGTTTAGATTAAAGAGTAGAGAGTAAAGATTAGAGATAAAAAGCTTGTAAAATATCTCTTATCCCTACTCTATAATCTATACTCTCTTATCTATACTCTCTTATCTATACTCTCTTATCTACTATCTCTTATATATACTCTACTCGCAATTTTCAAAGCATAAAGCATGGAGCACAAAGTATAAACATGGAATAAAAAATGGCTAAAGCTCATTTTTTATGAATTCGGAGGGATACTATACCATTTTATAATGTCATTCGCGCAGCGAATACAAACTTTATACTTTATTCTTTGTGCTTTTTGCTTTGCACTTTGCTCTTTGAACTTTGAACTTTGAACTTAAAACAAAAGCCTGTGGTCGTAACCACAGGCTTTTGTTTTAAATCCCCCAATACTCCCGATCCTCCGGAACATCGACGTCCCGGAATTTATCAGAAAAGTGAATGATTTCGCAGAGCATCGGATTTTGGCGCCAAAATTTCCCTAAACCCTGATCTCCGCTCCAACCATTGAATAAAGTTCTTAAGGATGATGGAATGAATACAGGTGGTGAATTGACTCCTTGAAAGGAGGCCACAATCGCGCGTTCTGAATTAGCTAACGAAATAATATTCTTCATGTGCGCATTTGTTAAAAAAGGCAAATCGCACAATAAAACTAACACGTCTTTATTTTGGTCAATCGTCCGAAGTCCCACGGAAAGCGACTTTCCCATCCCCTTTTCCCAATTACCAACTTCTACATAGGATAAAGTAGGGAATTCAGTTTTCAAATTCTGAATTATAAGAACTGTTTGTTCGACTTCCGCACCCAGACAAACCACAACTTCTTTGCAAACGCTAAATGCGAGGCGTATGGATCGTTCTAATAGCGTTTGGCCCTGATAAACTAATAATTGTTTCGCTTCTCCTAATCGAGTCGATGCACCAGCTGCTAAAATTAATCCAGTCATATGTTTTTCTTCAATTTCACTAATTTAAATAAAAATAATCAAAGCAGAGGTGCTAATTTTAGGGGATGCTTTCTAGTAATGAAATTCAATTTATAAAAGAAAACCAGCATCGAGATCCTGTCTCGATTGCACTAGAGGCATCTAAATACCCTTCTTTGGATATCCCTAAGTTAGTTAGCCAAATTAATGCACGGCAAAAACTCAGAGACAAAATGCCTCAATGGGTTGACAATGACCAGGTATTTTTTCCTCCCTCTTTGGCATTAGAACAATCCTCATCGGAAGATACGGCTCATTTTAAAGCAACGCTAGTCCACGGAAAAATCGCAGACTTAACGGGCGGAATGGGGCTAGATTCTTTTGCTTTTGCCAAAGCAGGATGTGAAGTTTTCTATATCGAAAGACAATCAGAATTAGCGCAAATCACCCAATATAACCACCAAAAACTCAAGGCCGGGACGATTAGCCATTTGACGGGGGACAGTTTAACTTGGTTAAAAGACCAAACAAACACATTAGATTTCATCTACGTAGATCCTGCCAGAAGAGATAAAGCGGGGAATAAAGTGGTTTTGCTACAAGATTGTGAACCAAATTTGCTGGAATTAATTCCCTATATTTCTAGTAAAACCCGCTTACTGATAAAGACAAGTCCATTGCTTGATCTGGATCGTGCCATCAAAGAATTGCAAGGGGTAGAAAAAATCTACATTGTCTGCCTTAAAAACGAGGTAAAAGAAGTACTTTTTCTAAAATCTTCACAGTCGACTGAGGATCCGGAGATTGAGGTAATCGAGTTGAATGCTGAAAATCCGCTGTTTTTTAAGAGTAAAAAATCAACAGAAGCAAATACGGCTATTCCCTTTAGTGGCGCATTAAATTACCTTTATGAGCCCCATGCGGGCGTTTTAAAGGCAGGATTCTTTAAATGTGTTGGAGAGGGAATGCACAAAATCGCTTCTAATACTCATTTATATACTTCCGAAGAGCTGCACACTAATTTTACAGGGAGAACGTTTGAGATTTTGGCGATGGGTTCTTTAGATAAAAAGTGGATTCAATCCGTATTGCCGGGAATGAAAGCGAATATATCCACCCGAAACTTTCCTTTGGGGGCTGATGAAATAAGAAAAAAAATCCAACTAAAAGATGGAGGGGAGTATACCATTTTTGCTTTTCGCGATCAGTCAAATAAAAACAAGGTTGTCCTTGGAAAAAAAATCCTCTAACTTTAATAAAAATTTCACTCCATGAAAAAAATCATTATTCTTTTAGCGCTTTGTATTTGCGCTTTCCGTGTAAATGCACAAGTATTCACCGGAATGTCAGAAATAGAGAAATCAAAAAAAGAAGGAGTATATACCTTCGTGAATACACAAGAAAAATTTGCTGCAGCTAGCTGGAAAACCTATTTAAGCAAATTTGGAAAAGTAACTGAGGGGAAAAACGGATCTTTTTCAAGTACAGACATCGTCATTCCTGGCGTATCAGATAATCCGGTAAAACTTGTCTCTAAAGTATCTGAAGAGAATAAAAAAGTGAAATTATTTATATCCATCGCGACGGGTGCAGACGAATTTATCCAAACGGGTCATGCTAAATTAACCGAAGCCAGCACTTGGATTGAGAATTTTTTGAAAATAGTTGACTTAGAAGAGGCGGTAAGAGCGGAGGAAAGAAAATTAGCTGATTTATCCGCTGCGCAAGCTAAAATCAGCAAACAATCTGAGCGACTAGTGAGAGAATTAGATTCGAATCAGCGTCAAATCACGAATTTAGAAGATCGTTTGAAAGAGGCTAAGATTGAAAAAGAAAAAATCTTAACAAATCAAGTCCAAAATAAAGCAGAACTAAAAGCGAAAGAGGACGAAATAGCGACACAAAAAATAGCTGTGGAAACAGCAAAACAAAAAATTAAATGAAAAAAGGATTCATAGCACTCTTAACGATTTTGTTTTTTTGCAATTTTGGAAGAGTAGAATATTCTGCTTTAAACCCTAAAGCATCGACAGTTCAGTTGGATTCAACCTACAAGACAACAGGTAATACAACTACTAAAGTATCAAGACCGACTGAGCAAGAACAAGAGCAAGAGACAACAGAAGCTTCAGAAGAAAGCTTTGGCTGGTCGAAGTACATCGTATTAGGCATTAAAACGTTTTTTGCCACTCTACTAAAGATTTTGGTAGCCTAATATGCTATCTTACTCGATTTCCACCCCGATTCAAGCACCGATAAGCCATGTAAAAGATCTCTTTACGGCTGATTTATTGCTGCGTTTATCGCCACCCTTTCCACGTGTTTCTTTACAACGCTTTGATGGTTGTAAAAAGAATGATAACGTTATTTTAGTGATTAATCTGTTGTTCACGAAAGTGACTTGGAGCTCATTAATCACTGAAGATGCATTAACAACGGACGAATGGTATTTTATTGACCAAGGGGTTAAAATGCCTTTTGGTCTACGTTACTGGCAACACAAGCATCGAGTAAAAAAAATCAACGATGTTAGCTGTGAAATAATTGATGAAATTTCTTTTGATACGCGTAATGAATTTTTGAATTACCTTCTTTTCCCGTTTCTTTGGGGTATGATTTTCTATAGGAAACCATTTTACAAAAAATACTTATCCCTCATCAACTAGCTATGAAATTAACCTTAACGAATAAAATTATCATTGGTTTTGTACTTGGCCTTGTGCTAGGGGAATTCTTTTTCCTTTATTTCGCTCCTGAGGTAAGTCATGATTTAGGGGCTAAAGTCCAAATCATATCCAAGATTTTCCTCCGCCTTATCAAGATGATTGTAGGGCCATTGGTATTCTGTACTTTGGTCGTGGGGATTGCTAAATTAGGCGATTTTAAAGCGGTAGGTCGTATCGGCATTAAGACAATTGGTTACTTCTACTTTGCCACAATCCTTTCCTTAGTAACGGGACTTGTCGTTGTGAACATTACGCAGCCTGGTAGTTTGCAAAGTTGGCCAAAACCGGCTGCCGGAACCGAAACAGGAATTGATGCCTCTAAAGCCAAAACATTAGAAGACTTCATTCTGCACATCTTTCCGGATAGTTTTTTCAAAGCCTTAGCAGAGAACGAAATTCTCCAAATTGTCATTTTCTCTCTATTCTTTGGTGTAGCACTGGGATCAATTGGAGAGGTAGGAAAACGTCTGATTCATGTCTTTGAAAACCTGGCTGAGGTCATCTTCAAAATGGTTAATTATGTCATGGAAGTTGCTCCTTACGCCGTTTTTGCAGCCATGACCACTGTGGTAGCGAATAAGGGTTTAAGCATTTTGATTAGCTACGGTTACTTGATGATCTGCTTTTTAGGCGGTTTAATTTTCTTTACCGTCGTTATTTTATGGATCATTTGTTTAGCGAATGGAATCCCGTATTGGAAATTATTAAAAGAATTAAAAGAGGCCTTATTAATCTCATTCTCTACTGCCAGTTCAGAGGCTTCATTTCCACAGACTATTGCAGCCTTAGAAAGATTTGGCTGTAGTCGACGGATTGTAGGATTTGTATTGCCTTTAGGGTATAGCTTCAATCTCGATGGATCGATGCTTTATATGACTTTTGCGACTGGATTTATTGCTCAGGCATATGGAGTTCATTTGAGCCTAGAACAACAAATCACGATGCTCTTAACGCTGATGATTACCTCTAAAGGAATAGCAGGGGTTCCCCGCGCTTCCCTCGTCATCATTGCAGGTACTCTAACGATGTTTAATTTACCAGCCGAAGGGATTGCGCTTCTATTAGGCGTGGATCCATTCTTAGACATGGGTAGAACGGTTACATCGGTAGCTGGGAATGGCGTAGCTACTTGTGTCGTTTCGAAATGGGAAGGAGAATTTAATCCACCTTTGGCTGATTAAAAGTCATTTGAACGGCTTTTCTAGCCGGGATAATCGAAGCAAGGAAGGTGATAACAATGACCACCACGGCGGTCATTAAAAAATCGAACCATTCCATTTGTATTGGATATGCATCAATTAAAGCGTTCGGAATACCTAATGGGATAATTCCGAACGTTTGTTGTATCCAGCCTAAGCTAAAGCCAAGCCCCATCCCCACAATCGCACCTGAAAAACTGATAAACAAACCGACAAAAAGAAATATACGTAACAATTGCTGAGGGGTAATTCCCATCGCTAGTAAGGTTCTTAGGTCTTTTCTCTTTTCAATTACCAATAAGGAAAGAGCATAGAAAAGGGTAAATGAAGCAATTCCCATGATGAAAGCCATCAGAATAAAAACAAAAAGCTTTTCGATTTTGATGGCCCTGAGTAAAATTGCATGTTGTTGTTCGCGCGTTTGAACCTCAAATCCGGAACCTACTTGTTGTTGAATCGCTTTTTGGACATCTAATTCATTTGTTCCCTCTTTTAGCATAATTTCCATCTTCGATACTGCTGAAGAATCAGATAAGGTTAAATCACGCATCCACTGAAGCGGAACAAGAATCATTTGATTATCAAAAGTTTGCTCTACTAGCAACACCCCAGAAGGGAAAAAGCCTTTTTGATTAGCCGCATCGGCATTAACTTGAAATTTAGCTAAAGCCTTTTGATTCGGATACCAAGCTTCTATCGGATGGTAGACATCCTCAAAATTCATCCCCATCGCCATAAAAACACCTGCCCCTACTAGACCATAGGGATTTCCTTCGTATTCGACTAGATACTCACCATCAGCTACTTGATTTAGTAATCGCTTAGACGCGATAAAGGACGTATCCACCCCTTTCAGCGTAACTACTAACTGTTTTCCATTGTATCGAATCAAAGCTTGGTCTTCCAGAATAGATTGAACTGAACTAACTCCGGGGATTTCAGCGATTTTTCTTAGTTGAGTCGGGGATAATGAAAAACGGGATTTTGATGAAGAAACAAGAGATAAATCGGGGTCAAAGGTTTTGAATAAACCTTTTTGGAAATCTTCTAAGCCGTTAAAAACGGATAAAATAAGAACTAGAGCCATCACCTCTACCCCTACTCCAATCATTGAAATACGAGAAATCAAGGAGATAAAACTCGCCTTAAATGGGGAAAAAAAATACCTTTTCGCAACAAATAAGGAAAATATCATTTTATTAATCTATTTCGTCCGTCACTCGATTAGGCACCTCATCGCCGTCAGCTGGAGGAATGACTAAACCTTCGAATAGCGCTTCGATTTTTGCTGCATAAGCAGCCGTGTCGTCTAAGAAGAAAACTAAATTAGGGATGATACGAACTTGCTTGCGGATGCGATTAGCTAATGCATTGCGAATCGCCTTGTTTTGAAGATCAATCTGATCCATCACCGCTTCACGATCATCGATGAGCAAAAAACTTAAATAACAACGCGCCACTGACAAATCTGGACTAATCTTTACCTCCGTCACCGTGACCATTCCATTCCCAAAAAGCATTTTAAATTCTTTTTGAAAAATATCACTTAAATCCTTCTGTATTTGACGACCAAATTTTTGCTGACGCTTCGTTTCCATTTTTACTATCTTTTTTCTGTGTGTTTTAAACTCAAAAAACACATGCAAATTTCATAATAATAATTGGAAACACCGTAATTTAGCGCTTCGTTTAGCCAAATATGTTACAATTTATTAAATCCAACAGTCTTGTCGCCATCCTATTATTTGTTGTGATAGGAGGAATTTTGGCTTTTCTGCAAACTCAACAAGGTTTCTCCTATTTCCCTTGGGAAATCAAAAATTACTTAATCGGCCAAAAACTAAACGAAGGCTTTCGACTTTACAAAGATATCCGAGATAATACAGGACCATTTGCCACAGGATTTTATCAATTACTCAATTTATTAAACTTTCCACTTGCCTCTAATCCTTTTATCGCCTTTGGAATAATCTGCTTGCAAGCCTATATATTCCAGTCAACTATCGTTAAGTTTGATTTAATGCCCCAATTAGGAGGTCTAGCCTTTGGAGTTTACCTTATACTATTCCACTTAACCAGAGAGTTTTATGTTCCTGATCCGGCTTTATTAGGTCTAACTTTTCTCTTATTAGCCTGGAAGGGGATCATTCAGCAACAAAAAACATTATTAGTAAATGACAGCGTTTTTCTTGTAGGTATCTACTTAGCGACTGCGACTCTCTTGTTCCCTGCTTATGTTTGGCTTTTACCATGGGCAATACTTAGCTTGTTATTCTATTCTGGTATCAGCATTCGACAGGTAATTTTAGTCATCATAGGCTATATATTCGTTTTAACCATCACCAGCTTAGTATTCTCCTTCCGAGGTAACCTCTCCTATTTATGGCAGGTTTACCGAAATTCGGCTTTAGAATTCAAATTAATATCCTGGAATGAGGCGAAACAAGTCTTGAAAAGTTTTGTGCCTGCTGTGGTCATTGGAATTTGGGGATTATACAAAGTAGTGGGAAATCCTAAAATTAGAGCTCACGCGCAGAAAGCGCAGCAAACGACCATTATTTGGTTCTTTTTTAGCTTCATAGCCATCGCTAATTTCCCCTCTTACCACCAAGTTAACTTTGTGTTATTGTTGCCTCCATTAGCTTATTTTGGCTTAAATCTATTCTATCTAATTAAAAAAGGCTGGCAAAAAGAATTGGTATTTTTACTGCTTTTGCTTTCCGTATTTTTTACGGCGAAACAAGATATAGTATTGGAAAATAATCCAAGGACACCGCTTCCTATCAATGGCGAAAAGCTATTAGTTTTAGGCCCAGAAATTCAAGAATACCTTCACAATCAGATGGCCGGCCCGTTTGTTAATTGGGAATTAGCGAAACCCCTCTTAAATGAGCTTAACACCTACAAAAACGTGATTATTGTACAAGAATACTTCGCTAAGGACCAGCCTACGTACATCTATGATTCTGAAGGATATTTTGCCAAAATAGGGCAGTTTATTCCATCCATCACAGAACAATACAAAATGGTAAGCCCTAAACTTTACCGAAAGAAATAGTTAGCAACAAGAAATCTTGTTCACGCGACCTTGGTGACGACCGCCCTCGAATGGCGTATCTAAAAACACCTGCAGACATGCTTTCGCCTCTTCTAAAGAGATAAAACGAACAGGAAGACATAACACGTTCGCATCATTGTGCTGGCGAACTAACGCAGCCACGTCCGTATTCCAAGCTAATCCAGCTCGAATACCTTGGTGTTTATTTGCCGTTATTGCCACGCCATTTGCACTTCCACACAACAATAAACCAAAATTAACATCCCCTTTTTCTACCGCTTCAGCTACCGGATGTGCAAAATCTGGATAGTCCACAGAATCAGCTGAATACGTTCCGCAATCTTTTACAGTGACACCTTTAGCCTCTAAAAAAGCAATCAAATCGTTCTTGTAATCAAAACCAGCGTGGTCACCGCCTACTGCAAAACTTAAGGGAGCATTCATGAAATTGTGATTTATTTTTTGCAAAGGTAAAAGGAATAGTCCTACATTTAGGAAACAATTTTTAAAAATATGACGGAGAATAACTGGAAAGAAGAAGAAGAGAAAATCAAACAAGCTTTTGGAGATAAAACCTGGGCTCAGATTAAATCGGAGGAGTCCTGGCGCATATTCAAAATTATGAGTGAGTTTGTCGAAGGCATTGATAAATTATCAAAAATAGGGCCTTGTGTATCCATTTTTGGATCCGCTAGAACCAGCCCTGAAAGTCCTTATTACAAAATAGCAGAAGAAATTGCTGCTAAATTAGTTCGACACGGTTACGGTGTCATCACGGGCGGTGGACCCGGAATTATGGAAGCTGGAAATAAAGGAGCAGCTAGCGAAAGAGGCCGAAGCGTGGGTTTAAACATTGAATTACCCTTTGAGCAAAAGCCTAATCCCTATATTGATTCGGATAAAAACATCAATTTTGACTTCTTCTTTGTGCGTAAAGTGATGTTTGTCAAATACTCGCAAGGCTTTATCATCATGCCAGGAGGATTCGGAACATTAGACGAAATGTTTGAATCGTTGACTTTAATTCAAACACATAAAATAGGACGTTTCCCGGTGGTATTAGTCGGAAAAGACTATTGGAGTGGCTTACTAGATTGGCTTAAGAAAACCATGGTGACCGCTGGGAACATACATGAGGAGGATTTGGAATTATTTGCACTCGTAGATACTCCTACCGAGGCCGTGCGCGTGATTGATGATTTCTACGCGAAGTATTTATTGAAACCGAACTTTTAACTTTTAGAAAAGAAGGCTTTGATAGCTTCCAAAGGCAAAGCATTCAAAGTCAAATCTCGAAGCAAACCACCTTTACGGCCCACTTTCACCCCCCATTCCATGTCCATTAATCCTGCAATGGCGTGGGCATCTGGATTTATGGATACAAAAATCCCTTTATCCATCGCCTCATAAATATGGCGCCAGTCTAAGTCCAAACGATACGGGCTGGCGTTTAATTCTATGCTCACACAATTCGCCTTACACGCATCTAAAATTTTAGACATCAATAAAGGAAATCCGGGTCTTGCTAGTAATAAGCGTCCCGTAGGATGCCCTAAAATAGACGTATAAGGATTTTCAATCGCCTTGATTACGCGAGGCATTGCTTTCTCTAAATCCATGGTTAATCCGGCATGAACAGATGCTACCACATAGTCAAATGAGGCTAAAACAGACGCATCATAATCTAAACTACCATCTGGTAGGATGTCTGATTCAATTCCTTTCAGGATCTGAAAATCGGTCCATTTGGTATTTAATTGATCAATTTCTTCGTGCTGACGAATGACATCCTCTTCTTTCAATCCACCAGCATAGGAAGCATATTTCGAGTGATCCGCAATACCGAAATAGCTTAATCCCAAGTCACGGCAAGCCTCTGCCATTTCCAAGAGCGTATTCTTCCCATCTGAATAAGTCGAATGATTGTGCAAACAGCCGCGTAAATCGTTATGTTGAATTAAGGCCTTATCCCCATGATTCGCCTGCCACTCAAATTCCTGCAATCCTTCCCGCATCTCAGGCTCAATAAATGGCATCTGTTGGGAAGCATAGATTTCTGACTCCTCAGTAATTACTTTCCCTTCAAAACGCTCATAAAAATTGACATGCGCCAAGTGTTCAGCAGTAGACGATAAAGCGAACAATTTAGTAACAAATTCTCCGGCAGAGGCGAAGTGAATTTCAATAGGAATCAGGTGTCCCGTTGCCAAACCTCTCCAAGTAAATGGTGAGGATTCCTTAAGATCTTCGTCAAGGTATTCAACCGATTGCAAAAGCGTTGAAGCTCCAAATAAATCGTCTGTCTCCACTAAAAACACCAACGAGTTGATGACCTCACAATGACGTCTCAATTCTCCTGCAATGGCTACTTTAGTAAATGAATGGCTTAATTTCTGAACGATATCATCAGCTAAATCTTGCGCCTTATTAATACGCAATTTGCTTGAATTCGACTTGATGAATTGAATATTCAGCATGACACTTTCCACGACAGCCCCTCCAAATCCTTTTAGATTCGCTAAACGACCATCCTCACAAGCCGCTAACAAATCGTCGATTTCTGTAATTTGTAATTCTTGCCAAATGGTCCTCACCTTTTTAGGTCCTAAACCCTTTATCTTTAACAAGGTAAGCAATCCAGTAGGCGTCTGTTCAATGATTTGCTCTAAATCAGGACAAGTTCCGGACGCTGCTACCTCTTTCACAATTTGGACCACCACCTTGCCTACCCCCGGAATTGCTAATAATTCCGCCTCAGGTAAAGCAGAAATTAAACCCGGAAATTTATCTAGGCCACGCGCGGCGAATGCGAGATTCTTACTTTTGAATTCGTTTACTCCATGTAAATCCCACAGCTTCACTAAAAGCTCGAGCGCATCAACGATTTGATCATTATCCATAGACAAATATAAACTAAAATAAAGTGGCTCCCTCTTTTGCTAACAACCATTCCTTCCGCCAAAGCCCTCCACTATAGCCCACAAGTTTACCTGTAGAACCAATCACCCGGTGGCAGGGTATAAATAGCAAAACGGGGTTTTGGCCATTTGCATTTCCTACAGCCTGTGCTCCTTTCGGCATAGCTAAACGTTTCGCGATTTCTGCATAGGTGGCAGTGGAACCAGGTGGGATTTCTGTTAATGCAGACCAAACATTTTGTTGAAAGGATGTCCCTATGGATGGATCTATTGGATAATTTTGTAATATGCCTGTTTCAAAATAGGATTGCAAATACCCTTTAATCAACTGGATTTCAATAGGATGATTCAAATGTTCTGCCTCGTCCTGCTCGACAAAAAAACAAGATTGCAAACCTGCATCAGCTAATTCTAAACGTAAAATCCCTATCGGACTCGAATAATTAAAAAGTGAGTTATCCATTGAACCTCAATTTCCCACAAAAAATGGTAAATTTCCAATAATTAAAAGGCTATTATTTAAAAAAATGAAAATTAGTGGCCTAGAGAAAAATTAAAACAAAAATAAAATTCTAAATTAAAGTCAAATCAAGCATTTTAACCTCTAATTCTATGAATTTTTCTTTTGACAACTACAAAACAGATGGTTTTTTCGATGAAATGTTTGAGGCCGACGGACGAGTACGAGCAGGCTACGAACACTTCAAAGAACGCGTAGAAGAGCTTTCACAAGAAGAGTTTTTACGTCGACAGCAATCCGCAGAAAGAGCCTTAATGGCCATGGGAATCACCTTTAATGTGTACTCAGAAAATGAAGGCACGGAACGAATCATGCCTGTTGATATCATCCCACGCATCGTAGAAGCTAAAGAATGGGAAAAAATCGAAAAAGGCCTAATTCAGCGCATAACGGCACTTAATTTATTCCTGAATGATATTTATTCCGACCAAAAAATCATTAAAGACGGTATCATTCCAGCGGAGGTCATCAACTCGTCTAAAGACTTTTTAAAGGCCTGCATCGGAATCAAACCTGCCAAAAATATCTACATCCATATCACGGGAACAGACTTAATTAGGGGAAGTGATGGGGAATACATGATTTTGGAAGACAACCTACGTTGTCCATCTGGCGTCTCCTATATGATGGAAAACCGGGAATTATTAAAACAAACCTTCCCAGAGGTAGTCGCTAAAACCCAAATCAGACCCATCTCCGATTACCCAAACAAGTTATTAGAAATGCTTCGCTTCATCAGCGATCGACCTAATCCAACTGTCGTAGTATTAACGCCTGGAATCTACAATTCTGCCTATTTTGAGCATTCCTACCTTGCCCAACAAATGGGGGTAGAATTAGTAGACGCACGAGATCTTGTCGTTCACGAGGGTTATGTCAAAATGCGAACCACAAAAGGATTCCAAATAGTCGATGTCATCTATCGACGCATTGATGACACTTATTTAGACTCTACCGTCTTCAATCCTGATTCGATGATCGGTATTCCCGGTATTTTTGAAGTATACAAAAATGGAAAAGTGGCGATAGCAAACGCACCTGGCACTGGGGTAGCAGATGATAAAGTCATCTATGCCTACGTACCACGCATTATTAAGTATTATTTAAACGAGGAACCCATCATCCAAAACGTAAAAACCTACATTTGCGCTGAGGAAGACGATCGCAAGTATGTACTGGAGAACATCGAAAAATTAGTCGTTAAAGAAGCGAATGAAGCAGGTGGTTATGGTATGTTAATTGGGCCAAAATCCACCAAAGAAGAGCAAGAAAAGTTCAAATCCCTCATTCTCAGCAATCCAAGAAATTACATCGCACAACCGACCATTTCCCTTTCTCGAGTGCCTTGTCTCATCGATGATCATGCTGAGGGTAGACACGTAGATTTACGTCCCTATATTTTGTATGGTGACGGGGTAAATGTGATGCCGGGCGGTTTAACCAGAGTGGCTTTGCGAAAAGATTCGCTGGTGGTAAATTCGTCTCAGGGGGGTGGATCGAAGGATACGTGGGTTATGTATTAGGTTTTCGGGGTCTTAATCGTTGAAAAATCAAATGATTCCGCCCCCGAAATCCTACTACATATCAAAAAATGGGAGTTAAATTCGACCCTGCTATTCCAATACATATCTGAATAGGCAAATGATTCCGCCCCCGAAATCCTACTACATATCTGGAAAAACCTCCGGACTCAATCCCTCCGGACTATCGACTTGCGACTAGCAGCTACTGTTCACTAAATAACATATAATTTATGGGTATAATTTTCCCCTTGTTTGGCATTTTTACTTCATTTATACTGATCTATTATCTAAGTTCATTGAATAGATCAAATGCCTTTTTAGCCCTGTTTTTCTTGTGCTGCAATCTGATTGTGATGGTATATTATGGACTGCATTATACGGTTGATCCATTTTGGGAAGGAATATGCTTCGTTCACTGGCTTCCGCTTTCCTTTCTATTAGGTCCATTTTTGTTTTATTATGTCAAAACGATGGTGACTAATAGTCATAAATTAGAAAAAGTAGACTATCTGCATCTGATCCCCGCAGCATTTATTTTCATTAACTGCCTGCCGTTTACAACACTTCCTTTTGAAGAAAAATCAGCAATTGCACATGAAATTGTTAATGTAACGCTGAAATACACGCTTGATTTTCAATTTGTCTCTTTTGAATTTATTCTCATTTCTAGGTCCTTACATTTAATTGCCTATTGCCTTCTATCCTTGGCCTATTTTACCATTTATTCGAAAAAAACAAAGGTGAATTTTGGACAATTATCCACGAATCATTCCATCTTAAAAAGGTGGATATACTTGCTATGTGCCATTCAACTTATTATTTCGAGCAATAGTGTTTTACATATTTTACATGTTGTAGGTATCTATTTTGATTTTGAAAGTGAGGCCTACACGAAAATTTTCACTTCGAAGAACCATTACTTAACCGTGGCTGGAGGTGGATTTTTTCTACAGAATTTGTTTCTATTTTTGTTTCCCAAAATCCTCTACGGAAACGTCTCCTTCATACCAGACGGTTTAAATGGCAGTTTATTCAATGACATCAGGTCAAATCTACCTAAGAAAAGAAAGGCAGTAGAAATTAATTTTGAGATTGAGGATGAATTAAACAACTACCTACTCTCTCGACCTTTCACAAAAAAGGAATTTTCAATTGCACAGACTGCTTTTGATTTGAAAATCCCGGAAAGGACTCTTTCTCTCTATTTTAATACACATTTAGGTTTGTCATTTAGTGATTGGAAAAAGAAATTGCGCATAGACTACGCTATTGAAATGATTAAATCAGGGGATTCGAAAAAAATTACCATTGAAGCCATTTCATCCAACGCAGGTTTTGCATCAAGATCAAAATTTGTTGATGCCTTCAAAGAACAAACCGGCATTACACCGTCCGCTTACATTAAATCTTTGGATAAAAAATAAAATACCAATCTTAGCACATAAGTCCTCCGGACAATCGACTAAACTTTTTCACCATACCCATCAAAAAAGGGGCCTTCGCCCCTTTTTTGATTCCAACTTTGAACTTTGCTCTTTATGCTCTCTACTCTCTTATCTCTACTCTTGATTACGTAGTATATCCTCCATGGTCTCCCGCTTCCGAATCACCCGCGCAACACCACCATCTACCATTACCTCTGCAGGCAAAAAACGGGAATTATAATGTGAGGCCATCGTGAAACCATAGGCACCTGCGTTAGCTAAAGCAATGATATCCCCTTCCTTAACTTCATTCAAAAGGCGTTCATTTTCTTTCCCTTTCAAGTCAAACGAGAAGGTATCTGTCTCACAGATATAACCGGTCACCCGGTAGTTTTCTTGTTTCGAAGCGTCTTGATTCGAAGCATTGAAAATGTAGTGGTAGGAACCATACATCATGGGACGAATTAAGTGATTTAAACCTGAATTGATACCCACAAATGTCTTGACTGGATCGCGCTTTATGACATTAGTTTCTGTTAAGAATGTGCCTGATTCACTTACTAAAAACTTGCCTGGTTCTACCCAAAGGCGCAATTCACGGCCGTATTTAGCACAGAAAGAACTAAAGGCGTTACTCATGATTTGGCCTACTTCTTTCATATTTACACCGGGGTCTTCTGGAGAATACGGGACTTTAAATCCTCCGCCTAAATCGATGATTTGTAAGTCTTTGAAATCGAAGGCGAAATCAAAAAGAGCGGATGCTGCTTGTTCAAACGTCTTTCCGTCCTTGATGTCTGAACCGGTGTGCTGGTGCAAACCGACAACATTCATATTGTATTTTGCTACAATGGCTAAAATCTCGGCTTTTTGATGAATGGAAATTCCAAATTTCGATTCCGGGTGCGCCGTCATAATCTTCTCATTTCCACCGCCAAAAACATGGGGCTTTATGCGAATTAAACAAGGCTGCGATGAACCATAGGTTTGTCCAAACTTTTCTAAGACTGATAAATTATCGAGGTTGACAATGGCACCTTTGGAAACCGCATACTCAATCTCCGAAAAATGAACTCCAGAAGGAGTAAACGTAATATTTGACCCTTCGTATCCCGCGATTAAACCTAACTCTAATTCCTGAGGTGATACCACGTCCATGTCGACACCATTCTCCCGCATTAAGCGTAAAATAGACAAATTTGTGTTTGCCTTAACTGCATATTTTATAGTCAAATCAATTCCTTCAAAAGCACCTCTCAAAACCGAGATTTTTTCCCTAATTTTGTCGGCATCGTATACATAGAGAGGTGTACCAAATTCTTTGGCCAAATCTGTTAAAGGAATGTTCTGAATTGAATAATATGCCATAGGGAAAATTGTAAGCCACAAAGATACTAATCTAACGAACATGAAAAGAATATTTATCGCCTTATTCCTTTTAACGCCACTTTTAGCCAGCGCCCAAATCAAGAGCGGTCCCATGTTAGGCTATTCCGAAATGAAGGAAGTGCTAGTTTGGGTTCAAACAGAGAAAGCAGCAACTGTGAGCATCAATTATTGGGAAAAGGGAGATAAAACGATTCATAAAACCGATCCAGTGGCTACTGAGAAGGCAACTGCCTACATCGCACGCATCATAGCAGATGAAGTGAGCATGGGGAAAAAATATGAATATGAGGTGGTGGTGAATGGCAAAAAAGTAGCGATCGATTATCCACTGGAGTTCCAAACGCAGGAACTTTGGCAATACCGAAAAGACCCACCGGCCTTTTCATTCCTTTTCGGAACATGTAATTATGTGAATGAAGAAGCAACAGATCGTCCTGGACGTCCTTACGGTGGCGCTGATGAGGTTTATGCGTCGATGTACGCTAAGAAAGCGGATTTTATGTTATGGGGTGGAGATAATTTCTATTATCGCGAACCAGACTACACTAGAACCGGAATGATCCATCGGAATAACCACGCGAGATCGGTTAAATCCATTCAGCCCTTATTAGGTAGTGTGCACCAATACGCAATTTGGGATGATCACGATTATGGTCCCAATGATGCAGATCGTTCTTTCCCGCTCAAATATACTTCACTTGAAATGTTCAAATTGTATTGGGGAAATCCCAATTTCGCGTTTCAAAACGAAGGA
>JACCDS010597547.1_pt1 | contig 26974 bp, 32 predicted proteins | sample 7446441 | NCBI WGS metagenome assembly JACCDS01 (sample SAMN15323445, study PRJNA562643) | freshwater metagenome | isolation source: river surface water | place: USA:Blue River Watershed | collected 2017-08-17 | reverse complement strand
TCCAACCCGATTTTTGCGCTGGAGGTCGTTGTCAATCAGCGCTGCCAAGAGGTTATTGGCCTTCTCGACCGCCGAAAAGTCGCCGGTGAAGTGCAGGTTGATGTCTTCCATCGGAATCACCTGCGACCGGCCGCCCCCGGCGGCTCCGCCCTTGATGCCAAACACGGGACCCAAAGAAGGCTCGCGAAGTGCCGCAGCCGCCCGAGCGCCAATGCGGTTCAGCCCGTCGGTCAGGCCCACGGTCACCGTCGTTTTGCCTTCGCCGGCCGGCGTGGGGCTGATGGCCGTCACCAGCACCAGCTGGCCCTTGGGGTCGCGCAAGGCCTCGAGCGGAATCTTTGCCTTGGTCTTGCCATAGGGCTCCAGGGATTCCGGGTTCAAACCCAACTTTTCGGCGATGCGCCCAATGGGTTGGGGTGAAACAGATCGGGCAATTTCTAAATCCGTCATGACACGTTGCTTGTTGCTAGTTACTGGTTTTGTGCGCAAGTACGTGCACATAGGCCGACATTCCCTGGTGGTAGGGGCCTTCGTGGAGCTCGCGTTCGACCATTTCGGCCACCTCGTAGTCCCATCCGGGGCCGAGCTCGTCCTTGAGTCCGTCGACGGTGTACAGCATGCTTGGCTCTTGGGGTCCCCCGGTGCGGTACTCCAACTGCTTGGGGTGGTATCCCACCATCTGCAGCCATCCGCCCGGCTTGAGGGCAGAGCGAAGCTGTCCGTTGACCTTTACCCGCAGCGGCGCCGGCAAGTGGCCAAAAATCGAGACGATGCCGTCCCAGGCTTCGGAGTCAAACACGTACGTGCTCAGGTCGGCGTGAAGCAGCGTCAATTTCACACCCGATTTAGTGGCCAGTTCGGCCGCCCGTTCCAATCCCACGGCACTGTAGTCGAGTGCGGTCACGTCGTAACCCAGCTTGGCGAGGTGCACGGCGTTTCGGCCCTGACCCTCGGCCAGGCAAAGCACGCGGCCTGTTCCTGGGGCACAAAAAACTTCACACACGCCCACGTGTGCGGCCTCACCGTAGGCAAATTCCGCTTCGGCAAAGCGTTGGTCCCAATGTTCTTTCATGGGGTAAAGATTACCGAATCACCACAATTTTTTGGTGCACTAGGTCACTGATCACATAGTACATGCCTGAGGTGACGTCCGTAGGCAGAACCCAAACGTAGCCGGGTACCCAATCTGTGACCGACGCCACCACCTGACCGTGTACATTTACCAGGCGCGCACGGCCCACCATGGGGCCGTGGTGCACAAGGGTTCCGTCTGTGGGATTGGGTCCAAGACGCCATCCTGTCGCGGCTTCGTTCAGTCCAATGCCTTGAATTTGAACACTAAACGTGGCGGAATCCACTGTTCCGCAGTCCCGAAAGGCGTACTGCCAGCCGGTGTAGGTTCCGTTGGCGGCATAGGTGTGCCGCAGGGTGTCGGTCGGTGCTGACGAAGCCGTGGTGCCGTCGCCGAGTGTCCAGTACAGCGAATCCGCCCCGGCCCCCGTGTAGGTCAGCCAAGCAGAATCAAGCACTGAACCCCAGCTCGCCCCTGCGCTCACGGCGGGGCAAGGTGTCCGGTTGATGCGGTGGGCAAAAGGTAGTGAACCGTTGCCGCGGTCCTCATTCCACACCGCAGTCACATCAAACCCGTGGGCTCCGCTCAGGTGAATCCGCCCCTTAGGCGCCGAATACGTACCCATCTGAACCGTGTCCAGCAATGCCCCTGCCGTATCCAAAAAGGCGGCGAGCAGGCGGACCGGAGTTCCGCCGTTGTTGAATCCGTCCGTGTACAAAAACACGGGCTTACTGGCGATGAACCCGATGTCGCCCTGCGGGCTTTGGTCCTGATTACTGATAGCGAACACCGTCCGAGCGGCGGCACCCCAGGCCAGTGCGCCCGTATGTAAATGAATTTTTTGCGCCATGGTGCCCATTTGGCCTTGGCTAGTCGGCGTCACTTCGGCGGCCACATACAGGTAGTCGTCGTCGGGGGCAATTCCCATCGTCAGGTTTCGTTCGTACTGGTTTGAAAGTGTCGAAAAATCCTTGCCGTTGGCGCCCCATGGCAGTCCGCCTAAAGGATTGATTCGCTGAATCTTGCCCTGCAAGTCCAAGCCTTGCGCGGCGGCCATTCCGAAGTAGGCGGTGTCCCCGCGTTGGGTCAGTGGAAAGCGTCGGTTGCTGTACACGTACCAGCCGTTGGTCAGCGCTTTGGGCTGGTTCCATACGCCGACACCGGCCTGGGTGTAGCGCTGGGCATAGGGTAGTGCCGAGGGACCAAAACTCGCCCGCACGTAGTAAATGACCAGCACGTCTCCGTTGCTGTACTCGAGCATTTCGCCTACGTTGACCTGACCGGTGCCGGTGGGTGACGGAATCGTGATCGCGGCCGGCCACGCAAAGCTTCCGTTGGCGCTAATTTTTCGAAGTTTGGCTCCGCCGCCACTGGCGTCGATCCAGCCCGTCATCACGTCGCCGTTGGCCAGCGGAAGCACCTTCACGTCGTATCCCTGCCCCAGCGCCACCCCCGACGGCGACCACACATGGTTGCCCACGCTGTCGAGGCGGTGCACCACCGCATCTGTGTTGCCGGTGCCAGTGAACCCAATGTAGACGTGCTCTTGCGCGTCCAACCTGAAATCCCACGTCACCGTGTAGGTGCCCATGGACGTGGTGGTGTTAAACTGCATCCCATTGGTTCCCAGTCGCGGAATCCCCTGTTCATTCAAGATTTGCAACCGCGGGCTGTATCCGGTGCTCGTGGGCTGAAACATAGCCGTGTACGTCCGGCCACTTGGGCCGGTAATCGATTGAAGGTCGTCAGTAGAGCCGGTGGCTACCTGAGTATTTACGGCCGTGTTGGGGTTCCATTGGGCATTCACAGTGCCACTTAATAGGGTAAGTCCGGCAATTAAAATTGTTCGCATGCGAATAGGGGGGGTCGATTGAAAGACTAAAGGTAGGGGGCAATCGTACCTTACATGCATGAATAAATCCATACTCAGCCTGCTACTGACCCTCCTCGGGGCACCCCTTCACGCGCAAACGTTTGACGTGCTTGTTTGGGCTGACGAATTCGCAGTCGATGGCCCACTCGACACGGCCAAATGGTGGCAGCAGCACCAGCTTCCGAACGGAACAAGTTGGTACAATGGTGAAATTCAGCACTATACAAACCGCGATACCAATGCCTACATTCAGGGCGGATCCCTTCACCTTTCGGCGTACAAAGAAACCTTCACCGACCAAGGACAAACCAAGGACTACACCTCTGCACGACTGAATTCAAAATTCGCCTTTACCTACGGTCGCGTAGAGATTCGGGCCCAACTACCCAACGGAGCCGGCACATGGCCAGCACTTTGGATGCTTGGTCAAAACATTACCGAACCGGGCGCGTACTGGCAAACTCAAGGTTACGCCACCCAACCCTGGCCGCAGTGCGGCGAAATCGACATCATGGAACATTGGGGCCACAACCCAAATCATGTGTCGAGCGCCATTCACACCCCCTCAAGCTTTGGCGGAACCCAAAACGTCGGCGGTCGATTTTTATCCACGGCGACGACAGCCTACCACGTCTACAGCATGGAATGGACCCCCACGTCCATCACCTTTGCCGTAGACAGCGTTGTTCACTACATCTATGCTCCAAGTGTCCAAAATTCAAGTACTTGGCCATTTGACCTTCCGCAGTTCATCCTCATGAACATTGCGATTCAGCCTTCCATTGATCCGAACATCACTGAAGCTAAAATGCTGGTCGACTACGTGCGGATCTACCAAAGCAGTTTGAGCACCACTGAACCGGATCATGCTACGCTCAAGGTCGTTCCCAATCCCGTTACAGATGAGCTAAGCATAATGTACCCTTCGGGTGCTGCATCGGCTCGAATCCTAAATATGCACGGGCAAGTCGTCCGCGAACTTTCGGTGGGTGACCGAGTTCACCGCATACCAGACCTGCCAGCGGGACCCTACATCATTGAAGTTCAGGCACAGGGTCGCCCCGTTCAGACGTTGCTTCAAAAGATATAAATGCAAAGACCGGCCCCTCTCTGGGCCGGTCTTCCAATCTTGGCACGCGTACTTAGTTCTTTTTAATGGCCTTCCAAACCTCAGCCTCGTCAAGCTTCTTGGTACAGAAGAACCAATCGTGGCAGGTCATCTCGCCTTCGTCGCCGTCCATGCGGGCCTTGGCGACCCCGCACGAGCCTGCGGTCGGAACAATCACGTCGCTACCTGGGCGCCAGTCGGCAGGAGTCGCGATCGAAAATGCATCGGCGGTCTGCAGTGCCACCACCGTTCGGTAGATCTCGTCAAAATTCCGGCCTACGCTGAGCGGGTAGTACAAAATGGTGCGAATCATGCCCTTGGGGTCGATGAAGAATACGGCCCGTACGGCCTTTGTTGAGCTTTCGCCTGGCTGAATCATACCGTACTTCGAGGCCACTTCCATGGTGATGTCTTCAATCAGCGGAAACTTCACTTCTACGCTGCTCATTCCGTTGAAGGTCACCTTCTCTTTAATGGTGCGCAACCACGCGATGTGGGAATAAAGCCCGTCAATTGAAAGGCCCACAAGCTTGGTGTTGACCTCGGCGAGCTTGTCTTCGATGGACGCAAACGTCATGAATTCGCTGGTACAAACCGGAGTAAAATCCGCCGGATGCGAGAACAAAATCACCCAGTTTCCTTTATAGTCCTGAGGAAAATTGATCGTTCCTTGCGTGCTAATCGCGGTAAATTCGGGTGCAGCATCCCCGATGCGGGGCATAGAGTAGGTGGGGGTTGTTGTAGGTTCCATGGTAGGGTAGTTTTGAATTATTGAATACCTCAAAATTCCCTCCAATCGTGGGGCCTAAAGGCGACCCAGGTCACCAATAACCCCTTTATATAGCCCCGTGCTATGGGCGAAAGCCAAAGGCTATCGAGGCGGGTCGTTCGGCCCGCCCCAATGCCTGGATTATGCCTCGAGTTTCAGCTGAACCTCGCCCTCAAGCTTGATTTCGTCGCTGACCAACAGATCGCCTGCCTCGTTCAGCACGTGAAACGCCAGTCCAAAGTCCTTTCGGTTGATGGTGCCCGAAAAACTCAAACCTGCCTTTGTGTTGCCCCAAGGATCTTTGGCGATTCCGCCCACTTCAACGTTGAGCGAAACAGGCTTTTCTACACCACGAATGGTCATGATTCCATCTACGCTCAGGTCTTGACCGTTGCGCTGTACCGACTTTGATGCAAACACCAACTTCGGGTGGTTTTCGGCGTCAAAGAAGTCGGCCGACTTCAGGTGGTTGTCTCGGTCGGCGTTCTTTGTGCTGATGCTCGCAACGTTCGCCTCAAACGAAATATTCAGGTCGTTAAGGGCCTCGTCGCTCGAGGTCACGCTGCCTGAGTACGCACCAAAGTGGCCGCGCACTTTGGTAATTACCAGGTGGCGTGCTACAAATCCAATTTCAGAGTGGCTGGGGTCAATAGTCCAAGTTGCCATAGTTGTGTGTTTAAACATTAATAGGGCAAATGTAGCACAGAAAACCACATTTGTGTTTAAACATTAAATTAAGGTCTGAAATTACTTCACCACCCGGTATGCCATGGCAGCCCCAATGAGAGCCACCGTAAACGTGCCTTCAGCAAACGTCCGCACGAGCAGCGCAAAGACTACAAGCCCCGCGACCCAAGCCCAGCGAAAGCCGACGATCCGCACGTAGGCAATACCCAGTGCGATTTTAAGTCCGGCATACAGGTTCCGAACCCAGGGTATGCCCAAAGGGTCAAAGCCCAGCGCGTGCTTTTCTTCGCCGACAATGATGCTCACAAACATGGACAGCATTAGAAAGCCGATGCTCCAGAGCCAGAACCGCCGCGATTCCGCTATTTGGCCCCCATCCATCGGTCAATGCGCGGTTTAAGAATCCAAAGCAGTACGATGGAACCGTAGATGAACACCCCAAAAACGTACTTGATAAAGAAGAAGTAGGTGTCGCCGCCGTGGTCCCGTAGGGCGACCAATGAACCAATGCGAATCACATTAAAAAGCTGGACCACAAACAGTCCGACAAAAGCCTGCACAAGTGAACGCCAGGTCCATCCGCCGATGCCGATCACATAGGCGGCGTACACGATGGCCAGACGGAGTCCATTGCAGCCTTCGAGGATGTTCACCATGCGCCCCTCGCGGCCCACATAGCACCCATCCAAAAAGCAGGACCATTCGCAGTCCGCGACGCCCATGAATCGAGCCGTTTCGTGGCTGAGTCGGCTGACCCAGTAGGTGACCATGTCCAAGTCTCCGTTGCGCTTGACCAGCACGAGGTAGAGACTGTACAGAAAGCTGAGTACAAAAAAGGTGACCAAAAAGCGCACGACAAACCCAAGAAAGGGGCGGTTGCTGCGGATCCATGCGGTTAATGCTTCCATACCAAAAAGTAGATGATTCGAAGGTACGCCCAAAGCAGGTGGCGTGCCGCCCACAGCTGACCAAGGTGCTTCACCGCGCGAGGCGTTTGCGAGCGAGTACTGCACCGCCCACAAGCAAAAGCAGCATTCCGCCGTCAAGGGGTACGGGTGGATTGGGTTCCATCACACCTTGGGGCATGACCACAGGCGATGGGGCCTCAAACATGCCCTCAAAGCTGGCCTTAAAAAGTGATTCGGAACCGTCGACTTGGGCCCACGCGGCCGCAGGAGCCGCAGCCAAAGCCGCGGCAATCATCAATGATTTCATAGCAGTTAGGATTTAAGATTGATTTTATGGGATTCCCAGCCTCGCGCGGTGCGAACCCGCAGTACGTACACGCCTTCGGCAAGCCCATGGGGAATGGGATCATGGGCGGAGCCCGTGGGCACCAGTACAACTTGGCCGAGCACATTGAGCACTTCGAGCTCAACGGCGTCCGGAACCCACAACCACCCCGGCCCTGTCCGCCACGAACTTGGCTGAGTTTCTACAGATTCAAGCGCTTCAGCGAGGAGTGTCCACGATTGACTTCCGTCGAGATGCACTGCTGCAAAACCCTGGTCGAGTCGCACGTGCTGTCCGTCGTCCCCAAGCAGCCAAAGGATTCCTGTGTGCCCCACCGCCGAAACCATAGCAAAACGCGCACTGTCGCTCCACGAATTCAGGGTCAGTGAAGTTTGAGGATTCCAGGACTTTGCCGCGGCGTCATAAGTTTCGGTGGCTGCCGCCCAATGAATTCCGGTCGGACTTTGGCGCGCTACCGCATCTCGGTCGGCGTCAAACCCGGCCCCCGCGTCTTCGCGCGGGTCCAAAAACACTACTTCGGCCCAGTTTCGGTCGGGAACCGTCAACGTAATCGCCACCCGAAGGTTGGGCGGAGGCGAATTCAACACTCCGCGCTGTCGAGCCACCAATTGGGCCCCCGGACCCTGCGCTCGAACCCAAAATCCCTGCATCGGCGGAATCACCTGACCCAGATTGCCCCCGCTCGGGCTGTAGTAGGTATAACCCCCGAGGCCAGCGTTGAGCGATGGATCCCAGATCGAATACGACGCGTCGACACCAAGGCGCTCAACCTGTCCAAAGTCCAGCCCGCAAGCAAAAGGATTGCCCAAAAGATTCCATCCGTCGGTCACCGTGGTCGAGTGGACCGTGCTAACCGGGTTGGGAACGTCTGCGTAGCCCAAATCCCACTGGGCCCACGGAATCCGCGGCAGTCCACCTCGAACTGAAATTAATCCGGATCCCTGAACGTAGAATCCCTGTCCCCGCGCATCGATTCCTTGGCCCGGAGCACGGTATTCACCGCTGTCTGCGTTCCACGAATAGAGCGCGAGGCTGTCGGCACCCCAAAGCCTACGCACCCCCTCAGCCAGTGGGCTTGACAGCTGCTGCCAGCCTACAGATGGCCAAAACCGTTCGGCGAGAACACCGCCGCTCCCTGAGGCACCCACGCGCATCTGAGCTTGGTCCGAAGGACTCGCGCGAAGAACAACCTCACCGTCAACTAAAGCGCGACCGCGTACGTCGAGGGCTCCGCCCCCAATCACTTCGAGCTCAACGCCTCTTGCGACACGCAGCACATCGCAGGCAAAACCAGGGCCTGAATACGGGGCCGTTATTAGGGCGTTCACGCCGGGCATGGGGGCGCCGAGCGACCAAAACTGCCCGTTCCACTCAGTAGGCTGGAACTCTTGGCCGTTGAGGCGAATGTTGTCCCAGCGCCAGGTTCCAGCGGTACTGTAGTTCTGGCTGCTCGTCGTGGGCTGCTCGCGCATGCCTTGGTAGGCCTCGTTGGGCCCAAAACTGCCGCCAAAATGACTGAACGCCACGGGCGAAAACACCGAAACCAACCGAAGCCATACCGACGAATGCCCCGCGACCCCAGCCAATGGAGCGGCAAAAGGAACAAACACGTCAAAGGGCCCCCAACCCGAATCAGGCTGCCAGGCCACAAACCACGTGGCGCCCGAATCCACGGATGCCTGGATCTGCCACCAACGCGACGAAGTGGACGACCCCCGCAATGCACCGGACAGCCACACGCTATCCATTCCAAGGGTATTGGCTTCCATCCACAAACCGCGCGCTCCAGATTCCGTACCCTGGGGTGCAAACCCCTTCACCGAAAGCGCTTTGCCGGCTCCGAGGCCCTGAACCCAGGACTCTGAAACCCCCAAAGGGCCCACCACGGCGTAGCCGCTGTCGCACTCCAGGACTGAAGCGTCAAATGCCCAATGGGCGATAGCTTGGCCTGAGGCCGAACGGGCGAACAGCACACCTAGCGCAATTGCCCAAAAAGAAAACGTTTTCATGCTTGCTCCGATTTAGAGGGGCAAGCTGCGACGCACTACTTCGTGCAGTCGTCGGGTAAACGTAAGTAAACGGCTAGGACTTCGCCAGCACCACCCGAACCTGGGCGACCACCACGTTGCCCTGTTCGGCCTTAAGCCAGTACATGCCAGAAGGCAGGTGCGTCACCTCCCAAGCGAATTGGCGCTGGCTTGAATTTAGGTTTTTGGCGTCCACCTGACGGCCAAGCATATCGTACAAGCTCAGCGAAACGGGCGCGGTTCCGCTCAACTCCAACTGGCCACGAAGCGTGCCCTGTACGGGATTTGGATACACCACAAGGGGAGATCCGCCCACCATAAATGCCCAGCTCGCTGCGGCAAGCAGCAGCACTAAAGCAAAAGAGGTCACGCGGTTCATACCTGACAAACCTACAAAAAATTAAAAGGCGGCGGGATCTTCGGCCTGCGGGTACTCCTGAAACACAAAGCGAACATTGCCTTCGCTGTGAATCTCGTACACCCATCCGGGCTCAAGTCCGGCGGCCACTGAGGCTTCGCCGAGTTTACTGTAGGCACGCATGATGCCGACGTACATGCCGAGCGTATTCGAGTAGGGGAAGTCAATCCACAGCGCACGGCCGGCGGGAATATGCTCGGTGCGCATTGTTGCAAAATCTAAGGTTCCGAGGTCGTCGTCGCTGTTGCCCACTACGATTCCGACAAAAGAAAGCAGCGAATCAGCCACAACCTCCTCGGGGTTTGAGTAGTAAATACCCACGAGTGAATCGGTCGACAGTCCCAATGAATCACCGGTCGCCACTACGCGCTCGTACACAGGGCCGATCTTCTCAAACGGCCCCATGTAGTCGTAACCAACCACGACGTACCCGCCTTGAGTTGAGTCATTGACTGTCAATGATTTAAAAGCGCCAAGCCAAGCCAAAAGCGCTACTACGACCAGCGCGATGCTGGCAACGATCCAAATGAGTTTGCGAACCATACTGCAAAAGTACGTTGACGCAGACACATACGGTACTGGCGCACGCAACGTTAGCGTTCGCAGCGAACCAATGCAACCTTTTACCGTGTTGCCGCATCTTAAAAACACAAAACCTATACGCAACCATGGCTACCGCACTTCGATTTGGCCTCATATTCTCATTAATGCAGTTTGTTTGGATTATTGTGGAATACCTCGTGGGCCTGCACACCACATACATCAACCTTCATTCGGTGTACACCAACCTGATCCTGATTCCGTCGGTAGCCATTATGATTTGGGGCCTCTTTGCGCGCAAGGCGGAACTCGGCGGCGAGCTCACCTACCTTCAGGCGCTGGGTCAGGGCCTCGGGGTGGGGGTCACGGTCGGAATTTTGTCCGTCGGCGTACAGTACCTCTTTTTCACCTACATCAACCCGAACTTTTTTGACGACTTCATTCGCTACGCCGTCGATAGCCAGCTTGCGACGGTTGATACGGCCGAATCCTACTTCAACTTTGCCAACTATGCCACTCAGGCGGCGCTATTTGCTCCGTTGGCTGGCCTCGCGACCAATGCTATTGCTGGTCTTTTTCTCAAAACGAGCTGGCGTTAAAAGGGCATTTCCTGCGGAACCGGGAGTACCTTTAACGCATGTTTTCACTTTTTCGCAAAAAGTCCGAATTGGACCGCCTCAACGAGCAGTACACCCAGCTCCTCGAGGAATCATTTAAGCTTTCCACGACCGACCGCCGCGCCTCTGACCTGAAGCGCGCCGAGGCCGAAGCCCTTGTTTCGCGCATCGAGGAACTCAGAGCCCAAGCGAAATGACCGCTCGCGACTTGCGTGGCGCTCGCGTCACCGTGTACTGTGCGGGTTCCGCCCGCGTTGCCCAAGACTACGTCGACGGAGCCACAGAACTTGCCCAATCCCTCGTAGACGCGGGAGCCGTTCTCGTCTTTGGAGGAGGTAAAACCGGCCTCATGGGCCATATTGCAACTGAAGTGATTCAGCGCGGAGGCAGCGCCTCAGGCGTGATGCCCCAGTTCCTCAAGGACATTGAGATGGACCACCCGCTGGTCGACGACTTCACCTTCGTTCAGACTATGGCCGAGCGCAAGGCGGGTTTGCTCGCGCACACCGAAGGTTTGATTGCCCTGCCGGGCGGCTGCGGAACCCTTGAAGAACTCGCCGAAGCCATCACCCTAAAGCGCCTCGGACAGTACCTCAAACCCGTGGTCATCGTCAACCAAAACGGATTCTACACCGACCTTCTGCGCCAACTCAAGCGCATGGTAGACGAAGAATTCATGAACCCCGAGCACCTCGACCTGTGGACCGTCGTGGACCATCCCCGAGATGCCGTTGCGGCCATTGCATCGACTCCCGATTTGAGCCCCGATGTCCTTCACCGCGCCGCGGTAAAAGCCTAATAACTACTTATTCTCTAAATTAATGCTCTGATAATTTTGGCATTGACTGAGAGTACCTACTTTTGCTCCTCTAAGACATTTTTTCAACTGTTTAACCAACCTCGCAAAAACCCATGAAAAAGGTTCTCGCCCTGTGCTTCGCTGCAGGGATTCTGTTCACTCAACCCGTTCTGGCTCAGGACGCTACCGAAGCTGCTGCCACCGAGCAAGTAGCTGCTACTGATACGAACGCTGCCGCTGCCGACACCACGGCCACCGCTGCTGTTGAAGAGACGGCCCCCGTCGTTGAAGAAGAAAAAAGCTTCACTCAGGTGCTTAAAGAGAAGTTTATTGAGGGCGATCCACTTTGGATGGCACCCGTACTTCTAACCCTTATTCTCGGTTTGGCAATTGCCATTGAGCGAGTTCTTTACTTGTCGCTTTCGAACAGCAACAACGAAAAACTCCTGCAGGAAGTTGAAGCTGCGCTCAAGAGTGGCGGTAAGTCTGCAGCTATGGAAGTTTGCCGCAATGCCCGCGGTCCAGTAGCATCAATTTTCTACCAAGGTCTTGAAAAGATGGACGAGGGTATTGATATGGTTGACAAGGCCCTTGTGAGCCTGGGATCAGTAGAAAACGGAAAATTGGAGCGCGGCGTTTCATGGATTTCACTGTTCATTGCTCTTGCACCGATGCTCGGATTTATGGGAACTGTAATTGGTATGATCCAGGCTTTTGATGCCATCGAAGCTGCCGGTGACATCAGCCCATCGCTCGTTGCAGGTGGTATTAAAGTAGCACTGTTGACCACGGTATTTGGCTTGATCGCCGCCATGATCCTGCAAATTTTCTACAATTTGATCGTAGCAATGATTGACAACTTGGTAAACAAAATGGAAGATGCTTCCATAACCTTCTTGGATATCGTTGCTGCACACCTCAAAAAGTAAGCAGTAATGAAATCAGTTAACTTAGGTAGAATCTTAGCCGTTGCCTTTGGGGGCATTGGCTTAGTGTTCTCACTGCTCATTTTCTTTGGGGGAGAAAGCTCTCTCGAATTCAATGTGGGAGCTTCGATTTGGGTATCCATCGCAATGTTTCTAGTGGCTATTGGCCTGGCAATATTCAGTGCAGTTCGTGGCATGGTAATCAATCCAGCATCACTGAAAGGATCTCTCATCGGGTTCGGTTCGTTGGCCGCAGTACTCGTGTTGAGTTATGCGATTTCTTCGGGGTCAGATTACGAGTCCTACAAGAACATTTCAGAAAGCGGCTCTCGTTGGGTTTCGACGGGTTTGAATGCCACCTACATCATGTCGATTCTGTCGCTAGGTGTAATTCTGTTTTCTTCGTTCCGAAGTTTGCGTAAATAAGGCAATCCATGGCCAGTAAAAAACGTGTAGTTCCTGAAATCAATGCGGGATCGATGGCAGACATCGCATTCCTGCTGTTGATCTTCTTCTTGGTGACGACCACAATGGACGTTGACAAGGGCTTGCTGGTAAAGCTTCCGCCCTGGACCGAGGAGCAGAGCGAGGAACAAGACATTAAAGAAAAGAACATCTTCGTGGTGCTCGTCAACGCTCAGGACCAGCTCTTGATCGAGTCTGAGTACGCCACCCTTGAAGATGTGCGCCGTTTGGCAAAGGAATTCATCGACAACAACGGCGACGGTACCTGTGCAGAGTGCCGTGGTCTTCGTGATCCGGCGTCTTCTGACAACCCAGGCAAGGCGGTAATCTCACTTCAAAACGACCGCGGAACTAGCTACAACATGTTTGTTAAGGTTCGGAACGAGTTGTTAGGAGCATACACCGAGCTTCGCAACGAGCTTGCCACGCGCAAGTACGGACGCGACTATGAGTCGCTCAGTGAGGACGATAAAGAAGAGGTGAACGCGGTCTATCCGCAGTTCATTTCTGAGGCAGAACCTGTTCAAGTAGGTGGATAATGGCACACATTAAAAAGAAAAAGAAGATTGAGACTCCGCCACTTTCGACGGCTTCTCTGCCTGACATCGTGTTCATGCTCCTTTTCTTCTTCATGGTCACAACGACTATGCGAGAAGTAACCCTGCTGGTTAAGCTTAAGAAGCCTTTGGCAACAGAAATTCAAAAGCTTGAACGCAAGGACCTGACTACCTACATCTATGTGGGAGCTCCTAAGAATACCGCTTTGGGTTCGGAGCCACTCATCCAACTTGCTGACCAAATTGCGAGCGTAGGCGAAGTACAGCAGTGGGTAATCCTACAGCGCGAATCCATCAACGAAGCGGAGCGCACGAAGTTTACCGTGTCGATCAAAGCAGACGTTGATGCGAAGATGGGTTTGATCAGCGACATCAAGCAAGAGCTGCGCAAGGCGCAGTCCCTCAAGCTGTCGTACTCAGCGAACCCTGCGGCTTCGCCCGAGGAACTGTACAAGGCCTACTAAAGGTCTGGTGTTTTGGTTTGAGCCCGGCCCCGAGAGGGGCCGGGTTTTTTTTGGCCTTGGGCCTTGGGCCTTGGGCCTTGGGCCCGCTGTTGGTTGCTGGTTGCTGGTCACTGGTGGCCTTTGGCCTTGGGCCTTGGGCCCGCTGTTGGTTGCTGGTTGCCTTGAGCCCAGCCCACGGCCCGCTGCTGGTTAGTGGCTTCTCAATGCATGTGGAGAGTTCTGGTGGCCAGTACTCCACGTGATGCGGCCAGACGCAACAAACTAAGAACGTGAAACAAGAAGCCAACAGCCAGCAGCCATTAGCTAGAGGCTAACCTTGCGATCCTCGCCAACGAGCCAACCTCGCCAACGAGCCAACCTCGCCAACGAGCCAACCTCGCCAACGAGCCAACCTCGCCAACGAGCCAACCTCGCCAATAGCCACTTGCCGCGTACTTTTGGCCACAATGAACTCTTTAAAATCTGATTCGCTCTTTTTGGCGTTTGCTGTGGTGCTTTCGATGCTTTTTGTGTCGGGCTTGGGTGGGGCATCGGTAATGCAGCTCCTTGGGTACGGCGGAATGAATTTGAGTGAGGTGATTCTGCGCGAAGAACTGAATGCGGCGCGGGCTCTTTTGGCGCAGCAATGCTTGGGGTCTCTGGCGATCTTTTTGGTTCCGGCATTGGCGCTGCAGCAGCGTTGGGCTCGGGCCGATGAGCCGGCGACGCCGGCGTTGCCGCGGCACGCGGCGTGGAGTTGGCGCGAGACCGCGCTGGCGTGGACGCTGCTTCCGGCGCTGCTACCCGCATTGGAATGGGTGTCGGGGTTGTGGTTTCAGGCGCTGCAGGGGCAGGAGTGGGCGGCGTCTGCGCTGGTACAGGCAGAGGCTCAGTCGGGTTGGGTCGAGCGCATGCTCTTTTTGCCGCACTGGGGCGACAAACTGCTCGGGGTGATGGTGTTTGTCGTGATTGCCGCTGTGGGCGAGGAGCTGTTTTTTCGCGGAGCCCTGCAGCGAATGCTGCGCGTTCGCCTGGCTCCGTGGCTATCGGTGGTGGCCTCGGCAGCTCTTTTTGCAGGATTTCACTTTGATTTGATTCACGCGCCCTTTTTGGTCGTGGCGGGACTGTCTTTGGCGTGGCTGTACGAGCGAAGCGGTCGGTTGTGGGTTCCGCTGGGGGCGCACGTGCTGCACAACGGAATCACCTACGTGCAGACGCAACTAGAGGGCCCAGGATCGTATGCGGCCGACGCAGTGGCTGAATGGAGTTGGTTGGTGCCGGTTGGCCTGGTAGCCGCAGCGGCTGTGGTCGTGGCACTCGCGCGCAAATAAGTACCTTTGCACCGTGGTAAAAATCGCGGACATCGAACTTCCGGACTTCCCGTTGCTCCTCGCTCCGATGGAGGACGTGAGCGATCCGCCCTTTCGACTGCTGTGCAAAGAGAACGGGGCCGACCTGATGTACACCGAATTTATTTCGAGTGAAGGCCTGATCCGCGATGCCGTGAAGTCGCGCGCCAAACTGGACATTTTTGAGTACGAGCGTCCGATTGGGATCCAAATCTTTGGATCCGAACTCGAAAGTATGATTGAGGCGGCGGTCATTTGTGCAGAGGCAAATCCAGACCTCATCGACATCAACTACGGATGCCCAGTTAAGAAGGTAGTGTGCAAGGGCGCGGGAGCGAGCATGCTTCAGGATATTCCGAAGATGGTACGCCTCACTAAAGCCATTGTCGATGCGGTGGATAAGCCGGTGACGGTCAAGACCCGACTGGGTTGGGACGACAGCACCAAAAATGTGGTCGAGGTGGCTGAACGGCTTCAAGATATTGGAATTAAAGCCATTAGCATCCACGGACGCACGCGGAGCCAGATGTACAAAGGCGAGGCCGACTGGACGCTGATTGGCGAGATTAAGAACAACCCGCGCATGAACATTCCGGTGTTTGGCAACGGCGATATTGACAGCCCAGAGAAGGCCCTTGTGATGCGCGACCGCTATGGAGTCGACGGAGTCATGATTGGCCGCGCGACCATTGGTTACCCGTGGATTTTTAAAGAAATCAAGCACTTCATGGCGACGGGTGAGCACTTGGACCCTCCGACCCTGAGCGAGCGCGCCCACGCGGCCCAGCGCCACCTCGAACTGTCGGTTGAATGGAAGGGCGAGAAGTTGGCCATCGCCGAGATGCGCCGCCACTACGGCAACTACTTCAGAAACTTCCCTAATTTCAAGGAATTGCGCCAGACCCTGGTGACGTCAGACTCGCTTGAAATGCTTCTTGAAACGTTTGACGAGATTCGCGGAGACTACGCGCTGCGCAACAGTTTCGTATCAGAACCGGCCTGACGTCCGGCGAGCCACGAGAGGAGGGCGCCGATCAGAACGACGAGCCCGAGCACCGCGAGTGATTGCCCAACCGACCACTGCACGGGGTAGGCCTCAACCACATAACCTTCACCCAGTTTGAGCAGTCCCCATTGGGTTTGGGCGGCTACAACGGATGCTCCTAGGGTGAATCCAAGAAGGGCTCCGATGAGGGTTAGCCAAATTCCGCTCCAGGTGAATGCTGCGCGAATGCGTTCGGCGGGCATTCCGAGGGCGGCGAGCATGGCGCGCTGGCCTTGTTTTTCGAGAATGATGAGGCTGGCTGCGGCATAAAGTCCTAGCGAAGCCAACAGTACGATGAAGCCCAAAATGGCCGTGGTAGCCAGCCCCTCGCTGCGAAGGACTTGGAACATGGCCTCTTCGCGCTCTTCAGGGCGCTCTGCGGTCCATCCGGGGGCTGCGGTGGCCAGAGCCGCCCGCAGGTCGCGTGGCGCGCCCTGGGCGGGCCATACGAGTACGTGCGAGTAGTGGCCAGAGTCGGCCAACGGTCTGAGGGCCCGAAGCTCGGTCATCGGCATGATGCCGAATGCGTAGTCGATTTGGGGGTGGATACTGAAGGTTCCGCGCACTAAGGCGATGCTGCGCTGAAAATCCTCAAGGCCGGCCTGGGGCCAAAGAAGTTCCACGGGGTCAGGGCCGCGGCTGAAGTCGGTTAAAAGTTGAATGGAGGCGCCGGTTCCGAGGTAAAGGCCGTCGAGCACTGACACGGTATCGCCGTCTCCGCGAAGCATCTGGGCTGCCCAGGGACTGAACGTCGAAAAGGCGGAGTCCACACCCCAGAGCTCCACGAGCACCTCGCGTTCCTCGCTGCGCACAAGGGCCTTTTGGCTGACTACCGCGCTCAACCCCGCAACTTCGGGAAGGGCGCGCAGGGCCTCAAGGTCCACCTCTGAGTGAATGCCCTCTGACGGAGATAGGGTGTAGGGGGCGTGCATACCCTCGTAGGCGGCGCGCACCATGGATTCAAGCCCATTGAACCCGGCGAGGACGACGAGCATTGCGGCGGTTCCGACGGCCACGCCGAGCGCAGCGAGGCGGGCCACCCACTGGGTGAGCTTGCGGCCGCGAAGCAGGCGCCAGCCCAACTGCGGTCCGCTCGCGCGCACTACTTAATCGGATTTTCTCCGCCCTCGCGCAGGAGGCGGTCGATGTTGGCTTCGTACTCCATCGAGTCGTCGGCGAAGTACTGCAGGTTCGGAATCACGCGCAGCTGGTGGCGTACCCGGCCGGCGAGCTCGTTTTTGATCCGCGGAGCGTGCTCCTCAATGAATTCCATCGCCTTTTGGGTGCGGTCAATCGGGAAGAAGCTGAGGTACACCCGCGCCAAACCGAGGTCTGGAGTTACCCGAATTTTGCTCACGGTGATGAGGGTTCCGGGAAATTCCGCTGCAGCCAAGGCGCGAAAGACTTCGGCCATGTCGTGCTGAAGCAGCGAATTAATACGTTTTTGGCGGATGGATTCCATACCTGCAAAAGTACCGCTAAATTTAGGGTGATGCTTCCCTCACCCTATTGGCTCGGAATTGAGCACCTCGGAATCGCCGTGCGCGACCTAGATGCCGCCGAAATGCGCTACACCCAGCTGCTCGGAGTCGGCCCCTACAAACGCGAAGAGGTGCCTTCTGAAGGCGTGATGACGTCGTTTTTTGCCGTGGGGGGCAACAAAATCGAGCTTTTGGCGGCTACCCGCCCCGATTCGCCCATCGCGACCTTTCTCGAGAAGCGCGGCGAGGGCCTGCACCACGTCGCCTATGCGGTAGCCGACCTTCAGGCCGAACTGGACCGTCTCGATGCGGCGGGCGTCGCCCTGATTCACCGGCACCCCAAGCCCGGGGCCGACGGCAAAATCATCGCGTTTTTGCACCCCAAATCGACGGGCGGCAGCCTGATTGAGCTGTGCCAGGACGTGCAGGGGTGATTTAAATCCATCTATTCGTTTATCACTTTTACATACCCAGGTCCACGACTAGGTTTATAAAAAATCCCCAAGCCACGGTTTCGTGACTTGGGGCCTTGACCCTAGCGCATAGCATTTGCCATAGGCTCTAGGGAATAATGAAACGAAGGTATGGAATTTTAAATACGGATATTGGGAGCGAGAAGAGCGCTTGGGTACAGAAAATGGCAGCACTCCATCGCGTGGAAACTCAGAGACTGGTGCTTATTGAGTGGCAGGAAAGCGCCCGTTTATGGAATTCAATCCGAGCCGTTGAGCTCACATTAAGAAATGCTATTGATTTCCATTACCGTGAGCGACTCGGGCAAAATTGGTTATTTGCGTCCATTGAGCAGGACGGAGTATTTACTACGGTTCAATGCCGCTCTACCCTAGAGTTGATTAAGACGGCATCCTCACGTATTAAAAATCCGTGTCATTCGGACTTAGTAGCGTCTTTGACCTTGTCCTTTTGGGTTCGTCTCTTTGAGGTTCATCAATTTGAAGCATGTGGAAGTAGGCTTCTTGAGGTTTTTACTGAAGATCGTACTAACCTCTCTGCGAGGCGAAAAGCATATGTTGTTCGACTAAAAAAGATCTTGGGACTGAGGAATCGCATTGCTCATCATGAATGGGTGGTGTACCGAAGTGGAATGCCCAAACTGAAAATCACGAAAGTTTGTCGTGAAATTGATAGGGAGCGGCTCAACCTACTGAAAAAGCATCGTCCGCCAGCCGTAGGCCTCAGCTGAAGCAATGTTGGCGGCGTTGTCGTCGACAAACAGCACATCTGAGGGCGTGGTGATGCCCAGCTCGCGGTCCACGGCCGCATAGATAGCCGTGTCGGGCTTGCGTAAACCCATTTCAAACGAGTAAAACACCCGTTCAAAGCAGCGCTCAAATGCGGCATATCCGTGCGGGCCCAGTCGGCGGCGCACCTCATCGATGTGGATCGGGTTGGTGTTGCTCAGCAGAGCCAGCTTGTAGCCCTTGGCTCGAAGTTGGTGCAGCTTGGCGATCGTTCGCGGCGGAACCTCGAGCAGCAGCTCGTTCCACGCTCGGTCGATGCTTGAATCGGCAGCAGCCCACCTCAGTTGGCGGCGAAGTGCGTCGCGAAACCCACCGGAATTCAGGGTGCCCGTCTCGACGTCGTGAAAAAAATTGGCGTCGAGGTGCAGATCCGCGGAGGCGCCAAGCATTTGAAACGCTTCAACGCTTCGCGGCGGGTCAATTTCGATTAAAACGTTTCCGAAATCGAACACGATCCACCCGCCAGGGTGCGACGTGAGCTCAGAGGTTTTGAGGAGGCGCATACCCAAAGGTCGCGCTTAGTTCGCCTCGGCCTTCGTGTATTTTTTGGGTGTGACCCCAAACTTGCGCTTGAATGCCGCGATAAAGTGGCTCGGATTCTGGTATCCGATTTCAAAAGCGACCTCGTTCACACTCATGCGGCCTTGGTCCAGCATGCGCCGCGCGTGGTTGAGGCGGGTGTCCATGACATAGCCGTACACGGTGTTGCCGTATACTTCTTTGAATCCGGCCTTGAGGCGGTACTCGTTGAGCCCCACTCTGTCGGCGAGTTGCTTAATGGTGGGTGGGTCCTGCCACAAGTCGAGAATAACGGCTTTGGCGTCGTGAATCCGCCGCAGGTTGTCTTCGTCCTTAAGGAACGGACACGCTGCTGTATCGGGCTCGCTGGAGTGAAAGTAGTGCCCGAGCAGCTCAAGCACGTATCCCAGATGGGCCACGCGGAGCGCGTTGGTACTTAGTTTTTTAGACCAAAGTGCGTCCAAAATAACGCGCTGCCCGGCGTCCACTGCGCGTTGGTCGTAGATGGGGCGTTGCATGTCGGTGCGCCCTAAAAACGGAATCTCTTCACTCTCTTCGCCGTCGGGCATAAAGAGGCGGTGTAGGCGTTCAAAACGGATTTTAATCGCAATTAAACGCTTCGCGTGCGGAAGGCTCACCCCCGCCTTGAGTTCGTCTTTGGGGTTGTAGATAAAAAAGCTTTGACCTTCAGGCAACGGACGCATGTACATGGGTCCAAATTGAAAGGAGGTTTCGCCATCTAAACTAAAAAAGAGGTGCACGTGCTCCGGCTCCAAGACCAAGGTGCTGGGGGCTTCACTGGCACGCCCCTCGAGGCGCAACCATTCCATCCCCTCATACAGGTTTTGGTATCGGATTGGGTTATTTTGGCTGATCATTGTATTTTGCAAAAATACGAAAAGCCTTGATTTTGTTCATATAATGACTCAACTCTTTGGGTTATGAGCTTTTTCTTTTAGGGTATAAATGATATATCTGAACGTATATTTTTGCTGCATGAAATGGCTCACCGAGTACCGAATCATCCTCAAACGCGAAGGATGGGCTGGATTGATTCGCCAGGCGGGTTGGCCCGTGTCCATTGGCCTCTTTTCGTTTTTTCTGCTCAAAGGCCTTGCCTGGTTGGCTTTGGCCTACGGCGGATTTGAGTTGCTCAAGTAGGCAAATAAGCTTACGCGGCTGCATGGGGCAAAAAGTTCAGGTTCTGTGCCTGCTCGCCCGGCCAAACTACGCTTGCAACATCGGGGTGCTGAAGCACGGGGTTTGACTGCAGTTCGGCCACTGGTACGTCGGCAATCGTAAAGGCGTATCCGCTGCGTTGGTAGTGTTCGTACGCCCTTTCGATGAGTAGCTCACGAAGTAGTTCGGGTTTCGTGCTGCGGATCCAAAGTTGGACCACCGCATCTTCGGCGAGCTCCGCGGGATTGGATCGCTTTTTTAGTGCGTACTGGTACCCGTACCTCAGGGCCGAAAGGTCGCTCAGTACGGCACTCGCGGTTGGGAAGCGCCCCGCACCTTTTCCATAGAGAAACTGCTGTTCGCTGAACGTGCTACCCAAAAGGATTCCGTTCATCGCCTCGCGCACGTGGTAGAGCGGACTCGAGGGAGCGACAAAGTGCGGCCAAACCAGGGCGTGAATGCCCGCATCCACCTGTTCGGCGCGCGCAAGCAGGCGAATCCGCAGACCCCTCGAAGCGGCAAAGGCGGCGTCTTCAGCTGAAATGCGTCCGATGCCCTGACGCACGAGTTCACTCGGATGCCGCGACAGACCGTAGGTGTGGTGCAGCAGAATGGCCAGCTTGTTGGCAGCGTCCCAGCCGTCGACATCAAGGCTCGGGTCAGACTCAGCATAGCCTTTGGCTTGGGCCTCGCGCAGCGCGGCCTCTGCCGACTGCCCGTCCTCGATGCGGCTGAGGATGTAGTTCGTGGAACCGTTGACGATGCCCACCACGCCGCGCAGCCATTCGTTGTCAAAGTACTCTTCGAGGTTGCGAATGATGGGAATGCTTCCCGCCACTGCCGCTTCGTACAATAGGGGTAGGTTGGCTGCTCGAGCCGCGCTTAGGTAGTCCTCAAAGTGCTCGGCGAGGGCCTTTTTGTTGGCTGTAATGACCGCCTTGCCTTGGGCGTAGGCGGCTAACGCAATGCCAAAGGCCGCGTCGGCATCGTCGATAAGCTCCACAATCACGTCGATCTCGGGGTCAAAAATCAAGGATTCCGCGTGGGTCGTGAACAGCTCGGCCGGTGCGTTTCGGGGTTTGTCGGCCTGCTTCACGCAGATTTTCTTGACGGTGGCCCAGTCGCTTTGCTGCAGTACTTGGTAGATGCCTTCTCCGACGGTTCCAAACCCGAAGAGGCCAATGGTGAGGTGCTTAGGCATGGAGTGCTTCGGTATTTTGGGTTGCAACGTTTGATTGAATGCGATCCAGCGCGCGCAGCACGTCGGCGACCAGGTCTTGGGTTCCCTCAATCCCGCAGCTAATGCGAATCAGGGAATCGGTGATTCCAGCCCGAAGCCGCTGCTCGCGGGGTATGGATTTATGGGTCATTTCGCTCGGAACACAGCACAAACTCTTGACTCCGCCGAGGCTTTCGGCCAGGTGGATGTACTGGGTAGCCTGTACAAAAGCCGTGGCTGCCTCAAGGCGGTCGTCGACGAGGTCAAAGCTGAGTACGCCGCCAAATTGCTCGCCCTGCTGCTGGGCCGCGACTCGGTGGTTTTTGTGCGTCTCGAGTCCCGGGTAGTGCACCCGGTTGACCGCTGGATGCTCTGAAAGGGCAGTGGCAATCGCCAAAGCTGATTTGCTCTGGGCCTCGAATCGAAGTTCTAAGGTTTCAATTCCCCGAATGACGAGCCAGGCGTCCTGGGGGCCGAGTACGGCTCCCGAGGCATTCTGAATAAACTTCAGTTCCTCGCAGATTTGCGGGTCCTTGGCCGCGACCACCCCGGCGACGAGGTCCGAGTGACCTGCCAAGTACTTGGTGGCGCTGTGCACGACGATGTCGGCGCCGAGCTCCAGAGGTTTCTGAATCAAGGGTGAAGCAAACGTGTTGTCCACCACGGTGCGGATTCCGTTGGCTTGGGCAATGGCGCTTACGGCTTCAATGTCGGTAACTTTCAGTGTCGGATTGGTCGGAGTCTCGATCCACAAGAACTTGGTACGCGGGCCAATGGCTGCCGCCACGTTGGCGGGGTCTGTGCTGTCTACAAAGCGAACGCTGATTCCGAATTTTGAATACACCTTGGTAAAAAGCCGGTAGGCTCCGCCGTAGAGGTCGTCCACCGCGAGGATTTCGTCGCCCGCCTCGAGCAGCTTGACCACCGCGTCGATGGCTGCGAGCCCCGTGCTAAAGGCAAAAGCACGTGGAGCCCCCTCAAGCTCAGCCACAAGGGTTTCGAGCACAAGCCTCGTGGGGTTGTTGGTTCGGGCATAGTCAAACCCCTTGTGCACACCAGGCGCCTCTTGGACAAACGTGGCCGTCTGGTAAATGGGTGTGCTGATGCTTCCCGTGAGGGGATCGGGCTTGAGAAAGGATAGTATTTGGGTGCTTGCTTGGGGCATGATGTTGAATTTTAATAAGTTAAACTCAATCAAGCCAAGCAGACGAACGCGCTACGCGTTGCCGTCGCAACCGAAGTTGCGATTTCGATTATCTACCTCACAAGACACGCGGGGGCGCCTCGGAGCAGGATTTAGCACCTACAGCTTTCGCTGGGTTGCTCAAGCATCACAGGGCCAGTCCCTCCGCTTGTCTTGATAAAGGTTTCAAAGAACGCTGCAAAGGTATAGGCCGCCTCGGTCCTCACACCAAATTTATTTTTGAACTTTTTAAAATTAGTTGATAAAGTACTGAAAATCAAAGATTAAATATTGATTTTCCAGATCTCGGGCGCTCGATTTCTAGGCATTTGCCCGTTTGCCAAACTATTTTTCGAAGTCTGTAAGCGTCCTACACGAGTTCGATTTAACCTATTTTTGCAGCCCTCTGCGCCCATAGCTCAGCGGTTAGAGCAGGGGACTCATAATCCCTTGGTCGCAGGTTCAAATCCTGCTGGGCGCACTAAACCCGTCACCCGCAAGGGTGGCGGGTATTTTTTTAGGGCCGCAGCGAGCTAGCTCAGGCTGCGGCACAAAAAGTACCCGCGAATTCGCGCAGCGAATACGGGTTTAGTTTTAATCGATAGCCCCACCAGGAACAGCGCAGCTAATCTGCTGGGCGCTGAACCAGGCCCTCGATGAGGGTCGTGGCTTTATTGGACGCAGCGAAATAGCTAAGTTGGGACACAAAAAAACCGGCCAATTCGTGGCCGGTAAATTCGGTTCGCTAACGATTGCTACGGAACGACAACCGTTTCAAAAACGGGAGTGTAGGCATCGCCCTCGTTAAAGCGCTTGCTCCACTTAACGCTTCCGTCAACGTAGACTTTGACCGTTACGTCGCTCCAAAAAACGTTGCCGGGATTGTTGAGTAGTCCGTTGATTTTTAGGTTAGTGCCTTTCATGACACTGAATGTTTGGCCGGTTTTCTTCAGCGGACTTTCGTCGCCGGTGATTCCGACTCCGCCAAGGATCGCTAGATTTTGATCGTAAATATTGAGAAAGAAAAACGACTGCGCGGGTCCAGCAGTTTTGGTTTCCATGACCGCATAAACTTCGCGTGGCAGGGTGGGGTCTTTTTCGCAGCTTGCGAAACTAAATGCGGCTAAGGCAACAAGGAGGAGGTGGCGAAACAGAGACTTCATAGTTGGGCATTTACTGGGACGCGTCCGCTCATTGAAATCCGCCCTATGGCGTGACCGCAAGTTGAACGAATGCTCCACGATTATCCCGAATGTAGTACAAACCAAGGGGTAAAACAACCTCAACGGCCACAGTACTTAGGCGAAGCGTTCGCACGCACCGCCCAGCGGAATCGAAAATCCGAAGTGGGCTGTTAATGGCCTCTGGCTTGGTGGTAATCCAAAACCTTCCCGAGGAGGGATTGGGAACGATGGTCCAAGGAACCTGAGCGGGGTCTTCTATGGTGAATGCCAATCGGTCTTCTTGGAGTACCACAGGCGGTGAACTAACGGTAATGCTCTGGGAGGCGGTGCTGCTGCACCCCGGCGATGTAGTGGAAACCACGGTGACGAGTGCTGCTCCGAGGCTATCCCATCGAACCAAGATGCTGTCGGCTGAGGGGGTTGACCAAAACGTTCCGCCGTCAACGGTCCAAGCGTAGCTTGAGGCACCCGGCGGCACAGGCTGTACCCAGAACAGGCTGCTGTCGCCCGTGAAAACGCTATCTGGACCTGTGAAGTTGAGCGTAGTACTGGAATTCAGGGATCGCAGAACCAAGGAGTCTGAGTGTACCCAATTCCCGGCGTAGCGGTCGAGGACTTTGCGCACCCTTAGTCCGTGAAGAGAGGGCGTGAGGGAGCCTAAAAAGGTAAGCTTTGACGAGCCGAAGTGGTAGTTGGTGCTGTCGACAACGACCGTTCCGAAAAGCGTATCCTGAATGACCGAAAAACGTTGCGCGGGATTGGTTGGCATGGCCGAAAACGGAAGGTTGGTGAGTGGATAGCTAAGAAAATCCGTCCAAATCCCCGTGGACGGGTCGCGGTACTGCCACCGGTGGGGCAACAGCACGGCATTGGGCGGGTCTGCGCGGTACCAACTCGAAGTCGATGCCACCTCAAGGCGGGTTGTCGCACAGGAATCATGGAATTCGTGCTCCGTTGTAAAATTCTGCGTACTATTCAGGGGAATGATCCAGGTACTGAAACTGGCGCTTCCGGCCGTGTTGGTGCACGAAATCACCGGATTGACGGGCACCCATGAGGGCATCAAGTAAAAATTGAAATTTTGGCAGGAGCCTGGGTTGTTAAATGGCGGAAAGGGTCCGGTTCCGAAGGCCCAAATAGAGCTGTTCCACTGAGCTACGCTGTTGGGCAGCAGCCCCGTTGCGCAGTAGGTTAGGGTGACCGGAAGTCCGCCTACCGCAGTGTCAGGGCCAGTGATTTGAACGGTTTCGGGCAACGAATCGAGCGGAGCAAGTCCGCTTAATGTCAGCAGTAGGGCAAGCATTTCGGGTAGTTGCGTTAGGGGTAGCGAAAGTTCCGGTCCTGCCCATGGAAATAAATGCCACGCAGCCCGCTGAGTTTGGCAATTTCTGCGAAGCCAATTTGGTGGCGAAAAGTTCGGTACCTTTGCACCGCAATTGCTAGGGCAGTTGCCTTCACACCGGAGGGAGTATTAACCTTGGTGCGGCCGCTTCCGGTGCGGCGCTCCGCCTCCCTTAGGGACTATGAAATTTACAGATCTTGATCTGAACGCCGACATTTTGGACGCGCTTCAGGACCTGGGCTACGAAACGCCCACCCCCATTCAACAGCAAGCCATTCCGCCCGCCCTTGAAGGCCGCGACGTGCTGGGCACCGCCCAGACCGGAACCGGTAAAACCGCCGCTTTTGTGCTTCCAATCCTTGAGCTTTTGAGCCGCGAGCCGATCGACGCACATCGTCCGATTCGCGCCTTGATTCTTACCCCGACCCGCGAACTCGCGATCCAGATTGACGAAAGCATCCGCGACTACGGCAAGTACATTGACGTCAAGCGTGCCCTCATCTTTGGCGGAGTCGGACAGCAGCCCCAGGTAGACGCGCTGCGCCGCGGTTCCGAATTGGTGGTGGCCACGCCCGGGCGCCTACTTGACCTTATGCAGCAGGGCCACGTGGACCTGCGCGACCTTTCATGGTTCGTACTCGACGAGGCCGACCGGATGCTTGACATGGGCTTTATCAACGACGTGCGCAAGGTGATCGCCAAGCTTCCCCGCGAGCGCCAGACGATGTTTTTCAGCGCCACCATGCCGTTTGAAGTACTTAAGTTGAGCGACGACTTGCTCGTAGACCCCGTGCGCGTTTCGGTTGCACCCGTGTCGAGTACGGCCGAAAAAATTGAGCAGCGCGCCTACTTCGTCGATACGAACGCCAAGCGCGACCTGCTTGCCCATGTGCTGAAGTCCGACGAGGGGATTAAGTCCGTCCTGGTTTTTGCCCGCACGAAGCACGGCGCCGACCGCATTTCAAAAGATTTAGAGCGCCGCGGAATTCCGGCCCTAGCCATTCACGGCAATAAGTCCCAGAATGCCCGTCAAGCTGCCCTAACCAGCTTTAAGAAGGGCAAGACCCGTGTGCTGGTGGCCACCGACATCGCTGCGCGCGGGATCGACATCGACGAGCTCACGCACGTGATCAACATGGATATTCCAGACGTTGCCGAAACGTACGTGCACCGTATCGGCCGTACTGGCCGCGCAGGCGCGTCAGGCGTGGCGTTTTCGTTTATCGACCGCGAGGAGTACGGTAACTGGCAGGCCGTGCTGAAGCTCATTAACGTGGAGGTTGCTGCGGAACGTGAGCATCCGTTTCCGTCGGTTTTGTCGACCCCGGATTCGTTTGCGATGGTAGCAAAGGCAGCTGCCGGCGGAGGCGGACCTCGTCGTCCGACGCGCCCTATGGGCCGCCGCCGATAAGCGCAGTGGATTAAATGAAAAAGCCCCGGGCTCGTGCCTGGGGCTTTTTGTTTGGGGTGAGCAGTAAGTTACTTGGTCCGTTGCTGCTTGTGTGCGCGGAACTTTCGGTAGCCCACGGCTCCACCGGCAACAAGCAGGGCAGTGAGGCCGCCGTCGAGAGGGACGGCAGGGTTTAACGGACCTTGAACGCCCTCAGGGATGTACGGCTCCACGGGCTCAATTTCAAACATTCCGGTGAAGGATTC
>JACCDS010261005.1_pt1 | contig 26976 bp, 24 predicted proteins | sample 7446441 | NCBI WGS metagenome assembly JACCDS01 (sample SAMN15323445, study PRJNA562643) | freshwater metagenome | isolation source: river surface water | place: USA:Blue River Watershed | collected 2017-08-17 | reverse complement strand
GCAGCAAATCGAAAACTTCTGTAGGTTATTTTTTCACGTTTAAATATCTCTTTTTCAGACTCAGTTAGATCTCTGGTGACAACAGCAGCACGAACTTTATCATTCAATAAATCTGCTATCGCTTCATTTTCTACACCGAATTTTACATGAATTTTAGCAAAATGGTAATTATCCTCAAACGCTGCTTTTTCTGCGTTTATGACATGTTGAAACGATTCATCCACAGCAATTGTAATCTCACCAGTAGCAGGACCGTCTTTTTGCTTTTGATCAGTATTCTTTGAACAAGAACACAAAACAAGCAGTAAAATAAAAAATGTGTATTTAAGATTCATATTCACCATATTTTTCAGAAGCATCATCACTTGAATCATCCAATTCTTTGAAATAAATATACGCTCGAACCAATCTAAAAAGCCCATAAATCATAAATAAAATTCCCAATAAATAGATTGTTGGGACTCCCATTAGAAAGCCTAATTGAAATTCAGAAACAAAGGCAACATAATAGCCTAGGCTAGCATAGGCGACAGCAACAATTGTTCTAAAAAATACATTAATCCAAATGGCTAAAGGCTTCTTCATAACTCTAGGTTTCTAAATAAACAGACCTGCCAAATTAAAAAGTTTAGCAGGTCTGCAATGAATCTAAATTTAGTATTACTCAGACAATTGGAAAGTAATTGGCTGGGTAAATCTTGAACGTACGGCACGTCCAGCTTGCTTACCAGGATTCCACTTCGGACCTGATTTAATAACACGAATTGCTTCTTCATCGCATCCAAAACCCACAGACTTAATTACCTGAACGTCTTGAATAGAACCATCCGTATTAACAACGAACTGCACATAAACCTTACCTCCAACATTGGCTCTTTGAGCAGCAGATGGATACTTCAAACTTCTTTGAAGATATCTTCCAAACGCAGCTGGTCCACCAGGGAATTCTGCATTTTGCTCAACCGCAGTAAAGATTTCATCTTCAGCAGGTTTAGGTGGCTCTACTGGCTCCTCTTTCCCTTTTGAATCTGGATCTACTGGTGGCTCATAGTTTTCAGTTTCACCTTTAACCGTTTCAGAAGCAGTATTACCGCGAACTTCCTCTGGTGGAGGCTCTGGCTTGGTTACTTCTTCATCGTGTTTAATCTCTGGAGGTAAAAACTTAGTAGTTGTTACCTTAGGGATTTCTTTTGGTGGTGGCGGTGGTGGCGGAGGAGGCAATTCCACTTTCTTTGCAGGTGGCGGAGTGTCCAACTTCATTACCTCAGCTGTCACCTCTTGTTTTTCTTGGATATTAGCAGTCAACTGTTTCCAGAACGCAGCTAATAATAAAGCTCCAACAAAAAGTGCCGAACCTAGTAATACCGACCGCTTGATTACTTTTGGATAAGTTGTCCTTAAAACAAAAGCCCCAAATTCTCGGTTCTTATCTTTAAAGATAATGTCATCCAACGTAGCATCATTGCTTATTACTTGTGACATATTTGATTCTATTTAAAAATTAATTAAAAGGGTAATACCCATTATTTACCTGAACGTTTTATTAAATCCTCAGAAGCTGGATCAATTTCTAATAAAGCATAACGCTTATTATTAGTGATCGCACATTCATCAAGCATATCGACCATGTTACGGTACTTCGCTTTCTTCGTCGGCTTAATTACTAAGGTAAAGTTACTACCAACCTTCGCTTTCAAATCCGCAATTACTTTGCGAATTCCTGTGGCTGAATAATCGGTAACCTCCAATACTGTAGCTGACTCAGTTGGAATACCTTGGTAATAATACACCTTGTTCTCATCTGGAATAACCGTTAAGGTTTCAGACAATTTTACTGGTGATGTTTCCTTCGTATCCGTTTTGTCAGGCATGTTTAATTGCATGGTTACAGGCTTTGCCAACGTAGTCGTTAACATAAAGAAAGTAATCAATAAGAAGCCTAAGTCTACCATTGGTGTCATGTCGATTTTGGTCGACATTTTTTTACTTCGCTTCTTACCTCCGCCTTTCTTGCCTCCACCGGAGCTATCTATTTCTGCCATTTCTTATTCTAATTAAAAATGTAAACTTTTATTTTGGTCTATTCTCAGGTGAAGTAACCAATTGGAAGATATTGATATTTTGCGCTTGCAAAGTACCGATCACATCAGCAAAAACTTTGTAATTACTGTTTTGATCTCCCTTAATGGCAATCTTCAACTCTGGATTTGATAATTTGGCATATCCTACCCAATACGATAATTCATTATTGGAAGAGTCAATTGGGACTCCTTTAAGAAAACCTTTATCCTTAGCTTCAGAAGGCTTCATACCTAACACCTGACGCATAGCACCTGCTGGATAACCCACAATCTCAGAAGCTAAATAATTCTTCTTCATTGTAGCTGTTAAAGCGACACCATAGCGATTAGCCATACGCTCTAACATAAATTCTCTAGCTGCACGGTCGTCAGTTGCCAAATATACCCCTCCCTCATTCGAAACACTGATGGTTAATAAACCATCCTTTATATTCAAAGGCTTCTCTGAAATGGATGACGGTGGAACGATCGTAACTGCCTCTTCTGGACGAAACTTCGCTGTTAACATGAAGAACGTCAATAAAAGGAAAGCCACGTCACACATCGCTGTCATATCGAGTGAAACACTTTGTCGTTTGGCTTTAACTTTTGGCATAACAATTTAAATTTGAACTGTGAAAAAATAATATACACGCAGATGTTAACACCCGCCGGGTTCAAATATTAATTATGATGCGTAGCATAGTTTTGGTTTACACTTAAACCAATCTCATCAATGCTGTAAGTTAACTCGTCAATTCTAGATGTAAACAAGTTGTAAGCAATGATACAGATAGCTGAAGTACCAATTCCTAATGCAGTATTAACAAGTGCCTCAGAGATACCGTTTGCTAATGCAGTTGAATCAGTTGATCCTCCTGAATTACCTAAGGCCGAGAACGCTTTAATCATACCGATTACAGTACCTAATAAACCGATCAAAGTTGAAACTGATGCTAATGTTGCAATGATTGTTAAGTTCTTCTCTAACATTGGTAATTCCAATGAAGTAGCCTCTTCAACTTCTTTGCTCAATGCAGCTAACTTCTGCTCCTTGTCTAATGAACTGTCAGAAATAAGTTGCTTGTATTTTTTAATAGCAGAAAGCGTAACGTTTCCTACTGAACCTTTTTGCTTATCACAAGCTTTGATTGCAGTTTCAACATCATCTTTGTCTAAAGCTGCTTGTACTGCACGTACAAATGCATTTACATCACCAGTACCTTTTGCTTTACCGATTGTGAATAAACGCTCAATTGAAAATGTTAATGCTGTTAAGAAACAAGTCATTAAAACTGGCACAATAACTCCACCCTTGTAAACGATACCGAAATAATCGCCTGGAAGTGGGTGTCCTTCGCTAGTACCACCTTCGAAGTGAGATCCATCACCCATTACAAAATTGTAAATTGCTAAAGCGATGACAAATAAAATGATAAGAATCAATCCTGCAGAAATACCGCCTGATTTTTTTGGGGCTGCAGCTGGCTTAGCAGCTGGCTTTGGTTGTTGTGTACTCATTAGTTTGTAATTTGGGGGTTAAAGAATTATTTGTTAAACAACACTTTTGGAAAAAACAACTAAACGTAGTTTTCATAGTTTTCGCTGTCGCTGTTTTTCTCTTTAAAGGCAAAAGTAATGCAATTCTAATTTAATTTTAATAACCTACAAAGTCCTTACAACGGAAATTTATTGCCTTTTTTTCTTGACCATTGTATTATCTTGATATTTTCTTCAAAAATTCGAGCTTTATAGGGTACTTTTTTTAGAATTAAAAAATTTAAAAAATTTAAAAAAAAATTAAAATTTCGTCGCAAACTTTAAAAATTCAGTCCACATTTCAATTAACTTTGAAAAATTCGTAAAAAATCAACCATGGATTCTCCTTTCATCCCAAAAATTCCAAGAGCCTCCAATCGAAAAAATGAAAGCCATTCGTTGAAAGAAGCCATTGAATCTTTGCTAAAAATTTACCAACTCCAAAATAAATTTGACGAAACTTTTGTTGAAGCCAATTGGGAACAAATCATGGGGAAACCTATCGCGGCTAGAACCCTTTCTGTTCATGTGAAAAACGAAAAACTCTATTTAAAATTAGATTCAGCCCCTCTAAAAAAAGAATTATTGATGGCCAAAAACAAAATGATTGAACTAATTAATAAGTCCGCTCAAACAGAAATCGTCAAAGAAGTTATATTTCTCTAGATACATTGTCTGTATCACTTCTAAGTTCATAGGCTAAAAAACACCAAACGATCAATAGAGGCAAAATCATTAGCCCGTAAGGATTGATTAAGTGGTCTCGCACATATTTGGGAAATACATCTGTTGGTGAAAAACTTGAAATCAATAAGGTGAATACCAATACTCCCCAGTGCAATTGACTCTTCCTAGACAAAACAAACCACAAGCCAACTCCAGGGAATGCCATTATTAATGTTGGCGATTCCGTCCCGGTACTTGATAACATCAAATAAATGAGCATAAATGCCAAAATTCGCAATTGAAAAACCGTATTTTGCCATTTTTTGATTTGAAAAAACACCCAAATGTTCAAGCACATGGATGGAATCAAAAACCATAAATTCGACAAAGTACCTACTCCACTAATTCTACGTAGCATTCCCATCACACAAACATCGGTTCTCGTATTAGACAAATCGATATTGATATCATTTTTATGATTCAAGACTTGCATCCAATCGTAATAACTTTGAATGCCATAATTCCATCCTCCTAATAATAAGGGAAATACCAAAATCAAAACTGTCCAAAAAATAAAATACTTGACAAATGACCACTTATCCTTGTAAAAAAAGAAAAATGCTAATCCTATAACTCCATAAAGCTTAATGAAAATCCCCAAAGCAATGAATAGTGTTGCCCAAACTATTTTATCCTTTTGAATAAATACATAGCTCCAAATAATCATAGCGACACAAAGACCATGAAACTGAGTGTTTAATAAAGCGGTGATAAGAGAATTAAGAATAATCCATAAAATACTACTCTTTTTTTCTAGGTTTAATGGCAAATTCCATATTGCAAAAAACAAGGCCAAGGAATTTAATGTATTCCAAAGTATCAAAGAAATGGATGTGGGTAACCAGGTAAAAGGAGCTATTAATATGGAAAAAATGGGACCATATAAGTATAAATCAAAATACTCTTTGGGATACAATTCATACATATTTACTTTCGAAACAAAGTGTCCGTAACTCGAAATGAAAATGATGAAATTATTGATATGGGAATTGATTTCTCCCAATGAATATTGCTTAACAGCTGTAATAATTCCTGCTAACATCCATAGTACAAAAAGCACTTTTTCATTTTTGTACCAACGATTACTTTGTTCCATCACTTACTGTTTTAACGTAATTGTCGACTGTACTAAATTCCCCTAATTGTTCCTTTTTTAACCATTGAAGCAATGCTGAAAATTTCTTAATCAATTCTCCCTTTGAGCCTTTCTTGACATGTTGCGGCAAAGGATACTTCGATAAATCCGTGAATTCCCAAGGATGAAAATAAATATTCAAAAAGCCATGCTCCCTCAGTGTATCCTTGACTAATTTTTTATACACGGCGAGTGGAAAATTTTTAAACGACAACCAAAAGAGGGGTATACGTAAATTGGGACTCACTGAAGCTGGAACATTCCATAAATTATGTTCATAAAAAGGTAATTTGGGAGAATTTAAATGATTGTATCTTCCTGGAATCCAAGTTGGATTCAAGGATGAATGATAAGTGTAACCTGCTTTTTTGATTTCTGCTTCATCAACATACTGCATTCTGGCCATACGGAAGCCTGTCACTTCTTTTCCACTTAATTTTTCTAGCAGATTTTTAGAAGCCAACAAATCCTTTGAAGCATCAAATTTTCCGTGAAAATACCCGTGAGAGGCTAATTCGTGCTTTGAATCTAAATGCTTTATCCAATCTGCATTATTTTCGGCATAAACACCCGTACAAAAAAGGGTAATTGGAATGTTTTCTGAATCTACAACTTTCATGAAAAGATCTAAACCTTTTCTAGAAACTTCTAATTGTTCTTCCAAGGAAATTTCAAATCCATATTCCAAAGGAACATCACATTCCTCTACATCAAGGGTGATCAATATTTTGTTCATATTTATTTGAAAAATCCACGTATCAAGATAGAAGAGAAATTGAGTAACTCTGTTAAAATGGTTTTTGCTTTCATTGTAGAAAAAATAACCCCTTCCCTTACTTGAACATATATCCAATCTACTCGGACATGCTTTGTCCTAGAAGCTAAAACCAAAAATTCCATATCAAACAAAAAAGCAGGAATGTTCGTCTTTAAAAAAATCTCCTTCCCTTTTTGATTAAATCCTTTTAAACCAGATTGAGTATCCTTCACTTTAAGTGCAGGGAAAAACAAGTAGTTCATTACTTTAAGCGATAAGGAAAAAATTTTGCGCATGAGTGGTAATTGGTCATAATATTGCTCATCCCTAACACCAACTACAATGTCTGCTTGATCATCCAATAACTTTTTCAACATTTCTCTCGCATTTTCAATCAAATAGGGATAATCAGCATCGGTGTAAATAACTAAATCCCCTTTTGTTTGTTTGACAGCTTCTCTCAAAGCAGCCCCTTTACCTTGGTTTTGTTCCAAAGAAATAAAATGAAAATTTGGAATAGATTCTTTTAAAAATTGAATATCTTCTGTAAAAATCCCATATTTACTTCCATCGTTCACCACATAAACAGAAATAATTAGTTCGGAAGATATTTCCTCTTTAAATTGATTGAAATAAAACAACAAATCCTTCGCCCATCCAGCGTGTGGGTTGTAAACTGGATGTACCAAATCAAGGGTTTTAATGATTTTCAAATCTGATAATTTTTCTAAAATTACAAATTTTACAATAATACACCTTCAAATCAAATTTGTTAAACCATAAATTCAAATTAATTTGCAATAAATTTGACTAATTATGCTATTCCCTGAACTTTTAAAAAAAGGTGACGAGGTGATGATTATTTCACCAGCATCTCCACCCACTTCTGAAAATTGGAAGAATGGCATTCAAGTATTGGAAAAATGGGGACTCATCGTTCGTTATGCTCCACATTTTTTAGCCACTCATTTTGGGCTAGCGGGCACTGACGAACAACGAAAGGCAGATTTGCAATTGGCCATCAATGACCCAAATATCAAAGCTATTTTACCATTGCGAGGAGGGTATGGGTGTAGCAGGATTTTAGACCAGATTGATTTTTCACCATTGTTCAAGCAAGCCAAATGGATCATAGGTTTTTCAGACATAACAGCTCTTTTGGTACACTTGGAATCTATTGGTATAAGCAGCATACATGGCCCAATGCCACATAATTACATTCAAATAGGTGGAGAAGATGCCCTAAAAAAATTATATCAATTGCTATTTAAAGGGCAAATTTCTATCGAACTACCAAGTCATCCTTTGAATAAATTGGGAGAAATTTCTGCCCCTATTATTGGTGGAAATCTTTCTTTATTGGTTCATTTATTGGGTAGCAAAAGTTTTCCTACTCCAGAAGGTAAAATTTTAATCCTAGAGGAAATTGGTGAAAGATTGTACCATGTAGATCGAATGTTGGTTCAATTGAAAAGAGCTGGAGTATTTAATCATTTAGCAGGCTTATTGGTTGGGGGATTTACGGATTGTAAAGAAGCAAGTTTATCCATTGGAAAATCAGTCGAAGAATTGGTTTTAGAACACACAGAAGGTTTCGATTTCCCAATTGTTTTCAACTTTCCAAGTGGACATATTCCTAACAATTGCCCTCTTCCCTTCGGTAAAAAAATCAACTTATTGGCAAAAAAAGACAAAGTCCAATTAACTGATTAAATCCTACCTAATTAGCCCTTATCTTGCTAACATAATTCAAAGATATGCTAGCAAAAACCTATGGAAGTGCTGTATTTGGCGTTTCCGCTTACCTAATCACAATAGAAACCAGTGTCGATCAAGGCACAAAGTGTTTTTTAGTCGGATTACCAGATTCGACCATCAAAGAATCTATTCAAAGAGTGGAATCGGCAATTAAAAACATCGGTTTCTTTTTTCCAAGAAGAAAAGTCGTGGTCAATCTTGCCCCTGCTGATGTAAGAAAAGAGGGATCTGCCTACGACCTACCGATTGCCTTATCTATCTTACATGCCTCCGAACAAGTACACTTTCAAGAACTGGATCAATTTGTTGTCATGGGGGAACTTTCATTAGATGGCATCCTTCGGCCCATCAAAGGTGCTCTTCCCATTGCCATGGAGGCTCAAAAAAGAGGTATAAAAAAAATTATTTTGCCAAAAGAAAATGCAATAGAAGCAGCTGTAGTAAAAGATGTTGAAGTTTATGGCATGGAAACGTTGTATGATACAATCCAATTTTTGAAAGGCAAACAATACTTTCCTAGAATTGAAGTAGATGCAAGGGAATTGTTTTTCGATAAAATGCAAAGTTTTGAGGTAGATTTTTCCAACGTTCAAGGTCAGGAAAATGCTAAAAGAGCTTTTGAAATTGCTGCTGCAGGAGGTCATAATTTAATTATGGTAGGTCCACCAGGTGCTGGAAAAACCATGCTTGCGAAAAGAATACCAAGCATTTTACCTCCACTTACCTTACGCGAAGCGCTTGAAACAACCAAAATTCATTCTGTAGCAGGAAAATTAATTGGGAAGTCATCGCTGATATCAACAAGACCCTATCGAAACCCACATCATACTATTTCGACTGCGGCTTTGGTTGGAGGAGGAAGTAGCCCCCAACCTGGTGAGATATCATTGGCCCACAATGGGATTCTTTTTTTGGATGAGCTTCCAGAATTCAGTCGTAATTCTTTAGAAGTGATGCGGCAACCCTTGGAAGATAGAAGAGTTTTGATTTCTAGAGCCAAATGGGCAGTTGAATTTCCTTCCAATTTCATGTTAATCGCAAGCATGAATCCATGTCCATGTGGTTATTACAATCATCCCATCAAAGATTGTGTATGTGGTCCAGGGATTGTTCAAAGGTATTTAAATAAAATATCAGGGCCTCTTTTGGACCGAATAGATATGCACGTGGAAATTACACCCGTCAATTTTGAAGAAATGACTTCAGATAGAATTGCTGAATCAAGTGAAAAAATTAGAGAAAGAGTTATTAGAGCAAGAAATTTACAAATCCAACGTTTTGATGGTAACCTAACTATCCATTGCAATGCGATGATGGGATCAGAGTTGGTTAAAAAAGTATGTCAATTAAATGATGTTTCACAGCAAATATTAAAAAATGCTATGGAAAAATTGCAACTGTCAGCTAGAGCCTATGATCGAATATTAAAAGTAGCGAGAACAATTGCCGATTTGGATGTTTCTAATAATATTGAACCTCAACATCTGGCGGAAGCAATCACCTATCGAAATTTGGATAGGGAAAATTGGGCAGGATAATGTATTTTTGAGAAAATATAATTGTATGAAGAAAATAGCAGTAATCTTTTTATTAGCAATATGTCCATTTTTCAATACTTTTTCGCAAAAAGTGGCGAATCCCTCTTTTCGAAAATTAGAAAACTTTGAAACTATTTTCAACCTTGCCGGCAAAGAGAAAAAACCTGTTTTTTTAGAAGCTTACTTACCTACTTGTCACCATTGTATGGCATACGATGTAACCTTAAAAAAGCCTGAAATTAAAAACTACTTATCTAAAAATTACCATGCCTACCAAATAGATCTTAGTCAAAAAGATGCCAATGCCTTTTTAAGGAAAAATAAAATTTACATCGCTACGACTCCGACATTTATCGTCTTTTCTCCTGAAGGTAAAATATGGAATATACAAGCTGCAGGAGAGGAGACGAATAATGTCAAAGATATCATTGCATTATTAGATATGGCCAAAGATCCTTTGAAACGCCAACAGGCCTTGGTGGAAAATTTTGATAAAGGAGCTAGAAATTTAAATGACATGATAGCCGCTGCATCCTTTACTCGGTTGAAATTAGATACCACTAAAAACATTGAAATCGTCAATGAACTTGTAAAGAATATACCACCTGCTGATTATGAAAACAATATCAGTTTTTTAATCGTACAAAAGGTCATGATGGACGAAGCAAATCCATTATTCGATCATTTAGTGAATCATATTGATAATTACACAAAAAACCATGATACTCTTAATGTCAAACAAGCGATTGAAAATACGGTCATGATTAGTTTGTACAATAAAAATGCAACCAATTATTCTGAGGCGAGGTTTCAAAAAATGAAAAATGCTTTAATGAAGATAGGTATTCCTGAAAAGCAAATTGCCACTCGATTTATATACATTGAAGTAATGAAAGATTTGAAAAACAAACAAATCGACTCCGCCATCACGCGTATAAAAACTTTTTATGGCAGTTTAGAAATACCCATCAGAGAAAAAGAATTTTGGTGTAAAACAGTACTAAAATATTTACCCGAAAACTCAACTTGTCCTTTTTAAAACACAATTGGATTCAATATTGAATTAGCTAATGACCCAGGTTCCAAACCGCATAACCATCTTTGACGATCTGCTTCTTGATTTTCATTTTTCGGCTGAATGACTTTGGCATCCGCATCCATAAAAATTAATGTCATTACTTCTCTCATCTTTTGCGTCGAATTTCCAGGGGCAGCATGCAAGGTCCACCCCATATGGAAAGTAGCATCCCCAGCTTTCATGGTTTTTTGAGCGACAATGGGAAATTGATTTTTTTTCACAAAATCACCTATCAAATTTTCTGATTCATCCGAAATCTTCATAGCAGGAAGTTGAACAGTTTGAGTATTTGAAGCAAAAGTTAACATACCCATACCCTCATCAATGTCAACCAAAGGCATCCACATTGTTACTGTTTTGTCCGTATCGATTGGCCAATAATACTGATCCTGATGCCAAGGAGTATGACCACCTCCAGGTTCTTTAAACAATGCTTGGTCATGATACAGTCGAACACTTTTTACTCCCAATAACTTAGCTGCAATTTGCCCAAATCCCTCACACATTGAAAATTCCTTGATCTGAGCATCGTCCTCCCAAAGATTCATCATTTGAAGAAAAGCCTTTCCATAGGTATCGCGCTCTGAAATTGGTTTTTGATTTTTCTTAAAATTCTCTGCCCAATTTAAAATAGCCAATCGATAAGGATTCAATTCTTCTTCCTTTAAAATGTTGGGTAAATACACATGTCCATTTTCTTGAAAAGAAGTAATGGATTGCTCGTTAAGCGTATAATTGATAGTCATCAAAAGATATTTTTAGCAAATCTCACAAAAAAAAGTTATCCCTTCTACCTTAATATTTGTAAAAATTAATGCAATTTTACCCATATTGAATTAATAAACTATCTCAAAAGTAATTTTTCTACCAATTAATGAAAGCTTCTTTAGAACATTTGAATCAAGATTCCTTACAATCATTTAGTATCAAAGAAGTCAAGCAAGAGCGATTTGATGCCCCCTATCACTTCCATCCAGCGTTAGAATTAACCTTGATTATAGCTGGAGAAGGTAAACGCTTTGTAGGAAATCAAATTTCCGATTTTGCTCCCGGCGACCTAGTGCTATTAGGGTCTAATTTGCCGCATTGTTGGCAAAATCATCGTTCCGATTGGTTGAACGAAAACGAAAATCATTTTGCATCGCAAGCTTTGGTCATCCACTTTAGTCAAGACTTTCTTGGAGAAACCTTCATGAGTCAGCAAGAGTGCACGAGCATCAAAAATTTATTTGAAAAAGCAAAAAAAGGTTTTGCCATTCAGGGGCCTACGCAAGATAAAATCGCCAGAGAAATGCTCCAATTGAATAATTTAGCTCCTTTCCCTAAATTAATTTCCTTTCTCCAAATATTATATCATTTAAGTATTGCCTCTGCAGATCTTCAACCCATTGAAAGCAATGAGGCCATTTATTCCCTTTCCAAAATCGATTTGGAAAGAATTAATCGGGTATATGCCTATGTTATTACTAATTATACAAGAGAGGTCCATTTAGATGAAGTCGCCCACCTTGCAAACATGACAGAAACAGCATTTTGTAGGTATTTCAAAAAGGTAACGAACAAGACTTTTGTTGAATTAGTAACTGAATTCAGAGTAAAACATGCTTGTCAATTATTAAGAACAAGTTCTAAATCCATGGTCGAAATTTGTTTTGAAAGTGGATTTGGTAATCTTTCTCACTTCAATAAACAATTCAAGGAATGGATGAAAGTTCCTCCACTTCAATACAGGAAATTAACCAAAGAGTGGCACAACCTAAAAGAGTAAAACTAATTACACTTTTTCAGTTTCTTTTTCAGGGAATAAAATACTTAAAATAATACTAATCGAAAGTATTCCTATTATGACCGCCAAAGAAGATAATGTGCCAAATCCTATTTTTTCTAAAAAGGAATGAGCTAGCATTTTCATACCGACAAAACTCAAAAGTACTCCTAAACCCATTGGCAAAAATCTAAACAGTCCCATTAAATTAGAAAGAAAGAAAAATAAGGAACGTAACCCCATGACTGCAAACACATTGGAGAAAAAGACAATATAAGGATCTTTGGAAATAGAAAATATTGCTGGAATGGAATCGACAGCAAATAATATATCTGTAAAAGCAATCACTACTACAACGACAAAAATAGGTGTGATAAAAATTTTGCCTGTTTTTCTAAATCGAACAAAAAATCTACCCGTAACATTTCTTTTATACACATTGAAAAACTTGGATAAAATTTTAACGACAGGATGCTCTCCTGGCTCAATGTGTTCTTCACTTTCTTTACTGAACAAAATTTTAACACCGGTGTAAACCAAAAATGCGCCAAATACATAAATAATCCAATCAAATTGCTTTAATAAGGCCGCCCCTAAAAAAATGAAAACCAATCGCAAAATGATAGCACCCAAAACACCCCAAACCAATATTTTCTTGTAATATCTAGCTTGGACCCCGAAGGAATTAAAAATTAGAATGAAGACAAAAACATTATCAGCAGACAGAGAATATTCGACTAAATAGCCTGTAATAAACTCCAAAGACATATTATTTTGAAAAATAGCTAGCTGATCAATAAAAGGACCTGTTCCTAAATCAATGTGTTTGGCATATTCTTTTTGGACTAAATTCAAAGATGAAATATCACTAATTCCATGCACCAAAGCACCATTAAATTTGAGAAAAACATAAAATAAAACAGCTAGTAAAACCCATATACCGCTCCAAAATCCAGCTTCCTTGAATGTAACATCTTTATCGGGACCTGACTTAAAAATCCCTAAATCAATTAACATAATTACAATTACGGCAACCGAAAAGACAATAAAAAATAGAGTTTCACTCATAAATAATTAATTTTGCTGTTTAATCAGACAAAGTTCGTAAATCTTTGGCTTATATCTTATGTACGAAGGAAAAAAGGTGATTGTGGTCATGCCGGCTTATAAAGCGGCTTTAACACTTGAAAAAACATACAATGAAATCCCTCATGATTGGGTGGACGAAGTGATTTTAGTCGATGACCACAGTCCAGACAATACCGTTGAAGTTGCCAAATCCATTGGTATTCAGCACATTATTCGCCATGATAAAAACAAAGGTTATGGAGGAAATCAAAAATCCTGTTATACCAAAGCTTTGGAATTAGAGGGCGATATTGTCATCATGCTTCATCCAGATTATCAATACACTCCACTCTTGTTGAAATCTATGATTTCGATCATTGGAAATGGGTTATATCCGGTCGTTTTTGCTTCTAGAATTTTAGGAAAAGGGGCTTTAAAAGGGGGAATGCCAATATACAAATACATTGCGAATCGGATTTTGACTTTGTTTCAAAACATTTTAATTAATCAGAAACTTTCAGAATATCACACAGGATACAGAGCTTTTTCCAAAGAGGTTTTACAAGCTGTATCGTTCACAAAATGTGATGATGACTTTATATTTGACAATCAAATGGTCCTTCAAATCTTTTGGAAAGGATTTGAAATTGGAGAAGTGACTTGTCCAACCAAGTACTTTGAAGAAGCCTCCTCCATCAACTTTAAACGTAGTTCCATTTATGGCTTAGGAGTTATTTGGTGGTCTATCCGATATAGATTAGCAAAATGGGGATTGGGTTGGGATTTAATGAAATAAAATATCAACACTCGCGCTCAGCTGTGCTGAGTGCGGAATGTCTGACGAACTTGTAGTTCGAAATGTTTAAAACAAAATGTTTTACAATTATTCCACACTCAGCACAGCTGAGCGTGAGAGAGAATACGCAGAATGTTCGTCGAAATTCAGTTCGAAATGTTAAAAACAAAATGTTTTACAATTATTCCACACTCAGCACAGCTGAGCGTGAGTGGCTGGAATTAAAGTTCTAATATTTTAATTGGACTTTCAATGTTTGCACTACTCAATCTCCATTCTTCTGGATTATTCACAAATCCTGCACGAACAGGATTGTCATGAATGTAATCAAGTTTCTGTTGAAGTATTTCGTTGGAATCAATTACTATAGGGCAATAACCTTCTTTCCAAAGGCTATAACCATTCAATTTATTAATTTTTTTTGCGTGAAATTTAAAGAGGAACTTAAGCCACTCTTTTCTCGATTCTTGATGATTTGAAAGAATTAGCTCTACAATTTTTTTAGATGTGAAAGTTTTGAAATCGCGTACCCAATCTCCTATTTTCCCTTTTTCTCGAGAAACAATTAAATGAAGATGATTAGTCATTATAACATAAGAATAAATTTCAAGACCTTTATTCTTTTGACTAAATCCCAAACTTTCGATGATTACTTCACTATATTCTCTTCTTGAAAATATATCCACCCAATCTACTACAGTTAAAGTGATGAAATAGGTATTCCCTTCATAAGTTTTTCTATATTCTGACATTTTCTATTTCTAACGCCAAAATAGTTTTAAAATTGAACCAACTTATTGATAAACTAAACTCGCGCTCAGCTGCGCTGAGTGCGGAATGTTTTTCGAACTTGTAGTTCGAAATGTTAAAAACAAAATGTTTTACAATTATTCCACACTCAGCAAAGCCAAGTGTGGAACCAAAAATCCTAAGAATACTTTACAATCGAATTGAAATGCCAAGCATTAAATTAAACCCCGCTTGTGGGTAATAGAAATTCTCAGAAATAACTTTTTTGTCGTAAACATAACTATAGGTATATCCATTAGAGGAATACATATTATTGAAAACATTGTTTAGCAATAAATTGAACTGTAAATTCTTGGCCCAATTTGCTTTAACAGTATAATTAAATCTGACATCTTGAGTCCAATAAGCTGCAATCGACTTTGTATCATTAGAGGTATTGTCCAAATATTGTTTTCCAACATATTTGGTCAAAAACGAAGTCTGTAAACCTCCCAATATATACGTTAATTGATTTCCTAAGATAACATTGGGCGAATAGGCAATATCTGTATTAGAATGATTAACCAACAATTCTCCATTGGTGTCATAATCTGGAACACTTTCTGTAAACCGATTAATTTTATTTTGGCTCAACGTTCCATTCACCTGCCAATTGAATTTTGCGGATAGCGTATAATTCAAACTAGTCTCTAGTCCCATTCGATAACTCGAAGCTACATTTTTTCGAATGGCTTCACCTACGTTATTCACAGCCCCCGTTAAAACCAGTTGATCCTTGTAATTCATCAAATAAGTATTCAATTGAAAACTATATTTTGCAGTTTGTCTAGTATATCCAACTTCTACATCTGATAAATATTCAGGTTGAGGAGTCTTTCCTGGGTTATCAATAAAATCTTGCCTACTTGGTTCCTTACTCCCAACGGCCCATGAGGAATAAATTTTGCTCGTTTCATTGATTTGATGTGTCAGGCCAAACTTTGGATTGAAAAATTGATAGTTCCAGTTTTGAGTAATATCCTGTCTTTTATCCGCTATTCCACTCATGTCATACCCAACAGTTCTAACCTGTAAATCAGCATAAGCTAACCAGCGTTCTGCCAATTGAATGTTCAATTTCGAATAAAAATTAAAATCGGTTTTGTTCGACTTACTTTCATACCAACGGTGCCCTATGTAGGCAGTAGGCAAATGGTCTCCACCGATTACCTCACCAAAATGTCTTCCAATATATTGATTCCAAGCTCCGCCAAAGGTCAATTTTAACCCTTTATTTCCTATGTAATTCACAGAAAAAGTGGATCCATAAAAATCATTATCCAACCACTTTCTACGAATGATATCTACAAAATCAATCGTCTCTCCATTTCGCACAAAAGATTTCAAATCATATTTTGACAAATCAGCCGAAGGTTTAAATTCTTCGTAGTATCCTCTTCCATAGGTATAATGTAGATTCAAGTCCATCTCCCATTGAGCAGACAAATGATGGTGAGTCAACAATTGATAATGGTCTTGTGCATAATTATCTGTTTGATTGGCATAGGTGTAATAATTGTACGTTCTGCCACTTGTTAATAAATTTGCAGCCTCCGCCTCACTTAGCCAATTGCGATCAATATACGCTTGCATTCCAAGCAAATCATTATTCACTCTACTTTCAGGTGTACCATACCAAGACTGGAATGTTTTTTCTTTACCAGTAAAATAATTCAATCTAAAAAAAGATTTCTTACCGAAATAAGCAGCTGAAAAATAGGCTGATTTTAAATCAGAAGAAGCACGATCAATGTAGCCATTTGAAACGATTTTGGAAACACGGCCATCAATGGTGAATTTCCCTTTCATCAAACCCGTACCAAATTTTAATGTCGTTTTTAATGTACTAAAAGAACCTGCCGAAGCGTTCAATTCTGCATAGGCATCTTTCTCAAATTGATTGGTTTGCATATTTACGGATCCACCAAAAGCTCCAGCTCCATGGGTACTTGCACCCACTCCTCTTTGAATTTGCACAGAACTTACTGAACTAGCAAAATCGGGCATGTTTACCCAATAAGTTCCTTGAGATTCAGAATCATTGACTGGTATTCCGTTAATGGTAACATTAACTCTTGTAGCATCAGAACCTCGTATTCGAATTCCTGTATAACCAATTCCAGCACCTGCATCTGAGGTTGTGACTACCGAAGGAGTAAATTGTAACAAAACGGGCATGTCTTGGCCTAAATTACTTTTTCGCAATTCATCAGCGCTAATTGTTGAATAAGCCATTCCGGAGTTTTCATCAGCCCTAGTGGATTTAACGACTACCTCATCATTTAAAAAATTGGATTTTTTCAAAGCGATTTTCATAAAACGTCCATCCACTTTCAAAATTTGCTCTTCATAGCCCACAAAGTGGATGACTACTTCCTGATTAGGTAGTAAACCGGCAAAAACAAAATGTCCTTTTGAATCGGACAATACACCTTTTTGGCTTGATTTCAATTGAATGGAAGCCCCCCAAAGTGGAATAGAAGTTTCTTGATCAATGACCAATCCTTCTAAACGAATTTTCTGTCCATTCGCAGAAACAGAAAAAATCAACATGCTGATAAACAAATAAACGATTGTCGTTACCTTTTTCATTTTTGAAAAGTTTAACAACAGGTAAAGGAGTCAAATCCTGTCTGATTTAACACAACACCCTAAACATCGATGATTTTTTTGAGTTTTCAGCGCTAAAAACTCTACAAAATCCCTTCGACGGCATTACCCGTATCAGGTTCAATGGGTATAATCTCAGCCCTTTTTATCGGGCACCCCTTTTTGTGGATGCACAAAGATACAAAATTTCCTACCTTTGCAAGCCTAAACAAAAAAACTTACCACTCGGAGGTAAATTATGATAGTAAAAGATTTTATTGCTCAATATAAATCAGACGGAATCATTCAAACCATTTCCGAGCAAATTCATATTGCCCAAGCGGGAGAAAGATTTCATATAAAAGGTATTTGTGGCTCCTTGGACGCCGTATTAATGGCAAGTCTAGAAAAGAGAAATCCTTTTTTTATTGTTTGCCAAGACAAAGAGGAAGCTCAATATTTATTCAACGATTTACAAGCTTTGGTTGGAGATACTTCAGTCTTACTCTTCCCGATGTCTCATAAAAAACCTTATGAATGGGAAGAAGTAGATAATGCTAATGTGTTGATGCGCGCCGAGGTATTAAATGTGTTGAGTAATTACCACAATCAAGCACTTTGGTTAGTCACCTATCCAGAGGCACTTACAGAAAAGGTCATTAACCGCAAATCATTGATCAAAAATACCCTTTCGATTAGAGTAGGAGATAAAATTGATATCAATTTTGTTGCTGAAACCTTAAATGAATATGACTTTGAGAGAAGTGATTTTGTTTATGAAGCAGGACAATATTCTGTCAGAGGAGGTATTTTAGACGTTTTTTCCTACGCAGCTGAATATCCCTATCGACTAGATTTTTTTGGAAACGAAGTAGAGAGCATTCGAACCTTTCATCCCGAAACTCAATTGTCCATTACTTCTGTATCTGCTATGCATTTGATACCAGATGTTCAAACCAAATTGATTCAAGAAACAAGGGAAAGCTTTTTCACATTTCTACCGAAAAATTCAATCATTTGGCTAAAAGATCAGAATCTATTAATGGAAATTGCTGAAAAAATATTCCAAAAGGCAAGTGATGATTTTGAAAAAATCACCTCAAACAGTGGGAATATTCAAGTAATCAATGAGCCTAAAGAACGTTGGGATGACAAAAAAACCTTACAAGCTTCATTAAAACAATTTACTTGCATTGAATTTGGAAAAAGAGCTTTTGCAAAAAACGCTCAAATCATTGAATACCCTTCCAAAAATCCAGGATCATTCCAAAAAGACTTCAATCGATTGGCTCAAACATTTTTAGACAATCAAACTCTTGGTTTTCAAAATATCATTTGTTCAGAATCGCCTAGACAACTAGAGCGTTTGGAAGTGATTTTCAACGAAATAAATACAAGTATTCAATTTAAACCTTTGCTCATTTCTTTAAGAGAAGGATTCGTCGATGAGCATCAAAAAATTGCTTTTTATCCCGATCATCAACTTTTTGAAAGATACCATCGTTTCAAAGAGAAAAATAAATTTTCCAAAAATAAAGCTCTTACTTTAAAAGAACTTCGAAGTCTACAAGTCGGTGACTTTGTGACACATATTGATTACGGAATTGGTCGTTTTGCTGGGCTCAATCTGATTGATACGGCCAACGGGGAGCAAGAAGTTATCCGCTTAATATATAGAGACGATGATGTTTTATCTGTTTCAATCCACTCTTTACACAAAATATCCAAATATTCAGGAAAAGAAGGTGCGCCTCCTAGTATGTCCAAACTAGGTTCTCCGGAATGGGATAACAAAAAATCTAGAGTTAAAAAGCAAGTAAAAGATATTGCCAAAGAACTAATTGCTTTGTATGCTAAAAGGAAATCCGCTCCCGGTTTTGCTTTTTCCAGAGATACTTATTTACAAGCAGAATTAGAGTCCTCATTCATCTACGAAGACACTCCTGATCAAGCAAAAGCCACCATAGATGTAAAAGCTGACATGGAAAAACCACACCCAATGGACCGTTTAGTATGTGGAGATGTGGGTTTTGGCAAAACAGAAATTGCTATTCGGGCAGCATTTAAAGCAGTTGCTGATTCCAAACAAGTTGCCATTCTGGTTCCAACTACTGTTTTGGCCATGCAACATTTTCGGACATTTCATGATCGATTAGCCGCATTTCCATGCAAAGTAGAATACATTAATCGTTTCAAATCAGATAAACAAATCAAAGAAACCTTGGCTAGAGTAGCCAGTGGTGAAACGGACATATTGATTGGCACACATCGATTGGTCAATAAAGATGTATCCTTCAAAAATCTTGGATTGATGATTATTGACGAGGAACAGAAATTTGGAGTAAAAGTCAAAGATCGATTGAAAGAAATGCGTGTGGATGTAGATGTACTTACCTTGACTGCCACACCCATACCACGAACATTGCATTTTTCACTGATGGGCGCAAGAGATCTTTCGATCATCGCGACTCCACCACCAAATAGACAACCCGTTGAAACAAAACTGGTTGTTCTGAGTGATGAAATTTTACGAGATGGCGTCAGAGAAGAATTATTGAGAGGCGGTCAAGTATTCGTCGTACATAATCGAATTGGCGAATTAGAAAGCACTGCCAATAGAATTTTACGCCTGGTTCCTGATGCTAAAATTGGTGTTGCTCATGGACAAATGGATGGCGATAAATTGGAAAAAGTCATGATGAATTTTATTGAGGGACATTATGATGTATTAGTGGCAACCAATATCATTGAATCAGGATTAGATATCCCCAATGCCAATACCATTTTTATCATCAATGCCAATCATTTTGGACTTTCTGATTTACACCAAATGCGAGGTCGAGTCGGAAGATCGAATAAAAAAGCATATTGTTTCTTGGTTACACCTTCCCTTTCCAATTTAACTAGTGACGCGCGTAAAAGATTGAGCGCCTTGGAAGAGTTCTCTGATTTAGGAGATGGTATTAAAGTTGCCATGCGCGATTTAGATATTCGCGGTGCTGGAAATTTATTGGGTGCTGAGCAAAGTGGTTTTATCAATGATTTGGGTTATGATATGTATCACAAAATTTTAGATGAAGCTGTACAGGAATTAAAAGAAAATGAATTTAGGGCGCTATTTGAAACAGATTTAAATCAGGTGGCGGAGACTTTACATGTAGATTGCCAGATAGAAACCGATTTACGTATTTTAATTCCAGAAACATATATTCAGAGTATTTCAGAGCGATTGGCACTTTATACCCGTTTGGATGAAATTGAAGATGAAAAAAGTTTAAATGAATTCATTTCAGAAATTCAAGATCGCTTTGGTACAATGCCTGAAGAAGTGAAAGATTTAACAGAATTGGTTAAGATTAGGTGGAAGGCTCAAATGCTGGGAATTGAAAAAATAATACTCAAAAACAATAATTTAAAACTCCACTTCGTTTCATCTGAAGCACATCAAAACCTTACAAATAACATAGTAGTTAAAGTTATTGGCTTTGTAAATGCTCGGAAAAACCAATGCCAATTGAGAGAAAAAGCAGGTAAATTAATTTTACAAATAGAAAAAATTAATAGTATTCAAGAATTAAATACTATTTTAGTGGATATTTTGGGCTAATTTTGAGCAATTATATCAAATGCCTAATTTTGTTTTTACAATACGGATCGAAAAGAATAGATAAATGATTGCTAAAATTAAATTTGCTTGTGTATTTATCGCAAGTTTATTCCTTCTGACTTCTTGCCCAAGTGGCTTAAAGAATAATAAACCAAGTAGTGTCAACATTGGTGGAAAATCAACTGCTACCGGAATAGCCTACAATCAAAAAGGTGGTTTTCAAGTAGATAAAAAATTCAGTGGACAATTAATTGGTCCTAATTTGGTATTCATTGAAGGAGGCCGATTCACCATGGGATCTTTGGAAGAGGATGTATTAGGTTTACATGACAATATTGAAAGAACGGTTTCTGTACAGTCTTTTTACATGGACGAAACAGAAATAGCAAATGTTCATTATTTAGAATATTTATATGCGGTTCAAAAGGATTCCACTCAAGATTTTTACGAATCTGCATTACCTGACACCACTGTTTGGAGAAATGACTTGGCGTTTAATGATCCATATGTAGAGCAGTATTTGAGATTTCCAGGTTTTCGTATGTACCCTGTCGTAGGAGTTTCTTGGAAACAGGCCAATGATTTTTGTGCATGGAGAACTGCCGTAGTAAATAAACAAATGGCAGGTGGAGATAAACCGGTGAAAGTAAGCAAAGCGGATGCTAAAAAAGCTGCCGCATCAGGAACTAGAACCAATACGCCAGCTCGTTTAACCATTGAATCAGGAAGAATTTTACCTTCTTATCGTTTAGCTACAGAGGCAGAATGGGAATACGCAGCTAAAGCGATGATTGGAACTCAGCAAGAAGATGAAAATCAAGGAAATCAACGTATCTATCCTTGGGATGGTCCATCCTTACGTCAACCAAATGGAAAAGGTCAAGGTTCGATGTTAGCGAATTTCAAAAGAGGAAGAGGAGACTATGCTGGTATAGCTGGAAAATCCAACGATGGTGCGATCATTACTACAGAAGTGTATAAGTATGCACCGAACGATTTTGGATTGTATCAAATGGCTGGAAATGTAAATGAGTGGGTTCAGGACTTATACCGCCCTTTATCATTTCAAGATTTCAATGATCTAAATCCTGTTCGTAGAAATGATGTCTTGGATAGACAAACACTTTATGACAAAAAGAATAATAATTCATTAATTGACAATAAAGTACGAGTTTACAAGGGAGGATCTTGGGCTGATGTTGCTTATTGGTTAGCTCCAGGTACACGTCGTTACTTAAATGAAGATTCTTCGACAGCAACCATTGGTTTCAGATGCGCAATGATTGCAGCTGGAACGAACAAATAAAATCAATTATGAATTATGAGTCATGAATTATGCGTTTTTAGTGATTTAAAACAATTCATAACTCTTAACTCATAATTCATAATTCATTTCAGCGCCGCTAAAGCCAGAAATGAAATTTTACCAGCGCCAGCATCCAATAATTTTTCCCCAGCGGCTAATAAGGTAGCACCTGTTGTCAAGGTATCATCTACAATCAATACATGTTTATTCTGAATCAGATTAATATTTTCAACATCAAAAACAGATGCTAGGACTGTAAATCTATCTTGTCTATTTTGTTGAATCAATGAATTGGAATAAGTTGATTTGATCAAAATATGGTCCTCACATGCTGCATTAATATATTGGGCAATTCCTTTCGCAATGCAAGACGCTTGATTATACCCTCGTTCTTTTAAACGTTTTTGATGCAGGGGAATGGGAATTATCAGGTCATAATCCATTGAATCAGGGAATTTGGACAACTCGTATCCACACCAAGCACCCAAAAATTCCCCTAACTCAAACTCTCCTTTGTATTTAATTTGATGCATTAATTTTTGAACTCGAGCACCTTCGGAAAAAATAAAAAAAGTGTGAACATCCTGATAATCAATTAATCCTCCGAATTTATTCGACAACCAATTCGGGCTAGTCAAGAACAATCCGGGCCTTGGAAGCGAAGAAATACAGTTGGTGCAAATCTTTTTTTCAGCCAAAAGTAAAGGCTGAGAGCACGCCAAACAGCATCTTGGATAAATCAATTGTAAAAAGCTTGTAAACATTGATAAAAAACTTTTGTATTTAATTAAGATTCAGTAATTTTGCACCCCTAAATAAGAACCTAAACGAACAAGCTAAAAATTGTTGTCCAAGTTCTTGATTATTTAGTAAGAGTTAAAAAAATAATATTTATAATCAACCTTTTAAAATGGCACGCGATTTAAAATTTACTAGAAACATCGGTATTGCTGCGCACATTGATGCGGGGAAAACCACCACAACGGAACGTATCCTATATTATGCTGGGGTTAGCCACAAAATTGGTGAAGTTCACGATGGAGCCGCAACAATGGACTGGATGGAGCAAGAGCAAGAGCGTGGTATCACGATCACTTCTGCTGCAACTACTGTAGGATGGAAATACCGTGATAATGACTATCACGTAAACATTATTGATACTCCAGGTCACGTAGACTTTACAGTAGAGGTAAACCGTTCTTTACGTGTATTAGATGGTCTAGTATTCTTGTTCTCTGCAGTTGATGGTGTTGAGCCTCAATCTGAAACAAACTGGCGTTTAGCTGACAACTACAATGTTGCTCGTATTGGTTTCGTTAATAAAATGGACCGTTCAGGTGCTGACTTCTTAAACGTGTGTAAGCAGGTGAAAGAAATGTTAGGTAGTTATGCGGTACCTCTTCAATTACCGATTGGTGCAGAAGATACATTTGAAGGTGTTGTTGACTTGGTTAACTTCCGTGGTATCAAATGGAATGAGCATGACAAAGGAATGACATTCACAGAGGTCCCAATTCCAGATGATATGTTGGAAGAAGCGACTGAATACCGTGAAAAATTATTAGAAGCTGTAGCTGAATTTGATGAGACTTTGATGGAGAAATACTTCGAAGACCCAACTTCAATTACGGAAGATGAAATTTTAGCTGCTTTACGTGCTGCTACTATCTCAATGAAAATTGTACCAATGGTTTGTGGATCTTCTTTCAAAAACAAAGGAGTACAAACAATGTTGGATTATGTAATGGCTATCTTACCTTCTCCAATGGATAAGGAAGGAGTTAGAGGTACTGATCCAAATACAGGCAATGAAATCTTAAGAAAACCAAGTGAGTCAGAGCCATTTGCTGCATTAGCATTTAAAATTGCTACTGACCCTTATGTTGGTCGCTTATGCTTTATCCGTGCTTACTCAGGTGGTTTGGATGCAGGTTCTTATGTATTAAACAATCGTTCGGGTAACAAAGAGCGTATCTCACGTATTTTCCAAATGCACGCCAACAAACAAAACTCTATTGAGCGCTTAGGTGCTGGAGACATTGGTGCGGTAGTAGGTTTCAAAGATATCAAGACAGGAGATACTTTATCCGATGAAAAAAATCCAATTATCCTTGAGGCAATGGAATTCCCAGAGCCAGTTATTGGATATGCAATTGAGCCAAAGAAAACAGCTGATGCTGACAACTTCTCAAAAGCAATTACCAAATTGATCGAAGAAGATCCAACCTTACAAGTTGAATCGAATGAAGAAACGGGTCAAACAATCATCAAAGGAATGGGTGAACTTCACCTTGAAATCATCATCGACCGTATGCGTCGTGAGTTCAAAGTAGAAGTTAACCAAGGAGCTCCTCAAGTAGCTTACAAAGAATCTTTGACTAAAACAACAGAACACCGTGAGGTTTACAAGAAACAATCAGGTGGTCGTGGTAAGTTTGCTGATATCGTATTTGAAATCGGACCAAGAGATGACGAAAAACCAGGTTTGGAGTTCGTTAATAATATTGTTGGTGGTGTTATTCCTCGTGAATTCATCCCTGCAGTTCAAAAAGGTTTCGAAGAAGCAATGAAAACAGGTGCTTTAGCTGGATACCCAATGGATTCAATGAAGGTTCGTTTATTCCACGGTTCATACCATGATGTCGATTCAGATTCATTATCATTTGAATTAGCAGCTCGTATGGGTTACAAAGAAGCAGCAAAAAGTGCAGGTGCTAAATTAATGGAGCCTATTATGGCCGTTGATGTAGTTACTCCTGACGAATATACTGGACCTATCACGGGTGACTTAAACCGTCGTCGTGGTATCATGAAAGGTATGGATTCTCGTCAAGGTGCAGTAATCTTAAAAGCAGATGTACCTTTATCTGAATTATTTGGTTACGTAACTGATTTGCGTACCATGTCTTCAGGTCGTGCAACTGCATCATTGACTTTCTCTCACTATGAATTCGTTCCGCAAAACATTGCTGACGAAGTTGTGAAAAAAGCAAAAGGTTTGTAATAACAACTCTTTGTAGATAATAAAAAAGCCTCCAAATACATGGAGGCTTTTTTTATTCTTCCAACACAACTTCCACCCATCCTCTCCCACATCACCTCATCCCCAAGAAAGTACTTTGGTAGAAAAATAATCAAATAATCATTTTTTGCGATTAAATTTGATATTCTTTAGCGTCGAAAACAACCCAAACACACAATGACTAAAATTATCGAAACCATCAATATCTCTAAACGTTACGTCATGGGCGATGAAGTGATTGATGCATTGAAAGATATTAGTATTTCAGTAAATAAAGGCGAATATGTAGCATTTATGGGACCATCGGGATCTGGTAAATCGACATTGATGAACATTGTTGGATGCTTAGATACCCCAACCTCAGGTAAATATATCTTGAATAATCAGGATGTCAGTGAAATGTCTGAAAATGAACTTGCCGCCGTAAGAAACAAGGAAATTGGCTTTGTCTTTCAAACATTTAACTTACTACCAAGACAATCTTCTTTGGACAATGTTGCCCTTCCTTTAATTTACGCAGGATATTCTAAAAAAGACCGCATTGAAAAAGCAATGGAAGCACTCAAAGGAGTAGGTTTAGAAAACAGAGCGCTGCACAAACCCAATGAACTTTCTGGAGGACAAAGACAGAGGGTAGCTGTTGCTAGGGCATTGGTCAATGACCCATCCATTCTTTTGGCAGATGAACCTACAGGTAACCTAGATTCAAAAACCTCTTATGAGATCATGGATTTATTTGATCAGTTACATAAAAAAGGAAATACAATTGTAATGGTAACCCATGAAGATGACATCGCGCAATACGCACATCGTATCATACGACTTAGGGATGGACTGATTGAATCGGATACTATTAATAAAAATGTGAGAAAAGTTGAAAAATAAAGAATGATTTGATTCTGAATTTCATTTTTAAAAAACTATTCTTATCTTTGCAACCCAAATCAGTTTACTTATGTACAAAATGGACCGCTAAGTGCTGATAATCACCAAAGTTGTACAAACAAAAATTATTAAAATGAGTGATTTAATTAAATTAGTAGAAGCAGAAAATGCCGCTCGTAGAGCTGAGCATCCTGAATTCGCAGCTGGAGACACAATCAATGTTCACGTAAAGATTCGTGAAGGAAATAAGGAGCGTATCCAGGTTTTCCAAGGATTAGTAATCCAACGTAAAAACTCTGGAGCTGGTGAATCATTCACCGTTCGTAAAATCTCTAACGGAATTGGTGTAGAGCGTATCTTCCCAATCTTATCACCAAACATCGATAAAATCGAAGTATTACGTCTTGGTAAAGTTCGTAGAGCACGTTTATTCTACATGAGAGGTAAGCAAGGTAAAGCTGCTCGTGTTAAGGAGAAGAAAAAATAGGTTTGATATTTATTTTTATAAAAAAGGCCAGCTCGAAAGAGTTGGCTTTTTTGTTGGTGAAAAGAGAAGAT